>JABUBP010000188.1_pt1 | contig 15374 bp, 28 predicted proteins | sample 7240331 | NCBI WGS metagenome assembly JABUBP01 (sample SAMN07256347, study PRJNA390944) | subsurface metagenome | isolation source: Methane hydrate marine sediment | place: Pacific Ocean: Eastern North Pacific, ODP site 1244 | collected 2002 | reverse complement strand
TTGGCATGGCGGGGCTTTTCATATGTGGATGGCCGTTGGTGTTGATGCGAACCGGCATGTGGATCTCTACGATCAGGACTTTCCAATTTCCTATGTGTTTAACCTCATCGGCTACGTCACCTCCGGGGTGACCTTCTATACCAATGCCCCTGATATATCACCTACTGCTGTTGGCTGGACGACTCGCGGACTGGCTACCTACAAGGAGAACCCGATAATATGCTTTATCGAACTGGTTTGCCCGTTCTCCAGTGAAACCTTCGGCCTAAGGAAGAATGTCAGAACTGGTGAAATTATAGGCAGTGTTCAGAATCATAATTTTGCCTCGGTTCACCCCAACACCCCGGACAGCCAATTAGACCAATACATCTCGCACCTGGAAATTGATATGTTTCTGATGGGGATAGGTTAATGACTGGAGAGAGCAGACTATAGAGACTAGGGGGTTAATAAAATGCCAGAGGAACGTAAGGTCTCACTAGAAGAAACAGCAATAGTAGGCGGGGTCATACTCTTTAGTACGCTTATTGCGCTAGCAATAATCGCCTCAACCTGGGCAGCACCACCAACCCCACCGCCAGGCCGAGCTGCTCTCTATGGCAGGGTGACGAATGCAGTAACTGGGGAGCCAATATCCGGTGTCCTGGTCAGCCTAAATGGTCTCGAGGTTTACACTGATGCCGACGGCAACTATATCTTCGAGGATTTAGAGCCCGGAGAATACGTGCTTGAATTTTCAAAAGCTGGCTACGAAACACTGGTCTATTAAGGAGGTGGAAATGCCAGACATAACTCTACACGAAGGCACCAACGAGCTGAATGTCGGGATGACGCCGATAGCGCCGCCAGTGGCTAGCCTCTACGGGCTGGTAACCGATGCCGAAACCGGCTACGCCTTAGAAGGGGTGAAGGTTACCATTGATGGCTTGGTCACCTACACTAATAGCCTCGGGCAATATGCGTTTGAAGGGTTAACGCCGGGAAGCTATTCAATTGAATTCTCCAAGGATGGTTATGAAACTTTGGTGAGGTAAGGGAAGATGCAAGATATCGTTATCGTTGAAGGCAACAATGAACTCAATGTTAAGATGGCACCGATAGTAGCGGCCGAGTTAGCCTATGAACTGTCAACCCCACAATACAGTGAGTTCTATCCCGAGTATACTTTTGTTCTCCCGGGCAAACCGGGCATACCCGGTACTGGTTACACGGTCATGCTGTATTGTCCTGAAAAGGTGTGGGGACAACCTGAATTCGGCGCATTTGTCTTCCTCCCTATCGAAGCGGACACCCTATGGTATAGAGCACTGAATGCTCCTGATGATATCTACCATTCCAGAGGTAAAGATAATACTGAGGCGCCAGTCATGGTGACATTGGAGCCAGGCGTCTACCCGATAAGGTGCGAGATTATTGCTGAACATGTCATTGCAGCTTCGGCTGTTGGCTATACCACCAGCGGAACCCCGGTACGCTATGACATGGGCATAATCGGTTACCTGAGAGTGACTGCCCCTGTACTACCCCATCCAACACCTGCTGGACATATAGTTGGTTTCCGAGCAGCTGTTCCTGGATTAGGTTGGGTATTAATTTCTGATGGTGGAAGTTTTGCAACCGGTTACGGTGCAGTCAGGTTTTATTTTCAGTGTATATTCGTGAGTGATACTATAGTTGATGGAACAACCGCTGAAACTGATATTTCACTGGCAAGATTTGAATTTACTGCACCTCCATTCCCTGGCTCGAGAAAGTTGCTTCCTGGAGACGTTTGGTATACTACCATGTCTCTTCAGGGATTGGGTCAATACAGTTTCGATGTTAAGTTAATGTCTGGTGGAATAGTTCTGGATGAAAGAAGTATATCATTTACTGTAACTGGTTAGGGAGCTGGGAGAACTAAGGATTTGGTAGCCTTGCTTATCGCCCTGGCCTTTCGATAAACCTAGCTGCTAGCGCCTCCTCTATCCTGTCATGCTCTCTGGGGCACCCCCACGTTTCCAGCCCTTTACTGACCGCTCGATGAAGTATTCGCCGGCAATGGAAGCGCCAATACCCATTAACCAGGGGTCTATGGGGATCTGGTTGACTTTCATAAGAATTATCGCGGACCATGAGGAAACGACCAGAAAAGGACGCATCGAAGCCCTAATCAAGTCCGCCCAATCATCGCTCCACTTCCTCACAATAGGGTTGTACCCCCCATCAGTGAGGTGCTTGAGGAGCTGTGCCGGTTCATCAGTGTCAACCTGCAGAAAGACTCCCTTTTTGCTCATCATGGCCTCCTCAGCACCCTCTCTATCCTGTCATGCTCTCTGGGGCACCCCCCCAGGTCAGTTACATTCTTGCCCGTCATATGCCTCATCAGCATAAACTCGAAATTCCACTCATGGTGGCCAGTATAGCAGCCAGCACTCCAAACACGGAGGTGATACTGCTTGGAACCAACCAGGCGCCGGCAACTGAAGATTTGCCCCGGGTAAACGTGGCAGTAAGGGAAAGTAATGGACTGATACCCCAGGGGGATAAGTGCCCGGTAGAACTCTTTGGCCGTCATCTCTTTAGGCAATGCAAAGGCAGTGTGCTCTTGATGATGACGTATCCTGAGCCAGATACAGAGCTGCCTGTAGTAGCGTATGAGTCGCCACTTCAATGGCTTAATCCTCCTTATTTAATCTTCTGTCTCTCCCGGTAGTGGGTTAACACGATGGCGAGGGTCATTTTCTCTGATAGCGTTGACTCGTTTCAGGGCCTCGATGCTTAACATATCTGCGTTCATTTCATCGGGAAGCGCTGGTGGATAGTTGTCTTTTCGCCATTGGAGTTTGATTTCGATAGCTTTCTCTAGGTTCACTGATTGCCTCCTTTCCCAGGCCTGAGCTGAAGGTGCCGGTCAAGCATCACCTCAGTATCAAGCTATTGTGTCCTATGATATCCCCCTCGACTTACATACCACTTCATAGGCATTTTGCAGGCGCTTAAATTTATTCGGGTCCCCGCCTTTATCTGGATGGTAGAACAAGGCCTTTCTCCGGTAGATATCCTTTATCAGGTCATCAGGGTCATCGGGGACTGCCCCCAGGATACCGTAGGCATCCATCAAATCATCATGGGCCTTCATTTCAGGAGTAGCTCGCACCAGTCCCGTGGTAGACGATAGGCCGGCATACGAAACCCCCTGCTGCTCCGCAATCCGCAGTCTATCCAGGAGAAGAAAGCACTGACGCAGATTTATTTCCTTGCGAGGGAAAGCATAGCACTCCATATGCTGCCACTGGTTGGCTCGGTAATAATTAACTATCATCCCGGGTCCGCGGTATCCCCTATCCACCTTCTCCTTCGGTATTGTCTCAAACAGGTCAATCTGCCACTTACGAAAGCAGTCCCTCAAATCGGCCAGGGTTCTGTCGATTGGTGGCGCTTTGAATACTCCCATTTATCTCTCACCTCCATCCTGCATCTTTTGTAGCCTCACCAATGGCACTCTCAATGCCACTCTCGATCCGTGCTGCCTGTCGCGCCAGGTAATAAACAGCGAGGCAGCCCAAAATAAAGCCCACTACGAAAGCCAGTATCAGAAATGGCCAAGGTATCATTTCAAACCTCCCTCTCCCAGGGTTCTTGGTAAGGTAGGGATAATGCTTTGTAGATTGACTCCTCACTATCGCCGGCGATTCTCTCCCCGTTCTCGTTGAACAGCCCATCACCTGAGGCTGCCAAGCGCCAGCCCCTTTTCTTGGCCAAGATAGCTAGGCGGATATTATTTTTTGCGCTGCCGGTCCTGATGAGCAGAAGCGTTGCCCAGGTCTCCGGTGTTGCTAGGTAGAGGTCAACTTGGGCGCCGTTAAAGGTAACCCGCTTTAGCTTGTCGCCGCTTAACTTGGATGGTCCTAATCCACTAATTTCGTGTGATAGATTCCAGGGGTCGGAGGGAATAAGGACAATATCTATATCCCGAGGGGTGGTTTTTTGCCGTCTCACGCTCCCGACCACCTTTATTTTCTCGCAATATGGGAAAAGCCGTTTAATTACTTGGTCGGCTATCTCTTGGGCTCTTTCTAACTCCATCAGTCACCTCCCTCGAAAAAGCTAAACTCTTTGGCCCTCTCTATACAGGCCGGCCTGTCGTTGCAGTACCTGATATTCTGCTCACCACAGTCCTGGCCGTTGATGATGAGCGGCTTAGTCAGTACAGAAATCTTGCCGTTTGGCCGCTCTTCGCCACAGATATGACATTTCCAAGTATCAAAAGCAGTAACCATTAGTTTCCCTCCACTTCATAGGGAAAAGGCTGCCTGGTAATCACATTGCCCTGCTTATCGGTACACCTGATCATCCCTCCTGGCAGTATCTCCTTCGTCACTCCTACTTCTTCCTCAGCGGCTTTCTTAAGGACCACCAGCTGCTTCCACACGCCGTCTAATGCCTGCCGAGGTCGGTCTGCTGCCTGCATAATTAGGCCCATCAGATTGCCTCCCTCAAAAGCGTTGATCTTTAGAGTGCTTATATCCCATGAGGGGTAAATCTCAACCCAGTACTGACGCTCCGGCTCTGGCACCGCCAGCTCAAAGTTGCCGGTCACCATGACCTCAACGGTCTGGAATCCGCCACCACCGTTAGCCAGATTGAAGAGCTTATCCCGGGCGCCAACCTTGATAAAATACCTGATCATTACTCACACCTCCTCCAGTTTCTTAATCTCATCCAGCCAGCGGCTAATACTCACCAGAAGCATATTTAGCTAGTATCCTATCTCGAAGCCTTTGGCTAACTGGCTCGCCGCCACGAAGGCATTGGAGGCATTGCGTTGTCTCCCGAATTTCAAGCTCCGGTGTTTTAGCATCACAGCCAGGCATATATGTAATCTTGCCACAGGTAATACACTTCCAAGCCACATTGGTTAAATTCTCATTCATGGCGGCCCCCTTTCCTTCCCCATTTGCTCCTTAAGTATCTTGTCTAGATACTTCCAGGAGCCATACTTTCCGCCGCGGTACTTGACCGCCTTCACATAGGCTCTGGCAAGCACTGCTGGAGGATATTTCTTTGCCGCCTCGAGCGTAAGGGCAAACACCGGCTGCTTCATCGGCTCGCCCAGTGCCTGTTTCCAGAGCTTATTCAGCACCTCCACCACCCAAGTCGGCCCGCGGGGCAAATATTTAGTCAAAGTCTGAGTCAAAAAGTCAGTCAAGTCTTTTTCCGAATCTAAAAATTTCGTGAAGTCCTCCTGAACTCCACTAGACTGACCTATACTATCCTTACCTAGACTAGACTGACCTAGACTAGACTGGGACGGAGGAACTCCTGTATCGCTCTGGACTGGCTCTGGAGTAACTCTGGAGCTATTCGGGAGACCTGGTGGCTCCGGTAGTTTCGATGGTGTAGGGTGCGAGGGTTTTTGTTGTTGGGACCACCTGGGGAAGTATAGATAGTCATGGTCAGCATTGTGATAAGGGATCAGCTGCCACATATTGTCCTGCTGCCAGGTCTCCATCTTCGCCAATGTGGAATCTGCAATCTGCTTCATCCGCTCTAGGTCTATATCTTCGTCATACATGAATATCTCAGCCTTAAGATAAGCGGGGTGGCCATTTAGCCGGCCATCATCATCGGCATTGCGGATACAGCCAATTAGAAACAACCGCTCGTCCCGGGTGAGCTTAGCAATATCGGTGTCATCAAAAAAGGATGGGTCTATCATTCTACGTCGCGGCATAGCTACACCTCTCTATCAGTATTCTCCCCCGGGCAACGGCTCGTCTCATCTAATTCACGTCCTCACCGATGCAATTCTTATGTAACAATCTGCAGGTAGCTCAGTTAGCTCTTCTTGGGAAGAAACATTGAGTTCTGCAAGAACTTGAGACTTATTTAGGCCGAAATCTTCCATACAGGCAGTATAGAGATCACCGAAATCTTTGATGGTGCTGGGGTCACGGGGGAAAGAACCACCCGGCGCTGGCGGACCGGCCTTCCCGGATTTTTTTTGAACAGACTTCGTTTCTTTAGTTTTCGCCGTCCTGCGCATGCCTCCCCCCTCCTCCGTTGCTCGGCCGTCTCCTCCTACTTTCACTTTATCTTTGTTGTCAGTGCTTGGGGCGTCCTCGAATATCTGGTACTCTGCATCGATAAATTCGGTAGCTGCCTGCACGCCTTCGGCTCGCTGGAACCATTCCTTGGTAATGGCGATCATACTCTGCCGGCAATCAGGAAAGGTCTGGCGAACCCACTTTTTTATCGCCCGCCAGCGGGCCTGGTTGCCGGGCTCCCGGGCGGCGGGGAGTCCGTGTTCCTGCGCCTGTTCCCGCTCGGCGACGGTGAAGTAGCCGGGAACCCTGGCCAGAGACTCGACCGGCTGCCCCTGCGTCTTCTTGGTGTAGCCGTAGGCGTAGTAAGCCCAGGCATCGGGGTCGCCGCAGAGGGACTCGATCTCTTCCTTGTCCTGGATGCGCTCCAGTCGGGGCGGACCCATCCAGTCATCGGGGCACCCTCGAGCGGCCATCGACAGCCAGCCGTCGCCGGTGATGACCATCTGGACCGTCACCCTGCCCCCGCCCCTGAACGGGATCGGCACCGCCTCAGCTGGGGAAATGAGGGGGTCGAGGTCAAGCCTCAGGCAATCATAGATGAACAGAGCTGCCGACTCCGGGTTCTCTACCGCCTTGGGGTACCGCAAAGCCAAAAGATTCATCGCCCGGGTAAGGTCTTCCCTGGGTAACATCTTCTTTTCGATGTTGTCCCTGATGGCGGGGTGGATCTCCTCACCCCTCCGGAGAGCCTGCGTGTATGAGACCCTCTCAACCCAGCCGTGATGCTCCCGGTTGAGGCAGCCGACTACCAGTGTTTTCTTCTCCGGGTCAGTGTGTATCTGGAGCTCTGCCCCACACTCGGCACAGACATTGTCCCGGGCTATCTGCCTCATCTCGTCAAACGCCGCTTGATTACAGGAATCCTGCTTGACTTCCATCTTAGTCCTCCGCTTTCATCTATTCTGTTTAGGCCTCCCTTTCACAGGAGGGAAGTGCAGAATTTATGTTAATTAACATGGTATCCTCCCCACTAACCTCAGAAACTTGTCTATATTCTGCCGAGACCCATGCAATAAGGGGATATCATCAACCTTTAATATTCTTCTCCGTGGTTCTTTACCATCTGGTTCCTTATAAGCCATCGGGTAGATATCCACATTGTAGGAACTGAGGATTCTAACTCTCTCTATACACTCCTGTTCAATGATGGGAAATCCATATAAGAGATAAAAGCTTAGCTTCCTAGAGCCTAGCCCGTTAGCCCGTAGTAGCTCAATCCCCTCCCTTACTGCCTTTTCATAGCCAATGTGGTCAAAGGCAAACCGTAGCCTCTTTGCCTTAACTCGCTTTAGATAGCCTAGATTGTCCTCATTCAGCATCCGGATATCTAGTCCCTGGTTAAAGTCAACCTCAAGGTTTTCGGCTATCAGATCCTCCATTGTCTGTCGCCAGTTAGGAGCAGCCAGAAGATTGTTATCCAGTAGTATGATTTTCCTATGGCGCTTGTCCCAGAACTCATAGATTCGTGTCCATGCTTTGATTTGTCCCTCCTTCTCCGGCACGATGCACCAGGGACACCTTTTGATACAGCCCCTCGAGGTGAATCCCAGACTAAAATCTACCCCGGGATAGAGGCTATAATCAGGCATAATATGCTCTACCTCAGTTGGGAGCTCCGCCTTGAGGTCAATCCCTGAGCCACCAATAAATGCCCCATTGGGAACGGTAGACCTCCTTTTTGCGTTCCATGTAAATACACAGGAAGTATAGGTAATATCTGGCTGGTTGAGAGGGAAGTTTAGAAATATCTCATCACCCCTAGCTTTGTGATAAGCCGACAGCTTCATCAGTGCCAGATTCGGAGACGGTTTCCTTTTTTTAATTACATCTAAATCCATCAATAGAACCTTTGCCTTAGTTGTCATAATTTCTGCACTTCCCTCTTTCACAGTAGACGGTTTGCCTGTAAATCCCTCTGTTGCCTCTTATGGTGGTCAGGGCTATATTTGAGCATTAGCTGAATAACCCGCAGCGCCTCGTCCTGCGTGGGAATCGTCATTAGTTGCCAGGCGCCTCGAGCTTTGCGGACGTCCCCAATGCCGTAGTCATACACCAACTGGCCAATGAGGGACGCGAGGTCTGGAGGGCAGCTCTCTGCCCGGGTTAAGAATCCAGTGCAGACTTCAATGAACTCTTCCCGTGAGTACTTTGGGAAATGGGCATGGAGGGCAAAACGTGATAGAAACTCCGCCGGCATCTTGGCGGAGCTATTACACGCCGCTATTACCATGGTCTCAAGCCTTATCCCACGCGTCCTTCGGCTCTTGGTTTCCAGTATCTCCCCGCTCTCCATAAGGCCGAGAAGGACTGAGTAACAATCGTTGTCCATCTTGTCGGCTTCATCAAGTAGGAGGATAGAAGGCTGAAACTCGAAAAGGGCATCGGAAAGCCCAGCCGCGGAGGTACGGGACCCGAAGGCGATATACGCATCCGGGACAGCCGAGCGCACCCCCTCGAGCAAAATACTTTTGGCACACGCCGGCGGCCCCTCAAGCAAAAAGTTGATCCGACGCCGGGCCTCCACCGCCCGGGCGATAGCGTCTTTCATATCCTCAAACCCAACCACCAGGTTCATAGCCTCCAGGACGGACGTTGCCGGTATCTTCGCAAACTCTCGCTCCATCGACATCGCAAAAACAAAGCTACGCCCCTTCTCACTTAGTTTGTACCTTGTTAGTGAACTCGACTTGAAGGCGATAATGACCATCCCCTCATCAATAAGGTGGTTCATATCCTTCCTAGAAGCCCCTACAGTGTAGAACTCCCAGCTACGGAGCTGCGGGGGCCGCCGGTCCCTGGTGTCATTCTCCCGCTCATAAGCTCGCCGCAGAATTTCCATGTCACTAAGCAAGGTGTTGACTCCTTTTTAATTCATTCATCCCTGCCTAGCAGCTGACTACTAGGCAGGCATCAACGAATTACTCCTCCTCCTCCACCTCTATGCTATCTTTGTCGAAATCGCTGGCAATGACCTGATTCTGGAACGCTTGCTTTGCGCCATCCTCATCTTCAGCCTCGACAGACAGGGTTAGAGATGCTTTGAACTTCATTTTTACCTCCTTTCAGTAAGCAAAGATATGGACTCTTGACTTACCGTTATTTTTGGTAGCGGGGGTGGGATTCGAACCCACGTGAAAGGCTTATGAGGCCTCTGAGTAACCGCTACTCTACCCCGCGACACCGCTACCATTTAGATTTTAAAAGCTTTCAGTACCCGGGCATATACTCCGCCCAAGTACCAGAGGACACCATAGCAGGCGGCAGCCCCGGCAAAGAAAGCCAGTATCAAAAAAGCCCAGTGAATCATCGCTTCACCTCCCTTTTGGCCAGCCATAGTAGCCAAGTCAAGATATCTGGCTCGGTAATCAGCAGTCGCTTGCCTGATGTCGCTATGAAGTGCCGCTTAAACTCTTGGTGTAGCCTCACCGAGATGTCCGGGTCTTTAGTCAGATCCAGCAGGATGGCCAGCGCGAGTTGAGCGCATCCAGATCCTTGGTAGCCAAATTGAAAGCCATCAGGCGAATGGTTAAAGAGCTTCAAACTCGGCTTAAGAGGCAACTCATATGCCTCAGTTTCGACACGGTCTTGCGCAACCGGCGTGAGCTTCTTTACTGTGACCTTCTGGCCGCCGGCACCTGTGTTATTACTGGTGTATATCTTCAAGTCTCACCTCCTCTACTGGTTTAACTACAGGCTCAATTTCTACCCCTGCCAACCGTGTTTCATAACCAAATGCCTGCTACACTCAGCCTGCAGACTCTCTTCAGTGGCGCCAGTCTGCATAAAGCGGGCTACGAGCTCGCCTTCATGGAGCAGAAAGACAGCCATAGCGCCATCATGTTCCAGCGTAAACCCCCACTTGGCGAACTCACCCAGTCCCTGCGCTTGCGCCCTTGTTGTCATTTGTGGTCCTCCTCGCTTTTGGCCATTATTTCCTCTACCTCTTTCATGATCAGCGTCTTATCAAAGAAGCTCTCCTGAGCCGCGGCACGAGCAGACAGCAGTGGCGTAAACTGGTGGTGCTTTTTGATGATGTCTTTCGGGAGGAGAGCGGTGTATTTTTCCGTGGTGGTAATACGCTTGTGCCCCATCAGCAGTTGGAGGGAACGCAGGTCGCCGCCGTTAACGAGGTAATTTTTTCCAAATCCGTGACGTATGCGATGCGGTCCGAGTTTTGGCCCCTGGATGCCGGCCCTCTTCATATACTCGTGCACTATCCTGTAGACACCGTGTCTGGTAAGCGGGCCTTTATGGCCATGGAACACGTAGTCGTCTTGGCTGTTTTCCTCGGCTACAAGCGAGCGAAGCAGCCTTCTTGTCTCCTCGCTAATGGCGACCTGGCGCTTGCCAGTCTTGCCACAGATGGTTATTGTTTCTGCCCCAATGTCCTGCTTGCGAAGCCCAGCGAGTTCACCGGAACGTATACCGCTGTCCACCAGGAGGGTTAATATCGCCCTGTCCCTGTGGCTCGATGATGAGAAAAGCAGCATCATCGTTTCATCAGCCTCTAGGGTAGCCATAAGTTCGTCGCCGCTGTGGCCCGGGGCACGCATCTTGGACATTGGATTGCGCCTATCGTGGCGGTCGTTGATAAATTTGAAGAGGGCCCGGAGAGCATTAAAGTAGTTCCTCTTCGTTGACAGCGAGTATTGCCTTCTTGGCTCCGCGGGCTTAATGCCAGCCAGGAACGCCTCGATGGGTCTGGGGTCCTTTGGTAGTTTGGAGCAGAACCGGGCGAATCGCTGGAGCTTAGCCTGGTACCAGGTAATGGTTGCCTGGCTGACGTTTAGGGCTAGGCGGGAAAGAAGGAAATCGTTGATGGCTTGCTCTGTCTTCACGGCCACACCTCCACCTGTTCTGGCGGCGTTGATGGGGCCGTGAGGATAGCGCTATGGGGGACGAAAGGTTCCCGCAGCGCTGGGGTGGCTACGAGAGCGGTCTCGTCAGCGTCGTCGCTATCTATAATTATAGCAAGGGGTAGAGTTGAATAGAGCGTCTGAGGATGGTATCTTTGGTATGGTAATTTAGTACGTGGCGAATACAACAGAAATACTACTTCTGTTGTATTCCCTGTCAGAGCGCCTTCGAATCCTTCTTCCCCAGCCATCGTGATTAGACGTCTTGTGCCCTCAGGGTGTCGCTTCATATTCAATCCTCATTTAACTCTTGCCTTTAAGTATTGGGCTATCCCGCAGCCAAGCACCGCCAGACCGAGCGCAGGAACAACAAAAAGGAACACAGGGGAAACTAGCAGTCTAAAGGAAAGACAGTCAACCAAGATAAGCCCACCCAAGACCATCTGTGCAATAGCCAACTTCATTACCCTAAGCCCTCCTCTTCCGGCGACGCCACCAGTAGAGTAGGCCACCGATAACTATCCAGACGGGACTGAAAATGCCCAGCCAGATGAATATATTGGCCAGGACATGACCAAAGGTGACCAGGCCGCTCCAGGCTCCACTGGCAATACTACCAGCACTCCAGCCTGGGCGGACAAGAATATACTCATCTCTGGTTTTGGTATCGGTGTTACCCTTGTCGTCGGTCACCTTCAACGAGACAGTGTAGCTCCCAACATTCTTATAATTGTGGACGGGATATGCACTGGTACTGGTTTCCCCGTCACCGAAGTCCCACTCATAGCTATAGGGCGGGAAACCACCGTGAACACGACCTTCAATCTCGACCTTCTCCCCCTCTTTTATCCTTGTCTTATTAGCATTGAATTTGACATCAAGCTTGGCCTGGTTCAGCTGCACCTGAATAAGTGACGTGGCCGAGGTACGCTCCAGATATTGCATCCGACCCTTCGTCTGCTCGATTTCGCCCCTTGTCTTTGAGAGCTCACGCTGGATATCGAGGATATCCTCTACCCTTTCCGCCTTCTCCATCAGCCTGAGATACTGCTCTTCGGTTGCCTCAAGGTTTTTCAGCTTGGCACTCAGGTCAACATATTCCTCGGTTACGTCTTTAGCCGACGTGTCCTCATGGGTGATATCAACCGCCATACTGTGCAGCGATCCCATGGCATCCCCAAAGTCCTCAGCCGGCACGCGAATGGTGATAATACCAACAAGTCTTTCATCTTCCTTCCATCTCTTTGAAGAAACGACATAGCCGCCAAGGCTCTCAGCAAGGTCGGCAACCCGATCCAGAGTGGTGGCGACATTATTTACCACCAGCGATATGGCTGCGGTGCGCACGATCATGCGTTCAGCCCATGGCTCGCCGACCAGTGTCTCTGCTTCCGATGGCGGAGGCACTGGTGCTGGCCGTGGTGCCGGTGCTGGAGTCGGAGTTGGGGTTGGACTTGGTATTACTTGTGGTGCAGGGGCTGGAGCTGGTGGTGGCTCTCCTGCCGGGTATGGCGCCGGCGGTGGTGGTTTGGCACACGAAAAGGATGCCAGCAGGCAGATTACCAGCACTAGTCCTATTATTGTCATTAGCTTTTTCATATGTTTGCCTCCTCTTGTGCCCTCAGGGTGTCGCATTATGTTTAATCCTTAGTCTTCACTTCAACCAGGGACTCAGCGAATCGAAGAACCAGCCCCAGCTTGTCAATTGACAGCCCTTGCAATAGCACCATCACCATTGCTAGGTTAGAATCAGCATACTTGTCAACAAGCGCCATAGCTTACCTCCTTGTCTAAAGGGTTGAGGCTGTGATAGAATGACATAAAGGTGGTGAGGTCACTCAGCCTCTAGCCCCTTTGCTCAAGCCGCCTAGTTACCCTGGGCGGCTTTCTTTTTAACTCTCGACCTCGCTCTGCGAACCTCCTCCAACTGGTTTTTGGCCAGCATCCGTTTCCCATCAACTATGACGGGCTGGATCCACCCCCATTTTATCCACCGGAATATAGTCATCCGGCTTACCCCTATCAACCGAGCCGCCTGTATGGGCAGCATGATATCGGGAAACTCCTCTCTCTCCCAGGGGGGTCGGGTTACTGCTGCACGTTCCGCCATCTCTTTACCTTACCCTGCTCCTCACACAGTAACCCCCAGAGTAACACACCTGAAAGCCGTTGTCAAGTACCTTGAGGACAATTTTTAAGGGGAATTGGTGGAGGTCTGACCTCACCAGGTCTTAAAATCGCCCCCTTTCTAACCGCTAGACTGGGGGCTGAAAAAAGGTAAAGAGAGGATTCCAAGCTGTCGCTGCCAGCGGAGCCCCTATTTTCTGAGCCTAGACGCTCTGTAGCACAAAATAAAGCCACTTCCCGGTCTTTTGAGGGGTATTACCTTATTATTTGGTAAGTCCGACAAGCAAATCATCTACAGTCTTGTCTTGCTTGACGGGGAGATGCAGCGCCTTTTCGATATTCACTTCATAGAGGTTTCGCCGTCCTACCTTGCCCTTGCTAATAAAGCTTGCTAAATGTAAGTCGGATATAATCCTTTGCACAGACCTCTCAGTCATGCCCAGATCAGATGCTATCTCCCGGGTAGTCGCGTCAGGTTTAACGGCCAAGCAAATCAAGGTAAGCCCGTGATTGCTAAGTAAAGCCCACTCTGGCAGAACCCTGAGTATCAGGCTAAGCAGAGCCCGCCTATAAATAGGTCAATACCCAGCCACCAGTCCATAACACAACGGCCACCATGCACATATTGAGCACCTTCAGCAAGTTAGTCTTATCCAAGCTGACTAGGATAAGCACTATGGTCAAGGCCACGAACCCCTTAATGAACATGTTGCTCCCGTAGGCACTGACTATGGCATTTGCTTCACCACCACCATGAACCAGCAATTGTTTTGTCACCCATGCATCGGCTAAATTCAGTCCGATGAACATTGGACCCTGTATGCTATTGGTGGTTAAAGAAAATTTCATAAGAACTCTCGGGATTTTTTGTGGGGAAAGGGGGAAGAGAGCGGGATGCCACTAGCCCGATTACACCAAGGGCAACACACGGGAGGGGGCTTTACATCCAGGTTGAGCAACTGGAACCCTTGTTTCCCCTGACAGAGCCCGCCCCAAGAGCTAGACTTTTGCCGCTACTAAGGTGTCGGCCTTGTTTGAGTTACCGTGCCCTCTTTTGTAAACGCATAGGTGCACCCAGTCTTGACCGTTCCATCAGTATTGAGCCCGATAATGTAGTCGCTCAGTGTCTCATTGTCGCTTTGTATATCGTTCATGTTATTAGTAGCCTCATAATCCTGCTTCAACCGACCTGACTGACTATCGGCCATCATTGCCAAGGTTGATGTCTGGATATTGTGTAGTTCGGTCGCCCAGGCTTGCTCCTTACCTGTGCCAATGAATTTACCGACATTGGGGACAACTACAGCAGCCAAGACGCCGAGGATAGCCACTACCACCAACAGCTCGATTAGGGTGAATCCCTTCTCCCCATACCTGAATTGCCTCAAAAACCTTTTCATTGTTCACCTCCTTTCTTCCTTATTTTACGTATCTACTGTAATATACGTAATTGTAAATAATGTCTACGACTGTATATAATCTAACCCACATGCGTTTCTACTTCAATCACCCAAAAGTAACTTTATAGAATAGGAAGATAGTCCTAAGGGGAGGGAAGGGGGAGTGCTTCTGGCAGAAAAAGGAGCCCCAGGCAATTTCTTTAGCCGGAGCCCCTACTTTACAACAACTGACGGGGTCAGTACCTAGGTGTCTATTCCATTATCTCAAAGTAAGTTATTATAGCAGAAACGATGCTGATTATCAGATTTCTAGCTGGATCGGGTAATTTATCAGCTTTGGCAAAATGGAACTTCAGACGCGGGTCACTAACTTTAGTTGCAACAGCATAGTCCATGTCCTCTAGTAGACCTGCCAGATACCACATATATTGCCTTTTTACGCCGAGATAATCAGCCAGCCGATTCAGCGAATATAGAGTCGGCTCATATTCTCTATTGATGATACTATGAACCGCCCCTGGGCTAAGCCCCGCATTTATCGACAGGCGGCGTAGCGATAAGGCCTTCTCTTTGCGCACTCCAAGCAGGAATTCTGCTAATTCTTTCTTTGGCAAACAACCTCCCTTTAAAAAACAGCCCTTCAAGCTATAACAGCCAAAGCCGTAGATACTGAGTAGATATTTTAGCTTAAAGGGCTTGACAAAATCTCGTTTTTGCGCTATAAATATATATAGTGTCGTAGACAATTTTATATGATATCGTAGACAGCCGTCAATTAAGGCAGCCGGTAAGAGGTCAAAGTGGTCATAGACGAATACAAACGAACAACTATCGCTATCTTGCAGCGAACCAAGGATACCTTAGATTTAGTTAAGCATCCGGGGCAGAGTTATGACGGCTGT
>JABUBP010000187.1_pt1 | contig 15404 bp, 13 predicted proteins | sample 7240331 | NCBI WGS metagenome assembly JABUBP01 (sample SAMN07256347, study PRJNA390944) | subsurface metagenome | isolation source: Methane hydrate marine sediment | place: Pacific Ocean: Eastern North Pacific, ODP site 1244 | collected 2002 | reverse complement strand
GACGGAGGCGTGAACCTGCTCATAGGGGTAAAGGCCAAAGTGCTTCAGCCAGTTCTCCACCCTTTCGAGTTCAATTTCTCCCTCCTCATCGAAGGGCTCGGTGATCGAGCGGATGTAGCACGAGCCGTCATCCGGCCGGATGTTTATCAGGTCAGTGAGGTCGAAGAAATCGATCCTGACGATGAAATCGCTCTGGTGGCGGTGGATATCATCGCAGGTGACCCTGTTGGGATAGCTTAAAAACTCACGCTCCCAGGCGCTGTAATCCTGCTCGACTATGTTTTGCGGATAGTGGGGCTTGTTGATTAACCCCCAGGTTTTCCTATCGATGTAGATAACGATGTTACCATCGCCCAGGGAAGGCGCGCCGGCGTCGGTGCCCTCCAGTCGCTTTAATAAATATGCCTGTTTCAGGCTGAGCGCCAGCTTTCGTCCGGTCATCTTAGCCACCTCATAGAAGCTTCTCAACCGCTCGATGTCCTTCCACGGATAGTTGGCGATGACTAGGTTTTTCGTCTTCCGAACCACCTTCGCTACTCTCTCCTGGACATCCTGCTCGGTAAAGCTATCGGTTTCATCGAGGCGTGTCCCCTCGCAGATTAGGGCGATGGGCTGGGCCTCAGCGGCGCGCTTGACGAAATCTCTCGTCAGAGCGCCACCGTAGCCGTGGAACCTGATATCACCGGTATAGGTGATCACCCCCTGTGGTGTGTGAACTAAAAAGCCCAGCGCCCCGGGGATAGAGTGATTTACCGCCATCGCCTCAACAGTCAAATCGCCGACAACAACCTGCTCACCTGGCGCGAGCGCTCTGAAATCCCGTGCCACCTTCGTCTCTTCGCTCTTGGGTTTCATCATCCCTTCACCCGTTTTTTTTGGCCTCAACGTAAAGGTCTCCTTGAAGTTTAGGAATTCGTTGAACCCGCTGCTGGAGGTGTCCTCCAGGGATGCCAGGATGCGTTTCGTTACCTCAGAGGCGTAGATTGGGATATCCGAGCGTAGAAAGTGTATGTAGTTGGCATGGTCGGCATGGGCGTGGCTCAAGAAAACCCCATCGTAGGCGGCATCGGGCGAGGTCGGCATGTCAGCGTGGGCTAAATAATCTTGCCGGTAGAAGCCTGCCATATCTGTCACACCGGGCAGTAGGCCCATCTCAAGGAAATCAATCACGCCGTTATATTTTTTGGGTTGGAGGAATTCATCAAAATACAAGACCGACTGTTTAAAACTCATGCCGAAGTCAAGCCAGATCCGTTTACCCCCATCCTCCAGGAGGATCTTGTTGCCGCCGATTTCCCCGACGCCGCCATGAAAGGTGAGCGAAGTCATAATAACCCCCGCCAGTAACTGTCTTTATTCTAGCACAACCGAGCCAGGAGCTTATAGCTTGATTAATAGCGCTACGCCAATTAGAATGGTGCTGGTCAGAGGTGACTCATGTTCCAGGTTTTATCAGAGAGGCTCGGGAGCGTTTTTAAGCGGCTAGGGAGCAAGGGCCGGCTCACCGAAAGGGATGTCGATGAGGCGCTCCGGGAGGTGAGGCTGGCGCTCCTGGAGGCTGACGTCAACTTTAGGGTGGTGAAGGAGTTTATCGCCACATTGCGGGAGCGCTCCATGGGTAACGAGGTGCTGGAGAGCCTCACACCGGCGCAGCAGGTAATCAAGGTCGTTAATGAGGAGCTTACCTCCATTTTGGGGGGAGCTCCTAGCCACCTGGCGGCGGCTAGCCGCCCCCCGACAATAGTGATGCTCGTCGGGCTTCAGGGCTCGGGGAAAACAACTACCGCGGCAAAGCTGGCGCTGCACCTGAAGGGCTCAGGACAGCGTCCGCTGCTTGTTGCCGCCGATCTTCGCCGACCCGCCGCCATTGAGCAGCTTGTCATCCTGGGCAATGAGCTCGAGATCCCAGTTTATCGGGAGGATACCTCGGCAAAGCCTGTCTCTGTCTGCACCCATGCCCTGAAGCGTGTCAGGGAGCTGGCTGCTACTTGGGTCATCGCCGACACCGGGGGGCGTCTCCACATCGATGAGGCCATGATGAAGGAGGCGGCGGAGATCAAGCGGGAACTCAAACCCGATGAGGTGCTTCTGGTGGTGGATGCGATGACTGGCCAGGATGCGGTGCGTGCCGCTGAGGAGTTCCATGCTAAATTGGGGCTCAGCGGTCTCATCCTCACCAAGATGGATGGCGATGCTCGGGGTGGGGCGGCCCTCTCCATCAAAGCGGTCACCGGGGTGCCGGTTAAGTTTATCGGAACCGGTGAGAAATTGGATGCCCTGGAAACCTTCTACCCTGACCGTTTGGCATCGCGCATCCTGGGAATGGGTGATCTGCTTACCCTAGTCGAAAGGGCTGAGAAAACCTTTGATGAGGAACGGGCAAAGAAACTTGAGAAAAAGGTGCGCCATGCCACCCTCGATCTGGAGGACTTTCTGGGGCAGCTCCACGAGATGCAGCAGATGGGGTCTTTGAGCCAATTGGTGGATATGATCCCCGGGCTCTCCTCCATTGCCCACCGTGCACCTGACGTGGTAGATGAGGGGAGACTAGAAAAGATCGAGGCGATCATTCTCTCCATGACCCCTCAGGAGCGGCGCAACCCGGAGATTATCGATGGGAGCAGGAGGCGCCGCATCGCCCAAGGCAGCGGCACTACGACCCAGGAGATCAATCAACTCCTGAACCAGTTCCGCCAGACCCAAAAGCTGATGAAGCAGATGGCACAGGGGAAAAGCCTGAGGTCGATGCTTCAATGAAGGCTACTTTTTTACCAGCGTGATAGTGATCTCGCCGTGCTCGATATCGACCTCCTGTAGCTCCAAATGAAGATCATCCCATCGCTCCTCCAATGCGCGCTCTACGGCAGTCATCACACTGTCAATTAATGCCTTGGGGATCGGAATTCTACCGAGGTTGAGGTGCCTAATTGTTATGTCAGGCTTTCCATCTTCAACCTCTATGTTGGCCTCAATAGCCACCTGCACATCGATACCCATATCGACCCGGGCAAAAGTCTGCACGATCCCATCACTGAAGTAGACCTGGATGTATTCCATCTCCACGGAGAGCTCTCCATCCCTGGCGAGCTGGTCCAGCTTTGAGGTGGCCTCCTCCTCAGTGAGCTTCAGGGTCAACTCTTCTCCCGCAGCGGCTTCATCGATCTCCTGCTCGAGCGCTGCTATCTTGTCGTCCAGAATTGTGGCCGCTTCATCGGTCGGCTTCACCCAGTTTGGCCAATCATCTATCGGTGCCGGACCAGTGACGAAATATCCCCCGATGCCAGCAATAAGGAGAAGGCCGGCGGAGATGGCGCCCACGGTGAGGAGAAAGGTTCTTATGAGGTTTTTGTTCAATTTATTCCAGGTAATCCTTGAGCTTCTTGGAGCGGCTGGGATGGCGTAGCTTCCTCAGTGCCTTGGCCTCGATCTGGCGAATGCGCTCTCTGGTGACCCCAAACTCGCGGCCCACCTCCTCCAGGGTGCGGCTCCGCCCATCCTCGAGCCCGAATCTCAGTTGCAGCACCCGGCGCTCGCGGGGATTGAGGGTGAAGAGCACTTCGTCGATCTGCTCCTTAAGAAGCTGGTGAGAGGCTGCATCGGGGGGTGGTAAGGCGCTGCTGTCCTCGATAAAGTCGCCGAGGTGGCTGTTCTCCTCTTCACCGATAGGGGTCTCCAGGGATACCGGCTCCTGGGATACCTTGATGATCTCCCTCACCTTCTCCGGAGTGACCTCCATCCCCATTCCGATCTCCTCACTGGTGGGCTCTCGTCCGTGCTCCTGAACCAGCCGGCGGCTAATGCGCAGCAGCTTATTGATGGTCTCCACCATATGGACCGGGATGCGGATGGTGCGCGCTTGGTCTGCAATGGACCTGGTAATCGCCTGCCTGATCCACCAGGTAGCGTATGTGCTGAATTTGTAGCCCTTTCGGTAGTCGAACTTCTCCACTGCCCTGATCAGCCCGATATTGCCCTCCTGAATCAGGTCAAGGAGCGACATCCCCCTGCCGATATACTTTTTTGCCACACTGACCACGAGGCGAAGGTTAGCCTCGGCAAGGTGACTTTCCGCCTTGGCCGCCTCCCGGGCGATCATCTCCAGGTGTGCCGCAAACTCCTTTTCTTTAGACTGGAGGGAGATAAGGAAATCGGGCTTAGCTAAGCAGTGGTTTAGCTCGATGATGGTTTTGCCCTTCATGGCCTCCAGTATGGCCGGTGGCAAGAGGCTGCTATTCAACGAGAGCTTCACCAGAGCTTGTCCTACAGTGACGATATCTTCGTCGGTCCGCTCGGCGATGGTCGCGAGCAATTGCTGGTCAATTGCATTTTGAATGGCACCACGAAACCTTGGGTCTGAGATCCTCTCTGCGAGACTCGCTGCGGGTGGCAGGTCAAGCTCCTCCTCCAGGAGAGCGATGAGCGAGGCGGACTGGCATAGCCGCTCTAACATGGTGATCATGATGTCAGTTGCTGAGGGTGGGGTGCCAAATCTGGCGAACCAATCATTCTTGATTTTGTTGATATGTCCATCCTGCTCCATCTTGCTTGCCAGGACCTTCTCATCGTTAGCATTTAGGAGGGATACATTGCCAATCTCCCGGAGGTACATGCGTACCGGGTCATCGATGACATCCTGTGCTTCCAGTTCCGGCACGTTTTCTTCCAGCGTTTTTCCTACCGCTGTCTCAGGTTCAATCTCATCCCCTGGTTCCTCCTCTTCCGCAGGTTCGGCAGCCTGTTGCTCCGGCCAGGCAGCGTGGGGTTTTACCTCCTCGCTCAATATAGCGCTGCCCGAGAAAGCGGCATACAGATCCGCCAGCGACTCCAAGGCGTGCTCCGGCCCGATATCGCTCTCTGAATGTTCCACGCCCCGCTTCCGTTTTAGTAGCTTATCTATCTCTTCGTGTTCTCCCGAGGTCATTGTCGTGCCCCTTTTCGTTCTCTCCTCGCTTTTTCAAACAGGTCTTTTAACTGGGTAGTTGGCTCTAAAGCCTTTTGAAGTAGCGTTTCCACCTGCTCTTTTATTACGTTTTTATCCCCCTCTGACTCCGCCTCTGAGAGGAGCAGCTCCTCCAGTGCCTTGAGCCTCCTCAGATGTTGCTCCCCCAGGCGGCGGGTACAGTCGTCGAGGGCGGTCTCCATTTCCCGCTCACTTGCCGGGGGTATCACCCTGCTCATCAAGGCATCGAGGTGCTCCTGGAGGCTGACATCGAGGCCCTGGCGAATTCTCTCAAAGCCATCCGCATCGGTGGTATTTTGCCAGGCTAGGAAGAGCTCGCGATTTTCCGTTCCTTCGAAATAGTCGGTGGGAAGTGCCATGCCCCGCTCTCGCAGCCCCGGGTGCTGCAGCAAGAGCGCAAGGCAGTACTCCTCCAGTGGGTGGCTGGAGGCTTGGGTGGTGGGTAGCGATACCGCTTTCTTCGCTCGTTCCCTCGCGGTAGGTTTGAGCCGGGCTGCCTTACCGGCCAGTGTTTTTTCGTCCACCCCCACGAGCTGGCTAAGCCGTCTCAGATAAAGCTCCCGCTCGACACTGTCCGCGATTTCGGAAATACGGGGCAGGAGTTGTGCTACCGCCGCTGATTTCCCGTCCTCGTGGCTCAGGTCCAGTGTTGAGGTAACTGCCTTAAAGAAGTAGTCCATCAGAGGTGATGCTTCGTCAATTAGCCTGAGCCACTCCTCAGGGCACTCCCTGATCACCTCGTCGGGGTCCTTTCCCCGGGGCAGGAGGATGACCTTTAGGTTTCCTTGCAGCTTGGAGGTTGCTCCAAGCCAATCTGGCATGGCGGCGATCCGCTCGCTGAAGACCTGCCTTGCCAGCTCCAGCCCACGAAGTGTCGCCTGATCGCCGGCGGCGTCGGCATCCAGAGCCAGGGCGAGGTTTCTGGTCAGCCGCTTGATGATGCCCACCTGCTTCTGGGTAAGGGAGGTGCCCATGGGGGCCACCACATTAGTCATGCCATACTGATGGGCGGCGAGCACATCCATGTAGCCTTCCACGATGATGGCCAGGCCATGCTCCCTGATCGCTCCCTTGGCGCGGTCGATCCCGTAAAGGAGGCCGCTCTTGTCGAAGATCGCCGTCTGGGAGGAGTTAAGGTACTTGGGGGTAGTCCCATCGAGGGCGCGGGCGCCAAAGCCAACTACCTTCCCCCCATCATTCCTGATGGGAATCATCAGGCGATTTCGAAACATGTCCCGGAAACCTCCTCCCTCCTTGGCGATGACCAAGCCTGCATTCACCAGCTCATCCCCCTTATAGCCCCTCCCCTCGAGGTGCTGGCATACCGCATCCCAGCTATCGGGGCTGAAGCCGAGCTCGAAACTATCGATCGTCTCTTTAGAGATGCCTCGCTCGCTGAGATGGCGTCGTGCGGTCTCAGCGGCTCTGGCGTTGAGCAGCAGATGATGATAATACTGAGCGGCAGCCTCGTTTATCGAGTATAACCTTTCCACCTCCTTGTCTATCGCCCTCTCTTTTTGCTTTGCGACCAAGGTTACCCCAGCCCGCTCGGCAAGGATTCGCAGCGCTGCGCCGAAGTCGATGCTCTCCTGTTTCATCATAAAGGAGAATATATCGCCGCCTGTGCCGCAACTGCCGAAGCAGTGCCAGGTCCCCCGCTCCGGGAAGACGAAGAAAGAGGGGGTCTTCTCGGTGTGAAAGGGGCATAGCGCCTTGAAATTATGCCCCGACTTCTGGAGGGTAACATAATCCGAGACGACATCCACGATGTCCAGTCTCTCCTTTATCTCATCGATAGCGCTCATTTTTTCGTCCTGCTCGGTTGTTTAACCGATTCAATCCTGCTCGGTTAAATACGAGCCTTTCATTCATGCTCAGATGTGATAATCCTCTCCGCCATCCCTTGGGCATAATTATCGGTCATCCCGGCGATATAGTCCACCACCCTCCGTGCCACGCTCTCGTCGCGGAGCTTGTATTCCGTGGGCAATGCTTCATCGTGATCGATTAAGTGCCGGTAAAGGAGGCGAACCACCTCCCTGGCTCGCTCTGCCTCATCCCTAGCTATATTATACACCCTTTCGAAGAGGAATTGGCGCAGGGCATTTGCCGCCTCCCGGGTCTCGGGGCTCATGCCGATGCAGGGCGGTTCACCCCCTGCCCCGGTAGCAGCCCAGGAGAAGTTGATGACATCCGAGACCAGGGTGTTGATCCTTTGGGAATGGGAGCGCCCCAGAAGGGCCACTGCCTGATGAGGAAGGTCATCCACGCTGATAATCCCTGCCCTCACCGCATCGCCGATGTCATGATTGATGTAGGCGATGATATCCGCAATCTTGCAGACCTGACCCTCAAGCGTATCCACTGATCCCCATTCCGCGCCCAGAATATCGGCCCCGGTCTTGGTATGTTTAAGGATGCCGTCCCTTACCTCCCATGTCAGGTTGAGCCCCTGCCCATCCTTCTCCAAAACCTCCACTACCCTGAGGCTTTGCTCGTTATGACTGAACCCCTCGGGGTAAAGATTATTGAGCACCTCTTCGCCCACATGACCGAAGGGGGTGTGGCCCAGGTCGTGACCAAGGGCGATGGCCTCGGCGAGGTCCTCGTTCAGGTTCAGGGCACGAGCGATGGAGCGGGCGATCTGGGATACCTCCAGGGTATGGGTGAGCCTGGTTACATAGTGGTCGCCTAAAGGTGCGATAAAGACCTGCGTCTTATGCTTCAGGCGGCGGAACGCCTTACAATGGATGATGCGGTCGCGGTCGCGCTGAAACTCCGTCCGCATGGGGCAGGGCTCCTCATCGCGCTGCCTGCCCCGGGACCGCTGGCTCTTTGCGGCATAAGAGGAAAGGAACTCCTCCCTTTCCTCAAGTCGCTGGCGGATATTGTGCTGAATAATAGATGGTGGTACTTTCATGATGGCCTTGCTCGCCCTTCTATACCCTGGCCTGTCTTGCGCCGAGAAAATCCTCGAGCGTTAGGTCGTCGAAGCAGACACCATCGGTTTCCGAGGGGAGTTTACCTGTAGGACAGAGGCTAAAGCACTCCCGACAACTTGCGCATACCGTTGAAGCGATCTCGGGGTAGAACACCACCCGGCGCTCGGTGCCCCGCCCCACGAATCCAATAGCGTTTGCCTTCTTGATCTCGTTGCAGTAGCGCACACACAGGCCGCAGAGGATGCAATTGGTCTTTTCCGCTTCGAACCTGGGTTTCGCTACGCCATGTTGTTGTGCCAGGTCTTGTATTGTCTTCGCCGGAGAGGAGGCAAGCATTAGCTCCAGGAGCATCTTGCGAATCCTAATGACGCGCTGGGAGTCCGTCTTTACTACCAGGCCATCCTCCGCGGGGTAAACGCAGGCGGTCACTAGTTGCGTCCTTCCATTCTGCGATATTTCCACGGTACAGAGCCGGCAAGCGCCGTAAGGGGCCAGTTTCTCATGGTAGCAAAGAGTGGGGATATGGATCCCGGCATCACGGGCTGCTTCGAGGATAGTCACCCCCCCTTCTGCCCTGACCTCCCGATCGTTGATGGTTAAAGTGACTTTTTTGACCTTTTTCATTGCTGCGTCCCTTTGGTGCGTTCCACCTTGGTTCCCTGAGGAGGCGCTGCAGGAACCGGCTCGCCGGAGAGTATTAGTACCGCAGCGAAGCGTGGTGGACAGACCTCAAGGCATGTCCCGCATTTGGTGCACTTATCCTGGTCAATAACATGCACCAGGTTCTTATCCCCCGCGATCGCCCCCACCGGGCATTCTCTGAGGCAGCGGAGGCAGGCCTGACACCGCTCAGGCTGGATATAGTATGAAATAAGCGCTTTACAGACCCCGGCAGGGCAACGCCTCTCCTTGACATGGGCTTCATACTCATCCCTGAAGTACCTGATGGTGCTGAGCACCGGGTTGGGAGCTGTGGTACCAAGGGCGCAGAGGGAGGCGTCCCGCACCACCTCGGATAGCTCCTCCAGAAGCTCGATGTCCCCTGTCTGGCCTTGGCCGTCACAAATCCTATTCAGTATGTGGAGCATCTGCCTTATCCCCTCACGGCAGGGGATGCACTTGCCGCAGGACTCCTCAGCGAGGAAAGCTAGGAAATACCTGGCCACATCCACCATGCAATTATCCTCGTCCATTACAATCATGCCGCCGGATCCCATCATCGAGCCCACCTTCGTAAGCTCATCGAAATCCACCGGGATATCGAGAAGGCCTTCGGGGAGGCACCCCCCTGAGGGCCCCCCGGTCTGGACCGCCTTGAATTTCTTTCCCTGGCGAATGCCGCCCCCGATGTCGTATATGATCTCGCGGAGCGTCATCCCCATGGGCACTTCCACCAGCCCGGTATTGTTCACCTTGCCAACCAGGGAGAAAATCTTGGTCCCCTTGCTACCCGCGGTGCCGATGCTGGTAAACCAATCAGCGCCCTTGCTAATTATCAGGGGTACAGTGGCCCAGGTCTCCACATTATTCAGGTTGCTCGGCCTTTCCCAGATGCCGCTCACTGCGGTGCGGGTATACTTTGGCCGCGGCTCCCCTACCTTTCCTTCAATAGCGGTCATCAAGGCACTCGATTCCCCGGAAACGAAGGCCCCGGCACCGCGGTGGATGGTAACATCGAAATTGAAGCCAGAGCCGAGGATGTTTTTCCCCAGCAGCCCATACTCCCGCGCCTGATTCAGGGCAGTGGTAAGATTATCTACAGCGAGCGGGTACTCCTGGCGCACATAGACATAACCCTCATGAGAGCCAATGGCATAAGCGCCGATGATGAGGCCCTCCAGCACGCTATGGGGGTTGCCCTCAAGCAGGCTCCGGTCCATGTAGGCGCCGGGGTCACCTTCATCGGCATTGACAATCACGTACTTTATTTCCCCCGGTGCGTTACGGGTGGTCTCCCACTTTTTGCCGGTGGGGAAACCGCCGCCCCCCCTGCCCCTTAGATTTGCCCGCTTTACCGTTTCCACTACCTCTTCAGGGCTCATCTCAAAGAGTACCTTTGACAGGGCAGAATAGCCACCCAGGGCAATGTAATCATCGATGCTCTTGGGGTCGATGAGCCGATTATTGCCGAGAACGATCCGGCTCTGGTGCTTGTAGAAGGTTATCTCACCCTCATGTACTACCCTTTTACCTTTACCATCCTTATAAAGCAGACGGTTAACCAACTTCTTCCCCACCAGGGTCGTGGAGACGATATCGGGGACGTCATCGGGCTTAACTCCGATGTAGCAGATCTCCTCGGGGAAAATGATAACTATAGGGCTGTTTTCACAGAAACCCAGGCAGCCTGTTGCCTTAACATCAACCTCCTTGCTGAGCCCCTGTCTCTCGATTTCAGCAACGAAGGCCTCAAAGACCTTATCGCTGCTGTAGGCAAGCCCGCAGGTACCCGCTGCGTTTACCGCGACATAGCGTTTTTTAGCCCTGCGTGATGCTATCTTTTTCCTTATGCCCGCTAAATCAGCAGGCGATTTCAGTCGTGCCATGGTTCCTTCTAGTCGCAGCTAGCGATGACCCGCTTAATCTCTGTCGGGGTGGGGTTGCCGTGGTATTCGCCGTCAACTACTATCACCGGCCCCAGGGCACAGCAGCCCAGGCAGTTCACCGTGCTCAGGGTAAATTTCATGTCCGTGCTGGTTTCCCCTGGACCAATATGTAGCGCATCTGTCACCCTGTCCAGAAGGCGAGGGGCGCCGCGCACGTGGCAGGCGGTACCCAGGCATACCGATACGGAATGACGACCCTGGGGGATCAGGCTGAAGGCCTTATAAAAGGTAGCTATGTGGTAAATCTGGTTAATCGGTATCCCCAACCTCTGGCTGAGCCTCTCCAGCGCCTTGTAGGGAAGCCAGCGGTTTTCCTGCTGGATCTCAAGAAGCATCTGGATCAAGGTGCTTTTATCCGCCTGGTATTTAGCTATAATTTGGTCGATCTTACTCAGCTTCTGAGCCATCTTTCCTTTCACTGAAGTGGCTTTTTGGTATATACCGGCTGGTAAATCTTGCGAGGGGAGCGTGCCTTCCGTCTCCACAGGGAGGGGCTGACCATTCTCCCTTCAGCCCTGGCTATTATCTCCCTGGTACTCTCGATGGCATCGGGGCTTACCGAGACCGAGGTGATCCCCCATTTTACCAGCTTCTTGGTGAGCTCAGGGTAGACCGAGGGCGCCTGTCCGCAAATAGAGGCGGTAATCCCTCTTCTGGCTGCGGCTCTAATCGCTTTCTTCAGAGCCAGCATAACCGCCTCATTTCGCTCATCGAATACCTCTGCTAGCTTTGGGCTGTCGCGATCGATCCCCAGGATGAGCTGAGTCAGGTCGTTGGAGCCAATGGAGATGCCATCGATACCCAAATCGATAAATTCATCAATAAGGAAAATGTTGGAAGGCACCTCAACCATCATCCATATCTTGAAATCCTTGGAGGAGCTAAGACCCTCGTCCTTCAATGTACTCATCAACCGAGCCATCTCATCAACGGTTCTCACGAAGGGGATCATCACCCAGAGGTTCTTATAATCCTCCCTCACCCTCTTGACCATCTCTATCTCCATCTTGAAGACATCGGCCTCCTGTACATAGCGAGAACACCCCCGATAGCCAAGCATGGGATTCTCCTCGATATCCTCGTATTCCTCCCCGCCCTTGAGATTTCGATATTCATTGGTCTTAAAATCGGTAGTTCGATAGACCACCGGTCGAGGGTTAAAGGCCCTGGCGAAGGTAGTAACGCCCTCGGTGAGCTGCGCCACGAACTCTTGCCCCCTCCCCTGGCTGATCATATAGCGGGGGTGTTCCCCGATCTGGGCGATTATGAATTCAGCGCGAAGCAGCCCCACGCCATCGACATGGCGGCTGGCGACCCTTTCCGCCAGCTCCGGCTCAGCGAGATTCACGTAAACCTTTGTGTTCGTCCTGACGCGTGTCTTGGGTTCTAGCGTGGGGATATCGATCTTCTCCCTGACCAGCCGACCCTCAAAGACCTTCCCTACGGAGCCATCGACGGTGATGATTTGCTCCTGTTTCAGTACCTTGGTAGCATTCCCTGTCCCCACCACGCAGGGGATGCCCAGTTCTCTGCTTACGATTGCGGCGTGGCATGTCCGGCCCCCGCGATCGGTTGCAATGGCCGCCGCCCGCTTCATTGCGGGCACAAAGTCAGGGGTGGTCATTTCGGCGACCAGCACATCACCCACCGGAGGGAGGATTGGTGGATTAACCTTGTCGGTCCGGAGGCAATGCCCGGGCTGGCCGGGGAGCCGGTAAGCAAGAGCGTCTCTACCGTTCCCGTCACATCCTTTTTTTCCGTGATATCCTTCATAGTGGTTACCGGGCGGGTTTGCACAATGAATATGTCCTCCCCCTCTTTAGCCCATTCGATGTCTTGGGGAAAAGCGTAGTGGTCTTCGATCCTTTTGCCGATCTTGGCCAGGGCGGTGATATCATCGTCAGAAAACTTCTGTTTCGCTTGCACCGCTTCGAGGACAGCCACTCTGGTATTAGCTTTCTCCAGGTCTTTGCCTCGCTTAGAATTGCGCACCAGTTGCCATTCTTGACGGGCGAGCTTCTTATCGCTGATCTCCAGCCCTTCTTTATCCACCACATATAGGTCAGGGGTTACCTCGCCGGAGACAATAGCCTCCCCTAGACCGTAGACCGCTTCAATAACTATCTTGCTGCGATCGTTGGTGATTGGGTCAAGGGTAAACATGACGCCCGAGGCCTCCGACTGCACCATCCGTTGCACCGGCACCGCAATGCCAACGGAGAAGTGGTCGAAGCCCTGATGGGCCCGGTAGAAGATGGCCCGCGGCTCGAAAAGGGAGGCCCAGCAGCCCTGCACTGCGGCGATAACCTCCTTTTCCCCTACTACATTGAGGAAGGTGCGCTGCTGGCCGGCGAAGGATGCCTCTGGCAGGTCTTCGGCGGTGGCTGATGAGCGCACCGCCACTGCCCCGCTACCCAGCTTGCCGTAGGCTTGGGCGATTTCCCGGGCGATCTCTTTGGGCATGGCAGCCGCATTGAGCAAGCTTTTAATTCTTGAGGCGACCTTTTGCAGTTTTTCGCTATCGTTGGTGTCTAAATCGGAGAGCAGCTTGCGAATAGTATCGGTGAGGTTTGATTTTTGGAGGAAATAAAAATAGCTCTGGGCGGTAACGATAAAGCCAGGTGGCACCGTAATGCCGGCCTTGGTCATCTCCCCCAGGTTTGCCCCCTTCCCGCCGACCTGGGGAATGTCCTCTTTACCCACCTCCTCAAACCAGACGACCTTGCGTTCCTCATCCATAGAACCATCCTTCTCCCTTTTTCAGGGTTGGTAATCTGCTATTATACCACATAACGGCTCTTTCATGAACCTCCAGATAGCTACAAATGTCATGTTATGTTCTGGCTCCAGACCAGCTTATCGGGCTCGCTAACCAGCTTCTTCTCCTTGGCGAGCTGGCGAATCTTAAGCAGGGTCATGTTAACCTCCGGGGTGAGGAAGACCCAATCCGGCGCTGAAGGGATCCAGTGGGGGGAATTGATCCGCGCCACCTTCAGCTCTTTGATATTCAGATAGATACCAAATTCTTGCGAATATTGTTGCTCCATGATCCGCTTCCTTTCTATCGCACCGCATCCTTGAGCAGCGCTAGCACCTCCTCAGTGGCCTCTTCGGGGGTTGAGGCTCCAGCGGTCACCCCGATACAGAACCCGGTTTCAGCAGCCTTTTCGATTTGCATAGCACCCTCGATAGCTTTCTGGGAGAAGCTCAGCGATCCGCTCCATAATAAAGTCGGTGACTAGCGCTAAGTGGTCCTTGGTCAACCTGCCGTCGATGGAAGGCGGTATAAAGGGCTCACCGATGTTCACGGTTATGGTGGGGTGGCGGAAGACAACGCTTATCCCCTCGATCTCCTCCGTACCGGTGATCCCAACAGGGAGGATTTGGGCACCACTTCGCAGGGCGATGAGCGCGGTCCCGGTATAGCCCTGCTGCATCTGAGCCGTAGCGCTCCTCATCGCTTCTGGGAACATCCCCAATACCTGCTCCTCCGTTAATATCTGCGCTGCGTGGCGGAGTGCTCCCCGATCTATTACCCCACGGCGCACCGGAAAAGCTCGCCAGCCGCGTGCCAGTGGGCCAAAGACCGGATTACGAAAGGCCTCCTCCTTACCCATGAAGATGATCCTTCGATGGATGCTGGCTGAAAGTAGCGGGGGATCAACGATGCTGAGGTGATTGGCCACCACGATCAAAGGCCCCCGGGCGGGGATGTTTTCCTTCCCCTTGACACGCCAGCGGGCCAGAAGGAGGAGCAGAAACTTCATGAGCGTTGTCCCCAGATAATAAAACCAGGGCATTAGCTTTCCCCTATCATGCACAAAATCTCAACCATCTATGGCGATTAAAGATAGCTCTGGCATTGGCCTAGTGCGTAATTATATCCCATAGAGGGGCGCAAGGCAATTATTTTCTCTTTCGCCTGATTCCAAACCGGAAAACAATGGCAAAGAAAGCCAACGCTGCTGTGATAATGATAGCGCGCAGAGCCACGCCAGGGGAGGCAGTAGGCGTCGCTGTCGGAGCAATAGTGGGGGTAGCGGTAGGACCCGCTGTTGGGGTAGGTGCTGGTGTCGACGTGGGTGCCGGTGTTGGCGTAGGCGTTGGTGTGGGTGTGGGCATTGCCAAACCGGAACCGGGGGTAGGCGTTGGGTTATCCACAAAGTCGCTGGCCTGGTCGGTATCCAATCCCGCGGGTTGGCGCTCCAGGGAATGGCCTTCAGCCACATCCTGGCAAGGCGGCAACATTATGGTGTTATTGTCACCGTAGGAGAGGGCATCGATAACAGTTGCCGCGCTGTCCTCAAGGATGAGGCGGTCTCCATCATTGCTTAATCCTCTGCCAATTTGGCCATCCTCTATGAAGACGATGGTGCCGGTGAAGTCTGGGAAGTTGGTATAGAAGTCCTGCGTGGCGGCGATCACCGCAAAACCGTGGGGAGGCAGGGTCAATGAGGGGATTGGGTCGCTATCACGGTTATCGCTGATTATCCAGCCCTCAAGTTCAACGGGCTCATTGGTGCAGTTAAAGAGCTCCACCCACTCGAAGGAGGCATCCGTGCCTGTTTGCGGTGGATTACATTGAATCTCGTTGATCAGGATGTCGCCTCTATTTGCAGTCGTGTCGGCGGGGATTGGGTTCGGTGTCAGTGTTGGCGAGGGGGTAGGTGTAGGTGTCGGCGTAGGCGTTGGTGTAGGAGGCGGAGGCCCTTCGAAACTCATATCATCAAAGTAGGCGGTGGCAGTGGCATCGGAGGCTGGCTCTAATATAACCTCGACCTTCGCTGATTGGGCATTGGCAGGGGATTAAGCAATGATGGAGACCGCCTCATCCTTGAGGACAGCGCGGCAACTGTTATCGATGCCCTCTCCTACGGTGACAATAACACCATAATG
>JABUBP010000186.1_pt1 | contig 15405 bp, 13 predicted proteins | sample 7240331 | NCBI WGS metagenome assembly JABUBP01 (sample SAMN07256347, study PRJNA390944) | subsurface metagenome | isolation source: Methane hydrate marine sediment | place: Pacific Ocean: Eastern North Pacific, ODP site 1244 | collected 2002 | reverse complement strand
TCCAACTATCCTTTTCATATACATTCCTCATCATACGATTTCAAAACTTCTGTAAAAAGCCCTATGGCTGGTTGGTGTCAGGATACAAAGCTCTTCTTTATTGTTGGAAATCAAATAATTGTTGATTTGTCTTAATAGATGTTCATTCCAGTTGTGTTTTTCCATTAGCATCTCGAAATTTCCGGTTTCATCGGGTTCTTCATAAAAATGAACAGATTTTTTCACAAAACTATCTACCTGCTTGTATCCTGACACCAACCAGCCATAGGGCTTTTTACAGAAGTTTTGAAATCGTATGATGAGGAATGTATATGAAAAGGATAGTTGGAATTATACCTGCACGTTATCAGTCGTCACGTTTTCCCGGTAAACCTCTGGTACCGTTATTGGGCAAGCCGATGATACTGTATGTTGCGGAAATTACAGCGTGTGCATTAGGAAAAAAGAATACCTGGGTGGCAACAGATGATCAGAGAATTGCTGATGTTGTCGAAAGTGCAGGATTTAATGTTGTTATAACTTCAGGAATGGCTTTGACTGGCACCGATCGTGTGTGGGAAACTGCAATGCAGGTGAAAGCGGACATCTATGTGAACATTCAGGGAGACGAACCCCTGCTTAATCCAAAAGATATCGACCTGATTGTTGCTGAAAAGAAAAAACGGGGGAGGGGGATAGTTAATGGAATGATTCGTTTGTTGCCACATGAAGATCCTTCAAATGTTAACATTCCTAAAGTAATTACAACAGAAAATCATCGTATGGTTTATATGTCACGCAGTGCTATTCCAGGATTCAAATCATATCACAACAAACCAGAATACTATATGAAACAGGTCTGTATTTATGCCTTTACTTATGAAGAATTAGAGGCCTTTGGAGAATTTGGACGGAAAAGCATACTTGAAAAACATGAAGACATAGAAATCCTGCGTTACTTGGATTTATCTATCCCTGTCTTTATGGTGGAGACAGACGGCACTTCGTTAGCTGTTGATATACCTGAAGATGTACCTGTTGTCGAAGAGGCTTTGCGCAGGAGACAGGAGAAAGAGTAAGCATGGAATTAAACAAGTATGAAACGTGGTTTTTTGATTGTGATGGTGTTTTGTTAGATTCCAATCAGCTCAAATCAGAGGCCTTTTACGAAGTAGCTTTGCCATACGGTAAGGAAAACGCCCAGGCTTTAGTCGAATATAACAAGCGGCTAGGTGGAGTGACAAGGTTCGAGAAGTTCAGGTACTTCTTTGAAACCATTCTGGAGAGAAAAACTTTTAAGAAAGAACTGGAGAACGCATTAAGCAACTTTAGTGACTTGGTTTGTGAAAAGCTTATAAGTTGTCAGGAAACATCCGGGGTTAGGGATTTTCTGGATAACTTGCCCGCAGATAGCAAGAAATATGTTGTATCGGGAGGTGCTCAATCAGAAATACAATCTGTCTTCAAACAACGAGGTCTTGATATTTATTTCAATGGTATTTACGGCAGCCCTGATTCAAAAGAAACAATTATAAGTACCAGGGTAAAATCGCCGCACATGGAATATCCGGCAGTTTTTATCGGTGATAGCCGCTATGATTGTGAAGTGGCCACGCGGTTCAATCTTGACTTCTTTTTTATGACAAAATACACGGAATTTAAGGACTGGAAGTTATATTTTGTGGATAAACGCGTTAAAATCATAGAAAGCTTCAGCCGCTTATATTTTGGAAAGTAAAATAAGGGGAAAATATGAAAGCGAAACAAAATGTTTTGGTGACAGGCGGGGCAGGATTTATAGGATCATGTCTTTCCTCGCGATTGATAGCTGAAGGATGCAACGTGGTTGTTATTGACAACCTGAGCACCGGCTTCGAATCAAACATACCTCAGCAGGCTGAATTTGCTAAACTTGATATCTCAAAGGAAGATTTTCTCAATAAACTTCCCAAAATTAGATTTGATTATGTTTTTCATCTTGCTGCGCAATCGAGCGGTGAAATATCATTTGAGGATCCGGCTTACGATGTAAAAACGAATGTAATGGGAACACTCCTTTTATTAAACTGGTCTATGGAGAAAAGGGTTAAAAGATTCATTTATACCAGCTCAATGTCAATTTATGGGGATGATCAGGATTTGCCCGTGAAAGAAACTGCACCACCGCGGCCACTTTCATTTTATGGAGTAGGAAAATTGGCTTCTGAAAAATATGCGGATATTTTTATTAAAAAAGGTCTCCCTATCACTGCGTTGCGGCTATTTAATGTTTGCGGGCCAGGTCAAAACATGGAAAACCTTAAACAAGGTATGGTCAGTATTTACATGGCATATATCGCAAAAAATGAACCTATCTTGGTAAAAGGGGCAAGGGATAGATTCAGGGATTTTATCTATATTGATGATGTTGTAGATGCTTTTGCTAGAACAGCTTTTTCAGAAAAAGCAGCTAATAAAACTTTTAATGTAGGAACTGGAAAACAGACATTTGTTTGGCAACTTTTGGATGAAATCACAAAATCCTTCGGGTATAACGTCGGAGACTATCCAATCCAGTTTGAAGGAAGTACTCCGGGAGATCAGATAGGAATATATGCTGATATCTCAAAGATTAAACGGTATTTATCCTGGGAACCAAAAGTTGAGCTGTCGGATGGTATTGTGAAAATGGTTGAATGGCTACAGGCTAATAGAAAATGATAGTAATCAGTGGCTTCTTAAAATAAATTAAGAGAGCAATACAATGTGCGAAAAAAATAATCAAATTCCCAAGAGTTGTCGACTTTGTGGGGCTAGCCAGGAAAGTCAGATAATTAGAGCAGCTACTGTATTTGGCGGTCGGGCAGAACACAATTTTTGGCAATGCCGTAGTTGTGATGCCGTTTATCTTTATCCGGTTCCTTCTATTGAAGAGGAAACATATTTTTATAAAAAAGAATTTGAAAAATTCATGTCCAGCAGAAGCGGTCAGGAACGCGATTGGAGTAATGCTGAAGCCCATATTCAAACAAATCAGGATCAAGTTAGCCGTAGGTGGAAATTTCTTGCGCCTTTCTTGGAGCCCGGGATGGATATACTGGAGATCGGATGTTCATCAGGTTTTATGCTTAACGCCTTTCGTGAAGAGGGTTTGCATTGCGTGGGGATAGAGCCTTCGGGTGAATTTATTGAATTTCTTCATTCGAATGGTTATGAAACATACCAAACACTTGAACTATTAAAAGAGAGCCATTCAGAGCCATTTGATCTGGTTGTTCATTTTTTTGTTTTTGAACATATCAGAGATCCATTCCAATTCTTGGAGGAAAATTTGAAGCTGTTAAAACCCGGCGGGAAAATTATTGCTGAAATTCCTTGTGTGAACGATCCGCTGACTTCCCTTTACACGATCCCTGCCTTTGAAAAATTCTACTGGTCTATAGCCCACCATTACTACTATAGTCCAAAGTCGCTTTCTTATGTTTTGGATAAGCTTGACCTGAAATACGAGATGCTTCCAGAACAGCGATATGATCTTTCAAATCATATCGTCTGGATGACTGAGGGCAAACCCGGCGGTCAAGGACGGTACAGCCACATATTCAGCGATGAACTCCTCGAAAAATATAAACAAGATCTGAAGAAAAACTGGCTTTGCGACACAATTATTTTGTATGTTTACAAATAAATACCAAGATGCTGTATAAAAATAAAGTGATGGAACTTTTAATTACAGATCGCTTACATAAAGGGTGTATGATTAAAGGTAAGTCGCCACGCTTGATTTCGATGCGAAAGCTTTCTGCAAAAGAAATATCTTTTGCAAGAAAGAAAGCGATACGCAGATATTATCTTCCAAGTTTGAATGAATATGAATCGGCAGATTATTTTAAAGAATTCGATAAATTCTGGGATCAGGTGATAAAACCTTTTAGGACAGACCATCCATTCTGGCGGAATGTTGTTTCTTCTAAGATGCAGGAATGGGAAAGATCCGTTGCTTACTTGGCTCTTATACTTTTTACTCTTGCTCAAAAAGCGCCAAAAGAGCCACTCTACATCGTTTTTGTTTGCTCAAGCCTTGAAGAGGAAGATGTATGTGAAGAGTGGGGAAAGAAAATGGGATGGAAGGTGTATAGAAGACCCTATCTATCCTTGCCACGCTGGATACGACGAAGTATTCAAGAAACAAAAAACTTAAAGGACTTTTTGCTTATGTCCTGCATTTGCTTATACAAAAAATGGTTTTCACCAGGAAATCGACCCAAGTTATCTCTAACCGACAAAAAAATTCTGATAGCGTCACTTTTTTACTCTTCTTCCTTCAAGGGGGATCATTATGTGGATCCGTTTTTTGGGAGTCTGCACAATATTGTCAAACAAAAGGGCAAGTCTGTTACTTATCTTGCTGGACCTTTAGGTAATTATAAGGAGTCAGCAAAGAAAGTAAGGGACAGTAGCGATGCTTCCATTATTATTCCCTATTCAATTATCAGGTGGGCTGAACTAATATCGTTAGTGCTGAAAGTTTTTATGAGGAGAGTTCGATTACCCAAAACTATTTTTTACGGATGTGATTTTTCAAGATTAATAATGTGGAATGCCCGCCGATTTGAATATTTTTTCAATCTTGACTCTGAAATATATTTTAGAGCTATGACAAATCTAGGTAAGATTGAGCATTTTGAAAGACTGATACAATTATATGAAGGCAACGTTTTTGAAAGGGGATGCATTCAGGCATTTAAAAAAGATAATTCATCAGGATTGATTGTAGGATACAGCCATGCAGTAGTATATCCGCTCAACTTAAAAATCCGCTTGACTGGCAATGAGAAAAAACAGAAACCAGAACCGGACATTCTAATATCTACTGGTCCAGAGACTAAACGTCTTATGACAAGAATTGGAAAACGTGAATCTTCCAGTGTTCTCTCCGGATGTTCATTGCGTAATATTCCTGTTCTTGATGATATAAAAACGTTAAGGAAAGTTCGATCAGATATACTTGTGGCGCTTGATGGAGTGTGGAGTTGCGTAACGGTATTGGACTGGTTGATGGAGCAGGCGGAAATCTTTAAAGACTATAAGATCAGACTGAGAGGACATCCTAATGTGCCAGTTGAAAAATTGCTTGCTCAATGTATTAATGCGTTGCCTGATAATTTCCATTTATCAAATAATGATCTTAAAGCGGATATAGAAAATAGTTTCTGTGTAATCTATCGCCAAACCTCTGTGGGGATGCAGGCTTTAATGAATGGTGTTCCTGCTATCCATCTAAATATTGATGCACCGCTTTCTTGTGATCCAATTATGGATTTAGAAATATCTAAATGGACAGTCAGTTCACCAGAGGAATTTTCAGCAGTTTTGCAAGAAATATATTCTTTAGAGGAAAATCAAAGGGGAGAGGCTGTGAGTATAGCACGGAAATATACCGAAGAATATTTCACTGTCCCGGATGAAGAAAACATCATGAGGTTTTTTGTAGATGATAAGACACTGTAACACAACAGATCATTCTCAATAAAAAAGATTTGATAGAACTGAGCCATGAATGAAACGAAAAAGACTTATACAGGCCACGACGTTGCCTTCATAATCCCTACTAAAGATCGCCCGGAAAAAGTGAAAAATGTTTTAGAGAGTATATCATCACAGACAATGCCATGCGGCAGGGTAATCGTAGGTTTCGGACGCATAGGGCGTCGTGTGGCAGCTCTCATGGCTCCGTTTAAGGTCCGGATACTTGTTGTGGATCCATTCGTGCAAGATGCTCAGAAGGAATTTCCCGTCCTCACATTGGAAGAAGCTCTTCCAGAAGCTGACATAGTTACGCTCCACGCAAGCGGCCACGACGGCATCATCGCAAAGAACGAATTCAACCTAATGAAGCCGGGAACCTTCTTGTTAAATGCGGCGCGTGGAGGGCTTGTTGGCGAGGATGCTCTCATGGAATCGTTAGAAAGCAGAAGGGTTAGCGGAGCCTGGCTCGATACGTTTGGTCAGGAACCTTACTTGGGAACCCTGTCCAGATTTGAGCAGGTAATCCTTACTCCACACATAGGATCGTATACTCTTGAGTGTCGCCGTTCCATGGAAATGGAATCCGTAGAGAACCTTCTTGATGCTCTTGTCAGCCGTCCGGAATAGCGTTTCTCTGGGTCGCTAAGAATCTTGGTGTCTGAAATCCTATGAACCGTTCTGTTGAAATCTATGAGGGCGGGGATGTGGAAATTCGCGCCCTTCCTGCATGTTTTGATAGTGCTGTATGAGAAAAAAGATTAAAAGTGTGGCTGTCCTCGGCTCCGGAGGAACTATGGGGCCACTGGCTGGTGGCATTATCGCCCAAAGTGGTGTGAAGGTGTTTTTCCTAAGCCGTACGAAAGGGCGGGCAGAAGAAGGGGTAACGCGTGCAGTCAGGCAAGCACGCTCTGAAGTCATTGCGCGAAACATCGTAACAGGTGATTATGATACTTTGCTGGAACATGCTTTGAAGGAAGCAGATTGGATTGTTGAATCTGTCAGTGAACACAAAGAAACAAAGCGAACTCTGTATGAGAAAGTGGAACCCTATAGGAAAGTAGGATCTGTGGTAAGTTCTATGACTTCGAGCTTGCCGATCTCGGTTCTCTGCAAGGGTAGATCGAGAGATTTCAAAAAGCACTTTCTCGGAATACACTTCTACAATCCGCCTGGCAAGCTCATAGCGTGTGAGGTCGCGCCCCACACGGGCACACTGCCCGAGGTCACGTCGTACATGACAGATTTTCTCACGCATCAACTGCGTCGCGTTGTTGTACCTGTGCGTGATGTAGCGGCATATGCGGGGAACAGGATAGGGTTTCTTCTTTTCAGCATAGTTGCAGTTCTCGCTGAGAAACATGGGGTCGAGATGATGGATTACCTGATCGGTCCTTACACAGGAAGGACTATGCCGCCATTGCGCACACTGGATCTGGTCGGTCTCGATATTTTCAAGGCTATCATCGAGAATCTTCTAATGTATAGCGATAGCGCGCAGATTCATGCCGAACTCACGGTTCCCGGTTACGTCGAAGAGATGATCAAGAGGGGAAACTTGGGGAACAAAACCCCACAGCGAGGCGGTTTCTACAAGAGAAATGGGAACAACAAGGAGTTGGTCGTAAATCCCACAACCCTTGAGTACGAGCCGGCAAGAAACTGTACGATTGATTTCATTGAAACTGCAAAGGAACTTATGCATCTGGGAAGGTACCGGGAGGCATTCAAAGTGATAACGACTGCAGAATGTCCCGAAGGGGATATCGTGCGCAGAATCTTGTGTGCTTATCTTTCCTGTTCCTATTCAAGTGTTGGAGAGGTAACGGAGCGCGAACTTGGTATGAGAGGGATCGATGACGTTATGGCACTTGGATATGGCTGGGCTCCGCCCAGTGTGCTTCTGCACATGCTCGGAGGCGTGGAGGTTGTCAAGAATCTGCTCAGGATGTCCGGCACCGGTATTCTCACGACAATCGATACGTGTTTGCGGGAATTTGACACTTCTGATGCTGGCAGGTATTTTGTGGCTCACTGAGAGGATGAGAACGAAATGAAGCACAGTGGCGTGTATCTTCTTGGAGGATATCAAACCGATTTTGCAAGAAACTGGAGTAGAGAGAATAAGCACATTGTTGCAATGATGAGGGAGGCGTATGAAGGAAGTATCGAGGCAACGAAGATCGACCCTGTTGACATTGACGCTGCGATTGTGGGTAACTTCTGTAGTGAACTTTTCTGCAAACAGGCGCATCTTGGGGCTTTCTTTGTCGAGTTGGATCCACGCTTTTCAGAGCTGCCGACGTTTAGAGTAGAAGCTGCATGTGCTTCCGGCAGTGTGGCTGCACTCTCTGCAATGGGACACATACTGGCAGAAATGTACGATCTAGTCTGTGTTATTGGTGTTGAACAAATGAAAACAGTGAATTTTGCGGAAGGAGGTGATTTCCTCGGAACAGCTGCGTGGTACGAAAGAGAAGCCCAGGGAATAGAATATGCGTTCCCGAAGTTGTTCGGCAAGCTGGGAGACGAGTATGCTGTTCGATACGGCCTTGATGAGCGGTATTTGGCGCGTATTTCTGAGATCAATTACGGAAATGCGAGGGACAATCCTAATGCTCAGACTCGCGATTGGTTTATGAACTTAGAACATGCAAGTACGATCGGCGAATTCAACACCGTCATTAGCGGGATGCTAAAGGTCACTGATTGTTCTCAGATTACTGACGGTGCTGTGTGCATATACCTCGCCTCTCAAGAGTATGCTTCAGTATATGCAAAGAAAAGAGGAAGAGAACTTGAATGCATTCCGCGCATATTGGGCTGGGGACACACCACAGCTCCGTTAGAATTTTCTAAGAAGATTGCCGAATCAAGAGGACGGGAGTATGTCCTCCCTGCCACCCGTCGGGCGATCCATCATGCTTTCAATCGTGCGGGACAGAGTGATTGTTGGAGTCTTGACGCGATAGAAACACATGATTGCTTCACCACCTCCGAATATATGGCCATCGATCACTTCGGCCTCACTAGGCCTGGAGAGTCTTGGAAGGCGATAGAAGAGGGGATCATAGAAATGGGAGGAAGACTTCCCATAAATCCTTCTGGTGGTCTTATTGGCTGCGGTCATCCTGTAGGCGCTACGGGAACAAGGCAGTTACTTGACGCGTATAAACAAGTTGCCGGAACCGCCGGTGAATATCAGGTCCAAGGGGCAAGAAGAGTTGCCACATTGAATCTCGGCGGTACTGCGACATCAAACGTTTGCTTCGTAATCGGGGTATGAAGCCTTGAAGAAGCTGTTGTGAGGGGATGCTATGCATTCTTTGCGAAGAGCACGAGCATTGCCATGAGTAGACACATTTGCCTTGTATTTCACTGTTTGACAAGAGGAACTGGAGAAGACGCTGCTGCACATAAGGAACTGTTTGTTCCTGTCAGCGATATTGAAGTCATGATACGGACGTTTAAGGAGGAAGGCTATGAGTTCGTGTGGCCGATGGATGTTTCCAACTCCCGATATCCTACCTGTAGTGTGACGTTTGATGATGGCTATTTCAATAACAGCTACTTCTTAGATGTCGCTGAGAGGTACAGGGTGCCCCTTGTTCTTTTTGTCAACTCATACAATATAGTCAACCGGACACCGTTTATCTGGGACCTGTGGGAGGTCGCTGAGAAGGGGAAATGGCGGCTATCGGCTTTCGATTATCGAAAGATGTACGACAAAATAACTTCCGCGGAAAAAGACCGGTTGGATAATGAGAATCATAGATCTTTTACTGTCGAAGAACTCGAAATATTCGGCTCTCATCCTCTCGTGTACTTGGCTCCTCACAGCCACACACATCAACCGCTCGTTGGGCAATACATTCGGGCCGTGGATCATGAGTTGCAGGAGAATCTTTCGTTTCTGAGGGGGTTCTCACACACTCTCTTGACCGATTTTAGTCTGCCGTGTGGGTTGTCTACACGACGGACGCGGCGTATGTTGCTGGATCGCTTCGAGAGGATCTATACCGTCAATGGAGGTGGCTTTTCGTCTACGGATCGGGTCATAAATCGAATCTCCCTTATCAATCCTCAATATGGCGGAGATCTTTATGCGCAGGTCAAGAAATCGTTTCTGTGGACCTCAAAATTGCGAAAGAAGATGGTTAACATCAGATACTCCCACAGGGTGCTCAACAGGTGGTGAATATGGTATGTATGCGACGTGAGCAGGAGGTATGAAGTCGTTTGTCAGAGCAAAGCAAGAGTAGAGAACGCCGAAGCTGGGAGGCAGTTCCTTTCAATCCTCAGGATCTACCTGCGACGGCCCGTTTTTTCAAAGAGCAGTATGGCGGCGCGGGGCGTTATGGTTCTTCGGATCTATTTCGATGGAAAATCCTCGAGAATTATGTGGACCCAGGGATCCTCAATCTTGTGAAAGATGCTGATGAGGTTATTGCCACAACAAGCGTCACGCCTAAGAGGCTCTTCTTCAAAGGGGCAGAGCGCATAGTAGCAGAAATAGGCGATACGTATACACACCCCTCGTATCAGCGACAGGGAATATTCACGCTCCTAGTAAGCCAGTCCACCAAGGAGGCCCTCGAAAGAAACATACGTTTAATCTATGGAACTCCCAACAGTAAGTCACTTCCCGGCTACGAAAAGAAAGCCAGTTACAAGACCATTCAGGGAATAAGTGTCAAATCTCTTTGCCTTCCTCTGCGAGTAAAGCCCTTCATTCAGAAGCGAACTCATTGGCTTGTTGGGAGATATGCTGATTCCATTTTTTCCACAGCGGTCTATGGGCGTTTCCTAGCCAAGCGAGTTCTCTCATGGCAGGGCCGATCCGATGTTGAAGAAATCGAATGCATCCCGAACGAGTGGAATACGTTCTGGGAGAGGTCTCGTCAAGATTTTGATTTTATTTTCTGCAGGGACAAGCAGGCAGTCCACTGGCGGTTTTTCGAAAACCCGAACAAATATAGATTTTATGTGCTGCGAAAAGATGGGCAGATTGTAGGGTATGTGGTCTATAGGATTGTCTTCGATATTGAAGTGGCGAGGCTTCTTATTTCTGACTTTCTTTTTCTCCCTGGGCATGAAAAGGATCTCACGGTACTTTTGTTCAGAGTTCTTGAAGATGCGCTACATGCCGATGTGGCCACAGTCAACGCATGGTGTCCAAAAGGAAACGCATATTTTGGAATACTCAGAGAATTCGGTTTTTTTCAACGAAGTCATGTTCCAGTGATAAGCTTTCAAAATGACTTTGCTTTAGAGGTACAGGACTCCTGTCATACATGGCATTTTACACTCAGTGACTCCGACAATGTTTGACGATTACCACTCGCGCGGGTGATCTGATATCTTTCTCAGTCAGCTGCGGCTCGTCAAGTAGGTGCGCTAGGTTCGGGAGCTTCGTTGACTGTTGTTCGATGTCGATTCTCAAGAGATAACATTGGGACATCAACCCCGAGAGACCCAGGATCAAGGAGGCCCAATCGAAAATGATGAATAATGTGAGCAGATGCAGGGCCGGATATATCGGGCAAGATTTGGCCCTTGTGGTTCCAACGAGAGATCGTCCGCAAAAGCTCAGGAACCTACTAAACAGCCTTGCCAATCAAACAATGCCGTGCGGTCGAGTGATTGTAGTTGCCAGCGGGCAGAGTGTGGAAGAAGTTGTAACGAGCTTTGTTGGTCGCTTGCCCGTTGAATACCATGGGTGTGACCCTCCTGGGCAGATCCGCCAAAGGAATATGGGTATTCGTCTATTAGACGAGAGAACAAGACTCGTGGGCAACCTGGACGATGATATTGTCCTTGAGCCGGATGCGCTTGAAAAGATGCTTGCGTTTTGGAATAGGACTGAAACTGAAACGGCCGGGGTTTCGTTCAATATTGAAAACAATCCTCCCTATCGTCATTCATGGATGAGAGCTGTTATAGGGATGAGTTCACCACAACAGGGCCAGGTACTTCGTTCCGGATACAACGTTGCTACATCACCTGTCAATATTGACTTGAAAGTTCAATGGCTGTGTGGAGGGGCGACCGTGTGGAGGCAGGAAATCCTCAAGAAGTTTACTAATAAAGAGGTGCATTCTCGTTGGGCTATTTGTGAGGATGTTATTTTCAGCTACCCGATTGGGAAAAAATTTCCCTTATATGCGTGTGCTGATGCTAAGGTCAGACATGAACACGTATACGACCACACAACGAAAATGAAGTATCGATATTATGGGCGTACTGTTACATTGTGGCGCTTATATTTCGTGGAATCTCATGCTGAACTCTCCCGAATATTTTTTTTATGGATGTTGCTGGGTCAGATTACTGGTAGATGTATATTGGGTATACTTTCGTTCCGGATAAGACATATTCAATATGCTATTGGTCAGATAGAAGGGGCCGTAATAGGGCTGACAGCTCTACTTCGTGGTTTAAATCTATTGTCTTTCTTGAATGAGTATACTATTAGCAATCAAAAATGACCTTTGTATACGATGAAAGAGTGTATAGCAGCAGACATGGGGGGGGGTTGCTTTATCGAAGCTATACATAATCTATCATTGTTGTAAAAGCATTACTGCTAAAGGGTAAATTATCACTTTGTTGAGACTTGGATAATAAATTGACGAACTTGGATTCATATAAGTATCGTATAAAATTAAGAAAATCTCTTAGCATCAGAACTCTTCTAATTGTATTGATTTTTCTCTATATAGTAGCAATCTTAATCGGTTCCTTGTCTTTGTTGCTTGATAGCAATCCATTGTTTGATGAGCTTACATTATTACTCAGCCTGGGGATAGGGCTTCTTCTTCTTTTTGCGGTAAAGTTTTCCAGGAAATACCTTTTTAACCAGATAGCAACTATTACTTTCTTTTTTTTGATTTTTATTTTACCTCGCATTATTACCTATTTATTTGCCCCCGCAGTGGTTATTTGGCCATTTGGATATGGCATAGACGCAAGTACAATCAATGCTGGTCTCTTGTATGTTCTTATAGGCACCATGTTCTTTATAATCGGTATGGCTATTGCCGATATAGTTTTTCGACCTTCTCTACCGCTATCCTCTGCAGCTTCCGGTGATCCATCATGCTATTCTACCAGGGCTCTGATAACACTTTTCCTCGTTGTTGCTGCCATCCAGTTATATGCCAGTATAATAATGGAAATTAGCCCCTACGGGAAGATGCGTGCAGAGAGCTACAATACGCTTTTCCAGTTCATAAAAACTAGTCTTGAGCTGGACAGCGCTTTCTTCTTCGTTTTCGCAACGCTATTGTTTCGAAGCAAAATAGTCAACAAAAGTGAGCGGGGAGCCGTAATATTGGTATTGCTTTGCTATATTTTTGTTACCGCTTTATGCGGTTCACGAGTCGGTGTATTGAGAGTTGTAACGGCGCTTATGATCATACCGATAGTCATTCAAGGAAATTTCCGTTTGAAACTAGGTAAGTTTTTGACTGCCATCCTTCTATTAGGCGGTCTTAGTCTAGCGATCTTTCCGTTTGCAACGATGAGTAGGCTCGTTATAACAGCCTCGCACCGTGATAATCCTTATGCTTATGAATATGCAATAGCTGAAAGCAAAGACCTTAAAATGTACGGAAACTTGAGTGCCAGAGTTTTAAACCGACTGGCCGTCTTAGATTATCCGATATTGATTGTTACACAAGAAGGAGACCCCGAAGCAAAGGAAAAATACATAAATTTACTGTACCCCACCAAAAATATTATCAATATGCTTATGCCCGGCAATCCATTTCCCGAGGCTAAGATTATGACATCTCGAGTTGTTGATGTTATTTACCGGGGCACTAATGAACCGAATATGTATTCACGTTACTTCAGTGAATACTGGACTCTATGGGGTCTTGCATATGTGCTTTTTGATTGGTTAGGGGGGCTATTAGCTATATTATTTATTGGGTTTATTATCCATTCTCTATATGTTCTTATTATTATGCTATTTTCTGGCACCTATCAGTTCTACCTAAGATTATGGCTGCTTTTATATGTTACCCTTGGAGTTATCGGAAATATGGGATTTGATAGTGCATTCACCACCCTTCTTTTTGGTCTGCTGCAATTCGTAACACTTTATTTTTGTCTTTCCCTAATAGTTTTATTTCACAGATCGTTTAGTAGTTTTCTAAGACAAGCTGTTAAGGCCTAACCTTCTCTCCTGGATTTTAGGCTGTCAAAGCATTTTCGCCCGTATTTGGAATCGAAAAATGGAAAAAGGTAGAAAGAATCTATGATGCATTGATTAAGAATAAGTCAACTAATTTTTAATTTGAATTATGGACTACTGCAAACAAAAGCAGAGTTCATAGCGAGAATGGACGCTGACGATATCTCGAAGCCCGAGCGGCTTGAACGTCAAATTACATATTTAGATGCCCGTCCTGATATTACAGTTTTAGGGACGGCCTTCGAATTATTTGGCGACGACATACAAACTAAAGTAGTCACTTTACCTGCAACAGATAAGCAAATTCGCCGGAGGTTGCCCTTCGTTTTTTCCATCTGCCATCCAACTGTAATTTTTCGAAGAAAAGTTATCTTAAAGAATGGTGGTTATTTGGGTGGAAAACACTGTGAAGACCTTGATCTGTGGCTTCGGCTTTCTCGGGATAAAGCTGTGAAATTCGCTAATTTACGTGAACCTTTGCTTAAATATAGGATGAGCCCGGATCAAATTAAAGGTTTAATGGAGGGCTATGCAGGTGTGGCAAGCATATTGTTTAAAGAAGCATTAGTCCAGAAAACGCCTTATCTTTTTAGTGCTTTTGTTTTTGCTTGTTTAAAAATATTCAGAGCCTCAAAATATGTTTAAGTAAAATGGTTATTCACTTGATACACTATCCTGTAAGTGCAAAAAGATTTGTCCAGCCATTGGTCAAGTCACTAAATTCTAATGGCATTCAGGCGGAATTATGGATTGAGAACAGAAAAGATTTAAGAGACTTTATTTCTGCTATCGACTGCCCCAAAAGCTTTGCAAAATTTGATATATCAATTAACCCATTCTTCGTTTTAGCGAGATTATTTGGACTGTTGAAAAGATTTGTTAAATTGAGGCCAAGAGCAATACATGCTCATCAGACACGTGCAGCTTTTATACCTTTGCTTGCGGCGCTAATCGCCGGAGTCCCCATTCGTATTTATCACAATCATGGAACTCCATATCTGGGGTATCGGGGACCTTTGCGTGTCCTGCTTTGGCTGCTCGATTTTCTCAATTGTAAGTTTGCAACGCATGTAATTACCGTCTCACGGTCAATTCGCAGGGAAATGATTCGAAATCATTTGGTTCGAGAAACTAAGTGTGAAATACTAGGAGAAGGTTCTGTTTGCGGAATTGATTTAGATGAATTTTTGGCGAAACAATTTGATGAACAGCATATGATAGAAAGCAGAGATAGGTTTGGAATTTCTCCAGATGCATATGTGGTATTGTTTGTCGGTCGTCCCTTGGAGAGAAAAGGATTTCATACGTTGCTTGAGGCTTGGCAACGTATGGGGCCGCCTAAAGGCAAACACATTCTGCTTATTGCAGGCGGTGGTACTACCGAAGACGTACTATGCGTTACGGGGACTCCCATGGAAAATGCGATTGCTATTGGTTATGTCAATGATTTACGTTATTGTTATGCTGCCTGCGATGTTGTTGTTCTACCAAGCCATCATGAGGGAGTACCATATTCATTGTTGGAGGGCGCAGCCGCCGCCAAGCCTCTTATCGGCAGCAATATTCCCGGCATTGATTCGATAATAGAAGACAATAGAAATGGTTTACTTGTGCCTCCTAATAACCCTGAGGCATTAGCTGACGCACTTGTTGTTTTGCGGGATAATCATGATTTGAGGAAACGTATGGGACATAGCGGACGTCAATATGTGGAACAGTAT
>JABUBP010000185.1_pt1 | contig 15419 bp, 14 predicted proteins | sample 7240331 | NCBI WGS metagenome assembly JABUBP01 (sample SAMN07256347, study PRJNA390944) | subsurface metagenome | isolation source: Methane hydrate marine sediment | place: Pacific Ocean: Eastern North Pacific, ODP site 1244 | collected 2002 | reverse complement strand
AAATAGGCCATCGGCGTTACGCACAACCCGATGTCGTGCACCTTGCAGCCGGAGGCGAGCAGGCCCGAGATCAGCGCATACTTGATCGAGGCGGAGTAGCCGCGGAAATCGTGGCCGGTGACGATCTCCTGTTTGGCGCCGAGTTCGGAAATCAGCACGCCGAGGCCCATGCCCAGCGCCTGAATTCCCATCAGGTTGATCTCCTTGCCGAACAGCCAGCGCGCGTCATATTCGCGAAAGCCGGTCGCCTTCACCATCGGCTCGGATTCATAGGCATAGGTATTGGGGACCAGCGCGGGCTTCGGCTTGGGAAACATCAGGAAAGGCCTCGGAAAATGCTGAAGGGACCGTGCAGCCATAGCGAATGCGCAGCCGCAGCGAAAGGCGGGATGCGGGCTTTTGGCGGTCAATTAAGGCAGATTTGGCCGGAACGTTCCCGTCCTGCCTAAAATTTGGGGCGTGGGGCCACGCCCTGCGGCACTATTGCTCGAGCACCAGCCGGCCGTTGGCGTATTCGAAACGCCTGAGCTTGGACAGGAAGGACAGGCCGAGCAGGTTTTCCGACAGCGCCTCGTCGGGCAGCACCATGGCCTCGACGTCGCGGACAATGAGGCCGCCGACATCCATCATCGGGATGCGGGCGCGGGCCGCCTTTAGCGAGCCGTTGGCGGTGGCAACCGTGGCGTTGTAGTCGTTGCGCGAAGGACGCAGGCCGAAGCGCGCCGCGGATCGCTCATTAAGTGCGCCGTCGATGCGCGCGTCGGTCTGGAAGTGGCCGCGGCCATCCTGTGCGATCGAGATGCTGCGAACGGCTGACGGCGGCACCACGGCCGCGACCGGCGCCTCGCTGCGCGCCACATTGGCGTGTGCAGGGGCTGGCGCCATCCGATCGGCCATCTGCGCCATCAAAACGCCGGCGCCGGTGATCACCGCTGCAAACAACATGACATTACGCATTACGCCACTCACGCCGGTTCAAAGGACCGCCGATTTCACCACGCCGTCAGCCAAACCGCGACTAACCCGAGAAATCGCAGGCCGCCATTTTGTTGAAAAGGATGAGCGAAGGGTTAATGAATTGTCTTCAAGTGCCGCGCGGCTTGACCCGGCGCGTCGGCATGGCGCTGGCGGGATCCTCGGGCCAGGGATGCCGCGGGTAGCGGCCACGCAGGTCAGAGCGCACGGCGGCATAGCTGCCGCGCCAGAATCCGGGCAGATCACGCGTCACCTGCACCGGCCGCTGCGCCGGCGACAGCAGTTCCAGCACCAGCGGCACGGCGCCCTTGGCGACGGAGGGATGGGTGTTGAGCCCAAACAATTCCTGCAGGCGCACGGCGATTGTGGGGCCCTGCTCGGCCTCGTAGTCGATGGCGAGCATCGTGCCGGTCGGCGCCTCGAAATGTGTCGGCGCCTCACGATCGAGCCGCGCGCGCAGTTCCCAGGACAACCGATTCATCACGGCGTCGGAGAGATCGCCGGCGGAAAAATCCTTCAGCGAAATCTTGTCGTAGAGCGCCGGCACCAGCCAGTCGTCACTGGTAGCGGTCAGCGCCGCATCGGACAGATCGGGCCAGCCCTCACCCTCGGCCTTGCGCAGGAACATCACGCGGTCACGCCATTGCTTTAGCGCTTTCGACCAAGGCAATTTGTCGAGGCCGGCGGAGATCAGGCCGTCAGCAAAAATCTTCGCCGTCTCCGCCGATGGCGACAGCGACAGCGGCGCTTCCGACAGCGTCACTGCGTGCAGCGTGCGCTTGCGGCGGCCGCGTAGCGCCATCGCGCCGCGGTCGAAGACGATCTCCTCGCTGCTTTCGATCTGCTCGGCGAAATGGTTTTCGATCTGGTCCTGCGTGATTTGCGCCGCGAGCAGGACTCGTCCGCTCGCCGCGGTGCCGGTCATCTCGCCGATCGCGATATAGGGCGCGCGGGCGAGCGAGGAGGTCTGGTCGACGGACGCGCCACGGCCGTTCGCGAGCACGAAGCTGCCATTGCCCCGGTTGCGCGCCACCCGGTCCGGAAAGGCATAAGCGAGCATCAGGCCGGTCGAGAGATCCTGCGGCGGCCCGGCTTTCTCTGACGCTGCGACCTGCGAGGCCCAGCGCCGCGCGAGATCGCGCGCGCTGGCCGCGCGCGGCGAGCGGTCACGGCGGAACTGGTCGCGCCGGTGCTCGAGATCGACGCTGTCGCCGCCGAGGCCGCGCTCGGTGATGATGGCGGCGATCTCGGCGGCAGCCTCGCCTTCACCCGCGCGATGCGAATCCACGATCATGCGCGCCAGCCGCGGCGGCAAGGCCAGCGCGCGCAGGCTCTTGCCTTCGGCCGTGATGCGCCCGCCGGAATCGAGCGCGGCCAGTTCGCTGAGCAGGCTTTTGGCTTCCTTGAGTGCCGGAGCCGGCGGCGGATCGAGGAAGGCGAGGGCCGCCGGATCGGTCACGCCCCATTGCGCGAGGTCGAGCACCAGCGTGGAGAGATCGGCGGAGAGGATTTCCGGCTGGGTGTAGGCGGCAAGCGATGCGGTCTGCGGCTCGTCCCACAGCCGGTAGCAGACGCCGGGTTCGGTGCGGCCGGCGCGGCCACGGCGCTGATCGACAGCGGCGCGCGAGGCGCGCACGGTCTCCAGCCGGGTCAGGCCGATGTCGGGCTCGTAGCGCGGCACGCGCGCCATGCCGGAATCGACGACGATGCGCACGCCCTCGATGGTGAGCGACGTCTCGGCGATCGAGGTCGCCAGCACCACTTTTCGCGAACCCTTCGGCGCCGGCGCGATGGCACGATCCTGCACGGCGGCATCGAGCGCGCCGAACAGCGGCACGATCTCGACGGAGGCGTCCTGCACGCGCTCGCCGAGGAAGTTCTGGGTGCGGCGGATTTCGGCGGCGCCCGGCAGAAACGCCAGCACCGAGCCGGGATCGGCGCGCAGCGCGGTTGCAATGGCATCCGCCATCTGCCGCTCCAGCTGCGCGTCGGCCTTGCGGCCGACGTAGCGGGTCTCCACCGGGAAGGCGCGGCCCTCGCTTTCGACGACCGGCGCATCGCCCAGCAGTTTTGCGATCCGCGCGCCGTCGAGCGTCGCCGACATCACCAGGATACGAAGGTCCTCGCGCAGGCCGGTCCGCGCATCGCGCGCCAAAGCGAGCCCAAGATCAGCATCGAGCGAGCGCTCATGGAATTCGTCGAACAGAACTGCGGCGATACCGTTCAATTCGGGATCGTCGAGGATCTGCCGGGAGAAGATGCCTTCGGTGACCACCTCGATCCTCGTCGCGCGCGAGACTTTTGAGCCGAAGCGCACGCGATAGCCGACGGTTTCGCCGGCCCGCTCGCCGAGCGTCTTCGCCATCCGCTCCGCGCTGGCGCGCGCCGCGATCCGCCGCGGCTCCAGCACGATGATCTTCTTGCCCTTCGTCCATGGCTCATCGAGCAGCGCCAATGGCACGCGCGTGGTCTTGCCAGCGCCGGGCGGCGCCACCAGCACGGCGGTGTTGCGGCCGGCAAGCGTACGCGACAGTTCGTCGAGCACGTCGTCGATCGGCAGGGGCGTGTCGAAGCTGCGCGGCAAGATTTGATCCAGTCGTCATGCCCGGGCTTGTCCCGGGCATCCACGTTTTTCGCTGTGACCTACCAGACAAGACGTGGATGGCCGGGACAAGCCCGGCCATAACGGAATTTGTGGGGATTGATTGCCCTCAAACGCCCGGTTCGGGCGTGCGGCCGATACTGTCGTAGATAAAACCGTGAGCCGCCATGTCGGCGGGGCGGTAGATATTGCGCAGGTCAACCACGACAGGCTGCGCCATCTCGGCCTTCAGCCGCTCCAGGTCGAGCGTGCGGTACTGCACCCATTCGGTGACCACCACCATCGCATCGGCCCCCTTCACGCACTCATAGGGGTCGTCGAAATATTCGATGTCGGGCAGTTCCTTGCGCGCCTGCTCCATGCCGACCGGATCATGCGCCCTCACCTTGGCGCCCATGTCGAGCAGGCCGGTGATCAGCGGGATCGACGGCGCCTCGCGCATGTCGTCGGTGTCGGGCTTGAAGGTCAGGCCGAGCACGGCGACCTTCTTGCCGCGCAGATTGCCGGCGAGGTTCGCGACCTTGCGCGCCATCGCGCGCTTGCGGTTGTCGTTGACCCCGAGCACGGCCTCGACGATGCGCAGATGCACGTCGCTGTCCTGTGCGATCTTGATCAGCGCGCGGGTGTCTTTCGGGAAGCAGGAGCCGCCGAAGCCGGGACCGGCATGCAGGAATTTCGAGCCGATGCGGTTGTCGAGCCCGATGCCGCGGGCGACTTCCTGCACGTCGGCACCGACTTTTTCTGAGAGGTCGGCGATTTCGTTGATGAAGCTGATCTTGGTGGCGAGGAAGGCGTTGGCGGCATACTTGATCAGTTCCGCGGTACGCCGCGCCGTATACATCACCGGCGCCTGGTTGAGCGACAGCGGCCGGTAGATGTCGCCGAGCACCTTTCGCGCGCGCTCATCCGACGTGCCGACGACGATGCGATCGGGGAACTTGAAGTCGCGGATCGCCGCGCCCTCGCGCAGGAATTCCGGATTGGAAGCGACGACGAAATCCGCCTTCGGGTTGGCTTCGCGCATCCGTCGCTCTACCTCATCGCCGGTGCCGACCAGCACGGTCGACTTGGTGACGACCACGGTGAAGCCATCCAGCGCCTCGGCGATCTCGCGCGCGGCAGCGTAGACATAGCTGAGATCGGCATGACCGTCGCCGCGGCGCGAGGGCGTGCCGACCGCGATGAACACGGCATCGGCTTCCGCGACCGGAGCCTTCAGGTCGGTGGTGAAGGCGAGCCGGCCGGCCTTGACGTTGGCAGCGACCAGCGCATCCAGCCCCGGTTCGAAAATCGGAATCTCGCCGCGGTGAAGTGCTGCGATCTTGCTCTCGTCCTTGTCCACGCAGATGACCTGGTGGCCGAAATCCGCAAAGCAGGCGCCGGACACCAGTCCCACATAGCCGGTACCGATCATGGTAATTCGCATAGAAAACCCGCTTTTCGATAGTTAACGCGCCCGCCTATTAGGAAATTCGCGGGCTCAAGGGAAGGCCCGGTTCCAAAAAAGCGGCACGTCATTTGAATGAATAAAGGAGAATGAAACCGATCCGGCCGATGATGCGGCCAAACCGCGCCGAAACAGGACAGCGATGACTTTTCCCGGCACATCCGGCACACCAACCCGTCCCGCGGCCAGCCGCATCGACTGGGTCGACTACGCCAAGGGCATCTGCATCGTCATGGTCGTCATGATGCATTCGGTGCTGGGGGTCGAAGCCGCCGCCGGCCAGACCGGCTTCATGCATGCGCTGGTGGCCTTCGCAAAGCCGTTCCGGATGCCGGATTTCTTCCTGATTTCAGGACTTTTCCTTAGCGTCGTGATCGATCGCGACTGGCGCGCTTATCTCGACCGCAAGGTCGTGCACTTCGCCTATTTCTATGTGCTGTGGGTGACCATCCAGTTCGGCTTCAAGGCTCCCGGCTTTGCTGCCGAGGCGGGCTGGGCGCATGCAGGATATCTTTATCTGGAATCCTTCATCGAGCCGTTCGGCACCCTGTGGTTCATCTATCTGTTGCCGGTGTTCTTCGTCGTCACAAAACTGACACGCCGAATCGCGCCGCTCGTGATCTTCACTATCGCGGCGCTGCTGGAGAGCGCGCATGTCGCAACCACCTGGACCGTGATCGACGAATTCTGCGCGCGCTTCGTCTATTTCTACGCCGGCTACTGGCTGGCGTCTTACGTGTTCGCGCTGTCGGATCGCGCGCGCAGCCGCCCCGTTCTCGCCATCGTAGGTCTCGTGTTGTGGGCACTGATCAATGGCGGGCTGGTCGAGCTCGGCTATAGCGAGCGGCCGCTGATCTCGCTGGTGCTGGGAATGGCGGGCGCCTGCGCCATCATCGTCGCCGGCACGCTGCTTGCGCATATGCGCTGGCTGGATTTCCTGCGCTATTGCGGCGAGCACTCGATCGTCATCTATCTCGCCTTCTTCCTGCCGATGGCCGCGACCCGCACGCTGCTGCTCAAGACCGGCGTCATCCCTGATATCGGCACGGTCTCGCTGATCGTCACCATCGCGGGCGTTGCAGGCGCGTTGCTGATCTGGCGCGCCGCGCTCGCCGTGCACGCCAACTTCCTGTTCGAACGCCCCGACGCGTTCTGGATCGCACCGAAGAAGCCCGGCGCGGTGCTGCAGGCGGCGGAGTAACAAATCTTCGCAGCCATCCGCCATGGCGTCTGAGGTCGGCGGAACGGATCAGGCTTCCTCGATCTTTACGCCATCCTTCATCTGCGCGACCTTGGCTCGATATGCCGCGGCATCGCCGAAATCGGCGAAACCCTGATAGTGGGGGTGCGGGCCCAGAATGCGGCGGGCATGCTTGATCGGGCACCAGTATATTTCGGTACGCGACGCCACTTCACGCATGAATGCAATCGCGCCATTGGCGTACGAGCAATATGCGCAATTGATCTTCTCGAGAGCATTCAGATAAGCAAGGTGGTTGCGGTCGAACACCAGGTAGTCGCGGCGACTCACCTTCGGAATCCCATAGGCTGGAAAGCAGATAGCCTGATAGGCCATAACCCAGATATCCAGCAGCACGATCGGTACGATCATGGAATAGATCAGCGGTGCCGTCATTGCCACCAGCGGGTTCGCCTCGCGGATATAACGCGTCAAGCCGACCTTGATTTGCCGATGCAGCCGCAGGACTTCCCGTTCGAAGACGATCCGGCGGTTTTCGAGATGGAAACGCAACTCCTCCCGTCGCTTGGCCAATTCGACCTCGATTTCGGCCTGAATCTCTCGCAGCCTCTCCATGAGCAAATCGAGTTGCGTGGTCATGTCTCTTCCTTCCGGTGCACGGCGGCCCAAGGGGACACGGAACAGCGGGCGAAGCAACCCATCGAGAGGCCAACTGGCGAACAGGCAAAAAACCCGGTCACAACCCGCGCCCGGAGGCTGTCATTCCGCGCAAAAAGACTTAAGTTTCGGCCATGCCGAAGACAGCCCCCAAAGCCGCCGAAAAACCCGCCGCCAAGGCCAATGCCAAGGCCGACGCAAAGCCGATCGCCGGAAAGACAGTCGCCAAGGGCGACCATCTGTTCCTGGTGGACGGCTCCTCCTATATTTTCCGCGCCTACCACGCGCTGCCGCCGCTGAACCGCAAGTCGGACGGCTTGCAAGTCAATGCCGTGCTCGGCTTCTGCAACATGCTGTGGAAGCTGCTCCGCGACATGCCGGCCGACAACCGGCCGACGCATCTGGCCATCATCTTCGACAAGTCCGAGGTCACGTTCCGCAACAAGCTCTATCCCGACTACAAGGCGCACCGCCCGCCCGCGCCCGACGATCTGATCCCGCAATTCGGACTGATCCGCGACGCCGTGCGCGCCTTCGATCTGCCCTGCCTGGAACAGATTGGCTTCGAGGCGGACGACCTGATTGCGACCTATGCCCGGCTCGCGACCGAGCGCGGCGCCACCACGACCATCGTGTCCTCGGACAAGGATCTGATGCAGCTGGTGACCGACAAGGTCGTGATGTTCGACACCATGAAGGACCGTCGCATCGGCATCCCGGAGGTGATCGAAAAGTTCGGCGTGCCGCCGGAGAAGGTGGTGGAAGTGCAGGCGCTGGCCGGCGATTCCACCGACAACGTGCCGGGTGTGCCCGGCATCGGCGTCAAGACCGCGGCGCAGCTGATTATCGAGTATGGCGATCTGGAACAGCTGCTGTTCCGCGCCGGCGAGATCAAACAGCCGAAGCGGCGCGAGGCGCTGCTCGAAAATGCCGAGAAGGCCCGCATCTCGCGCAAGCTCGTGCTGCTCGACGACAAGGTCGATCTCGACGTGCCGCTCGACGAGCTTGCGGTCCACGAGCCTGATGCGCGCAAGCTGATCGCCTTCCTCAAGGCGATGGAGTTCTCCACCCTCACGCGCCGCGTCGCCGAATATTCGCACATCGATCCGGCCGATGTTACGGCTGATGCCAAAGGCGATGGCAACGTAGGCGCCACGCTGGGCGAGGCCAAGGCAAAATCCTCTGGCACATCCGGCGACCTGTTCCCCGGCGACGCGCCGCTTCCCGCGGCCAAGAAATCCACCGATCGGCAGGACAAGGCCGCAAGCCCAAAGGGCACGCCGATCTCGCTCGCCGAAGCCCGCGCGGACGCTATCAAGAAGATTCCGGTCGACCGCAAGAAGTACGCGACGCTGCGCAACCTCGATGCGCTCAAGGCGTGGCTCGCGCGCGCCGCGGACGCCGGGCATCTCGTCGTCGATGCGATGTCGGATTCGATCGATCCGATGCAGGCGGAGATTTCCGGCTTCGCGCTGGCGATCGCGCCGAACGATGCCGCATACGTGCCGCTCGGCCACAAGCAATCCGGTGGCGGCGCCGGGCTGTTCGACGCAGGGCTGGCGCCGGACCAGATCAAGGCGTCCGAGGCGCTGGCCGCGTTGAAGCCGCTGCTGGAATCCGCCGGGATCCTCAAGCTCGGCTTCAACATCAAGTTCACTGCGGTCGCGCTGGCGCAGCACGGCATCACCCTGCGCAACCATGACGACGTGCAGCTGATGGCCTATGCACTCGATGCCGGACGCAATTCAATTGCCATGGATTCGCTGGCCTCGCGCTGGTTCGATCACGTCGTGATTGACTATGGCGCCCTGGTCGGCAGCGGCAAGGGCAAGCTGACCTTCGACCAGGTGGCGATCGAGAAGGCTGCGGAATATTCCGCCGAATATGCCGACATGATCGAGCGTCTCTGGCGCGTGCTGAAGCCGCGGCTGGTCGCGGAGCACATGAATACGGTCTACGAGACGCTGGAGCGGCCGCTGGTCTCGGTGCTGGCGCGGATGGAGCGGCGCGGCATCTCGATCGACCGCCAGGTGCTGTCGCGCCTGTCGGGCGACTTCGCCCAGACGGCGGCGCGGGTCGAGGCCGAAATCCAGGAGCTCGCCGGCGAGCCGATCAATGTCGGCAGCCCGAAGCAACTCGGCGACATCATCTTCGGCAAGATGGGACTTCCCGGCGGCACCAAGACCAAGACCGGCGCATGGTCGACCTCGGCACAGGTGCTCGATGACCTCGCCGAGCAGGGCCACGACTTCCCGAAGAAGATTCTGGAATGGCGGCAGGTTTCCAAGCTGAAATCGACCTATACCGATGCGCTGCCGAATTACGTGCATCCGCAGACCCATCGCGTGCACACGACCTACGCGCTGGCGGCGACCACCACGGGCCGGCTGTCGTCGAACGAGCCGAACCTGCAGAACATCCCCGTGCGCACCGAAGACGGCCGCAAGATTCGCCGCGCCTTCATCGCCACGCCCGGCCACAAGCTGGTGTCGGCCGACTATTCGCAGATCGAATTGCGCCTGCTGGCCGAGATCGCCGACATCCCGCAGCTCAGGCAGGCTTTCAAGGACGGCCTCGACATTCACGCCATGACGGCTTCAGAAATGTTCGGCGTGCCGATCAAGGACATGCCGGGCGAAGTGCGCCGCCGCGCCAAGGCGATCAATTTCGGCATCATCTACGGCATCTCGGCGTTCGGACTCGCCAACCAGCTCGGCATCGCCCGCGAGGAAGCCTCCGCCTACATCAAGAAGTACTTTGAGCGCTTCCCCGGCATCCGCGCCTACATGGACGAGACTAAGGAGTTCTGCCGCAAGCACGGCTATGTCGAGACGCTGTTCGGTCGCAAGTGCCATTACCCCGAGATCAAGGCGTCCAACGCGTCGGTGCGCGCCTTCAACGAGCGCGCCGCCATCAACGCACGGCTGCAGGGCACCGCCGCCGACATCATCCGCCGCGCCATGACCCGCGTCGAGGACGCGCTCGCCGAGAAAAAACTCTCGGCGCAGATGCTGCTGCAGGTGCATGACGAACTGATCTTCGAAGTGCCGGAGAAGGAAGTCGCGGCGACGCTGCCAGTGGTGCAGCACGTCATGCAGGATGCGCCGTTCCCCGCCGTGCTGCTGTCGGTGCCGCTGCAGGTCGATGCGCGCGCCGCCAATAATTGGGACGAGGCGCATTGAGGCGACGCAAGCCTGCGCTCCCGCAACAATGCTAGGGTCGCAGGCATGGACGGCTTCAATCCCCTGCTTGCCTTTGCGCTTACCGCGCTGATCATCGAGATCACGCCTGGGCCGAACATGACGTATCTGGCGGCGCTGTCGCTCTCCAGCGGCATGCGCACCGGGTTTGCGGCGGTAGCCGGCATTGCGATTGGACTCGCCACCTACGGCATTGTCGCGGCGTTCGGCCTTGCCGCCGTCATCGACAGCTCGCCCGTCCTCTACGGCATCCTGCGCTGGGGCGGCGTGGCCTACCTGCTGTGGCTCGCCTGGGAAACATGGTCCAGCGAGCGCGAAACCTCGCCCGACGCGACCGACGGACCGGACGGCGAGCCCTGGGTCGCCTTCCGACGCGGGCTGATCACCAATCTGCTGAACCCGAAAGCGGCGGTGTTCTACGTTGCAGTGCTGCCCGAATTCATCCGCACCGGCGCCGGCTCGGTTATGTCGCAGACGCTGACGCTGAGCGCCGTTTATGTCTCGGTCGCCACCCTCATCCACAGCGGCATTGTCCTGCTGGCCGGCTCCCTGCAATCGAAAATCGCAACGCGGGACAAGCGTCGCACCGTGCGGCGCCTGCTTGCGCTGGCGCTGGTGGCGATCGCGATCTGGTTCGCGCTGACGACGGGCCACGCCTGATATTGCTCCGAGAGCAATTGATACGATGACAGCGCGGCGCGGTCTCTCGGCTCGATCACTGATGTCTCTGTAATACTGGATCACCCACTTTCGCGGATGACGACAGCCGGCCTTAATCCAGCTTGGCTTCCATGCCGCGCTTGGTGGCGGGGCGGGCCATCAGCTGGTTGTACCAGCGCTCGACATTGGGAAAGTCCTTCAGCTCCACCTTATGGCGCGGGTGGCGCCAGGCCCAGCCGAGGATGGCAAAATCGGCGACCGACAGGGGGCCCGCGACGAATTCATGGTTGGCGAGCCGCTTGTTGAGGACGTCGTAGAGCCGGCGCGTCTCGGCCATGTAGCGCTTCAGGCCATAGGCGCGGTCCGTCTCGTTTTCCAGCGCAATGAAATGATGCACCTGGCCGGGCATCGGGCCGAAACCACCCATCTGCCACATCAGCCATTCATAGACGGGAATGCGCTCGGCCAGCGGCCTGGGCAGGAATTTGCCGGTCTTCTCGCCGAGATAGAGAAGGATCGCCCCGGACTCGAACACGCTGACGCGCTTGCCTTCCGGTCCATCGGGATCGACGATGGCGGGGATCTTGTTGTTCGGGCTGATCGCCAGGAAGGACGGCGCCATCTGCTCGCCCTTGCTGATATTCACCGGGATCACCTTGTAGGGCAGCCCCATTTCCTCCAGCGCGACCGAGATCTTGCGACCGTTCGGCGTGTTCCAGGTATGCAGCTCGATCGTCATTTTTTGTTTCCCCCAGAGGTGTTTGCCTCCCCTAGCGCGGAACCGGCCGCCCTTACAAGGTACGGCCGCGCGGGGGTGCACTTCCGAAACGCCCTGCTTCGTTTTGCCCGCTGTTGACGGGGCTTAAACGGGCTGGAATGTGCGAGGTGTCATCGATAGATTGCGCCACCCAAACATCCCGGAAGACACCGTGTCCAAATCAGCCTCCCGTGCCCGCCTCGCCGAAATCATCCGCAAACGTTCGTTCGGGCGCGGCGAGATCACACTGGCCTCGGGCCGCAAGAGCGATTTCTACTTCAACCTCAAGCCGACCATGCTCGACCCCGAAGGCGCGGCGCTCCTGGCGGAGCTGACCTACGAGGCGCTGAAGGACGACAATCTCGACTTCGTCGGCGGGCTGGAGATGGGCGCCGTCCCTCTGGCTGGCGCGATCGCGCAGCTCTCCTGGATCAAGGGCCATCCGATCGCGGCGTTCTTCGTGCGCAAGAAGCCGAAGGAGCACGGAGCGAAGCTCGCCGTGGAAGGGCTGGCCAAGGGCGAGAGCCTGGAAGGCAAACGCATCGTCATCGTCGAGGACGTCACCACCACGGGCGGCTCGGCGCTGAAGGCGGTCGAAGCCGTGCGCGAGGCCGGCGGCGTGATCGCGCTGGTCTTCACCATGGTCGACCGCGAGGAAGGCGCGACCGAAGCGTTTGCGGAAGCCGGTCTGCCGTTCCGTTCGCTCTACAAGGCCGGCGAGTTCTTGAAGGGCTGAGTCGGTCTCTACACTCCCTCGTCCCACTTCCGTCTTTCCGCCGTCATGGCCGGGCTTGACCCGGCCATCCACGACTTCCTTGCCGTGACAAAGACGTGGATGCCCGGGACGAGCCCGGGCATGACGCGTTGAGAGATATCGCCTCGCTAATCTCCCACTTCTTTTCGCGCTCCCGGCCCGCACTCACCTCTCATTTACCATCCTCGGTTATGGTGAATCCTTGCCGAAGGCGCGTATTGCCTCGGCCTGTAGAGTTGCGTTGCGTCGGGTGGAGTAAGCGTTGCGTACAGAGTTGAGTTTTCGGCTGCTGCCGCGCCGTGCGCTGCTGGCTGCCGCCGTCCTTGCCGGCGCCGTGCTCACCGTGCCGGATGCCGCCCTCGCCGAGGGCCTGTTCGACTTCCTGTTCGGCGGAGTGAAGCAGCAGGCGCGCCCGGCTGCGCCGCCGCAGGCGAACTTCTTCGCCGATCCCTTTGGCACCCAGCAGCAGAGCGCACCCGTCCCGTCGGCCCGCGTCGCCGGCGGCTCAGGCCCCGCCTTCTGCGTGCGCAGTTGCGACGGCAAGTATTTTCCGATCAACGCGCGCAGCAATGCGACACCGGCGCAGCTCTGCCAGGCGTTCTGCCCGGCGAGCGCCACAAAGGTCTATTTCGGCAGCAACATCGATTACGCCTATACGTCCAACGGCGAGCGCTATTCCCAGAGCGAAAACGCATTCGCCTACCGCAAGGCCCTGCGCGCGGATTGCACCTGCAACGGCAAGGATGCCGGCGGACTCGCGCCGATCGACATTTCGCTCGACGGCTCATTGCGACCGGGCGACGTGCTGGCAACAACGAGCGGGCTCGTCGCCTATTCGGGCGTGCGCGTCGGCAATGATCAGACCGCGGAGTTCACGCCGGTCGCATCTTATCCGGGATTGACCGCCGAGGTGCGTGCACGGCTGGGCGAGATCAAGGTCGCGCCGGTCACCGCGGAAGTGAATGCCGAGCCGGCGCAATTGCGCGACGATCCGCCGACGACCGCTTCGATACCGAAGCCGGCGCCTGCGCCGAAGGCCAAGCGGGCGGAGCTGCACTAACCTTCGCCGTCATTGCGAGGAGCGTAGCGACGAAGCAATCCAGCTTGTCGCGCCGAAGGAAGCTGGATTGCTTCGCTTCGCTCGCAATGACGTTGCTATCGCGTCATCTGCCGACGATTACGCCGATCACATTCGGCGCGGTGAGGTAATTCTCCTCGATCGCGGCCCGCGCGGCCGCGCGGTTTTCCGGGGTCAGCAGCCCGCGCTTTTCAGCGAGGATCATCCAGCAAAAACCCCACCAGTCCGTCAGCATGCCCTGGTCGTCGACGAGGTCGTAGCCCTGCTCGCCAGCAAAGATGCGCGCATGCGCTTCATCCAGCGAATCCAGGAAGGCATGATCCTCGGTCGAAAACAGCTCGTCGCTGATGTCATCGGTCGTGTAGCCCCAGACCGACATGCAGACCGCGTTGAATTCGCGGTCGATCTGGTCGTCGTCGATGGCCTGCCGGCGCGAGACCTGGTGCAGCCGCGACAGCGTGCGGGCGAAGTCGGCAATGCGCGTGAGCGCGAATTGATCAAAGGCGATGGTGGACATGTAGTCCTCGCAGGAGCGGATAGACCATAGATGTTGTGTCGGCAACGTGTCGAATCACTATTATATATCAACGACTTGCTAAAGTGTTCTTAATTCGTTCCAGTGCGCGACGTAGGCGTGCCTGCACCCGACGCGTTTGGCCCAATTTGAAAATTGCAGCGACCCAATCTAAATTGCAGTTCGGCGGGAGATGGGTCTATGTCCGAGATCAGGATCGGAAATTTGGTGCGGCACAAATCTGGCGGCCCCATCATGTTGGTTAGCGAGCTACCACCTCTCTTTTGGGGTCAATTTGCACGTTTCGCAGAATGCGTTTGGGTCGAGAACAGAGAGCGCAAATACTCCAAGTTCCATCTAGACAGCTTGCTGACAGTTTACGCCGATGGCTCTCAACACAATTACGCTGAGACAAACTAGGCCGCCTCAGTTGGCTGCCCAATTTGTTGTCCAACACCAATTTCAAAAGACCTAAGCGCGGCCGATCAATGCGTCGACGCACCGGAAAACAGGTTGATCACGACCACGCCCGACACGATCAGGCCCATGCCGCAGAGCGCTGCCGCATCGAGCTTCTGGCTCTGGAACACCCATGCGATCGTCGCAATCAGCACGACGCCGACGCCAGACCACACGGCATAGACGAGCCCGGTCGGCAGGCTGCGCAAGGTCAGAGACAGGAAATAGAACGCGATCGCATAGCCGAGCACGGTCACCGCTGACGGCAGCGGCTTGCTGAATCCGTCCGACAATTTCAGGAACGTCGTCGCAACGACTTCCGCGACGATGGCGAGCGCTAGATAGAGATACGTCATGCGACCTGCATCAGCAGAGGCGATCATCCGCCTCTATGCTGATTTGATTGCAGCGGCGTGACAGGCGCCTTGCGGCGTGAAGCGGCGAAGCCTAGTTCGCTACCAGCTTGTCGCCGCAATAGTTCGCATAGAACTTGCCGCCGCATTGCCGCTTGATGGCCGCACAGCGTGCCACCGGCGAGGCTCCCTTGGGGGCGCTGAAGGAACAGGTCAGGCCGTCAGCGGTTGGTCCGGCGAAAGCGGCGCTGGAAACGCCGATGCAGACGATCAGGAGTGCGGCGGCGGCGATTTCGATCAGTAATCTCATGGCCCTATCCTCCTCTCCCTGCTTCCGCTTGTCATCCTAGCACCAAAAACCGGACGCGCGGAGGTCGCCCGACCGGCCCGTTCCTTGCATATTTTACCGGCAGTTCCATGCACCGTCAGGGCCCAGTGGTTTCGGTGGCGGCGCAAGGGGCGTATCTTTTTCGGGTGATTCCAACGGGAATTAGCGGCGTGTCAGACCAACCCCTCCAGCACTATCCGGCGCCCGGCCAGCCGATCGACGAGCTGCAGCTTGCCGAAATCAAGGGCGCGATCCTCGCCAAGCTCCGGCTTGCCATCGGCAAGGATTCCGGCATGGCAACCAAGCGCGACTGGTACATGGCCGCAGCGCTAGCCTTGCGCGACCGGATCGTGCACCGCTGGCTGATCGCGGAGAAGCAGAGCTACGACGCCGGCCGCAAGCGCGTTTATTACCTTAGCCTCGAATTCCTGCCG
>JABUBP010000184.1_pt1 | contig 15428 bp, 17 predicted proteins | sample 7240331 | NCBI WGS metagenome assembly JABUBP01 (sample SAMN07256347, study PRJNA390944) | subsurface metagenome | isolation source: Methane hydrate marine sediment | place: Pacific Ocean: Eastern North Pacific, ODP site 1244 | collected 2002 | reverse complement strand
AGTCGGTAAAGAGCACATTCTGAATACCGGCGTCTATTGCCCTGGTGGCAATAAATCCTCTTGTCTGCTCCTCTACCTTCATCATTGAGGACATGTTGGGGAATAGCTCAATAGCTCGGCCGAAGTTGTCCAGTTGTTCCAGACTGAAGGGGGAGTATTCACCGACATATTCAATATAGTCAAAGGCACCGGAATGGCCGATTACTTCCACAATTCCTGGCCAAGGGGTTATGACATGGGTACCCAGGGTTGGTTTACCTTGGTTTAAGAGTTCCCTGAGTCGATTTCTCTTCATCTTTATCCTCTCTTTTTCCTGGAATTTATCCTTTTTACTCCTTAACTCCTATCGACTTCTAGCCATTGCTCCTTTTAAGCAGACCACGCTGCTTTTATCTCTTCAACTGTTTTTGCCGCACGCAATGCTTTAGCCCGCTTCTCCTCTGCTTTGACAAGAGCATCAATATTCTTACAGACATCGGCTAGTCTATCTGCTGGGAACTTGCAGGCACCATTCTCATCCATGTGAATTATATCGCCAGGGGCGACATCCATCCCGGCAACTGAAACAGGCACATTTATCGCTCTTATCCCAAAGTCTCCATGTCCAGATGTGATGCCACTCATAATGTATTGGAATTTTAACGGGCGTATTTCGTCTACATCCCTTGATGGACCGTTCGTTACCACACCCACAGCCCCACAGGCTTTGAACGCTGTTGTCATTTGCCCTCCGCACAGTCCCACTCTGGGGAGTATCTCCGGCGGGAATTCCTGCTTGATTACAACGATTGATGGCTTCTTTGATTTTCCTAAAGCGTCTACCAAATCTACAAATGCCAATCGTTGATGCCTTGGGTCAGGCAGCGAATACACCACTGTAACTGCGTAACCTATTGTTCTACCTAGCTCGGGGTATATGCAGTGAACTGATTGGTCGGTATACCAATTTCCCCGCCAGGGGTCGTAAATACCCAGACAAAGTGGACTCCTTGGATATGTAGCTACGACATTTCCTACCGATGGGGTATCAAATTCTCGCAACTTTTCTAGCATTTCCTTTTCTGATAGTGCTGCTATTTTAGTCCCCCTTGGCTAGATTAACTTTAGGCTTAACTGTTTTATTTACCACATTCTTGGGCCACCGGCCGCTGAGAACCCTGGCTGCCTCCTGCCCCACGCTTGTCCTTAGCCGCTTAAAAGCGACATCAGAATAAGAAGCGGAGTGTGGAGTGACCACAACATTGTCCATCTTAAGTAAGGGATTGTCTGAATCAACAGGCTCCTTTTCGAAGACATCCAGTGCAGCGCCAGCTATCCACTTCTCCTGCAGAGCCTTAATGAGAGCCGGCTCATCGACTACTGAACCTCGAGATGTGTTGATAAAATAGGCGGTTGGTTTCATCTGTTTAAATTCCTTTTCCCCAATGAGGTGCCAGGTTTCCTTGTTTAGAAGGGCGTGAACAGCAACAAAGTCCGACTCCTTGAGTAGCTCAGGCAGGCTCACCAGGGTTATCCCAGACTCCCTGGCTAGGGATTTATCCACATAAGGGTCGTAGCCTAATATCTTTAAACCAAAGCACTGTGCCTTCCTGGCTGTCATTCGCCCAATGTTGCCGCAACCTATTATTCCCAAAGTTTGTCCATAAATTGACCCCATCGGTGCCTGAGCTCGTTTACTCTCAGCCCATAGCCCCTGCTTGGTGAGGTCGTTGAGCAAGGCCAGCTTTTTAGCACAGGCAAGAAGCAGGGTGATGGCATGGTTGGAGACCTCCTCCCAACAGAAATCGGGGACATTAACCACGAGGATGTCGTTATCAGTAGCTGCGTCGACATCAATTGTATCAAAACCAACGCCGTAGCGGACGATTACCTTGCATTTGGGCAATGCCTCCATAACCCGCCGTGTTATCTGAGCTCCCCACGTTATTATGGCATCGGCATCCTTAGCCGCCTCAATCATCTCATCTTCAGTGGCACAGTCGGCACTAACTAGCTCAGCATTCGCCTTGGCTAGCTCTCCGGTCTCCTCCACCATAGGGATAACAAGGCCTCTCATTCTGTCCACCTGCACCACTTTACATTGCCGTTCCATCAATTTAGCTCCTCTCCCAATTTGTCTTTGCTCTTATTGTAGGCGTGGAGGAAAGCGTTGTCAATATTACGAATTACCTTTAATAAAATAGAAAACGAGCCACTGGTGAGAGTCTAGGGAAGCCGTGAGGAAAGGGGGAATTTTGAAGGAAATCACCAAGGCAAGCTGGTTATAATACCTTGACTATTTCTCTAGCCTAATCAAGATTAGCCTTAAGGCTCGCTCAGCGGCATCGGCGATTAACTTCTCCGCGTTAGCCATGGATTTCCTTAAGCTGATAGGGCCGGGGGCGATGCTTAAGGCAGCATCTATGCCATACTGGTAGAGCTCTTTATAATCACCGGCTACCTCGCCAACGATAGCTACCACCGGAATGCGGAATACCTTTGCCTTTGCGGCAACACCAGCTACTGTTTTGCCGAACAGCGTTTGCGTATCTATTCTACCTTCACCGGTGAAAACAAGAGACGCCTCTTTGAGATAGTCTGTAAGCCCCACCCCCTCACTGATGATTTCTATCCCCGATATTAGCTTAGCTCCCAGGAAGGCTATTAGCCCAGCCCCAAGTCCCCCGGCAGCCCCCGCCCCAGGTATACCCATAACATCAATACCCAAGTCCCTTTTGATTACCTCGGCATAGTTGGCTAGGGCTTCATCTAGCTGCCGGCACATCTCCTCCGTGGCTCCCTTTTGCGGGCCATAAACTCTTGAGGCTCCCTGCTCGCCGCAGAGCGGGTTGGTTACATCATAGGCCGTGATGACCTGGCACTCGCCTAGGCGGCGATCCAGCCCAGAGATGTCTATCCGGCTTAACTTAGCTAATGCTGCCCCGCCCCAGGGAAGATCCTTACCCCCCTCATCCAATAGCCTTGCCCCAAGGGCCTGCACCATGCCGGCACCGCCGTCGTTGGTGGCGCTGCCGCCGATGCCGATAATCAGCCTGCGGCGGCCAGCATTAAGGGCAGCCCGAATCAGCTCCCCCGTGCCGTATGTGGTGGCAACTAATGGGTCTAGCTTCTCTGGTGGCACCAGGGTAATTCCCGATGCTGCTGTCATCTCCACCACAGCACTAACCCCATCACCCAAAATTCCCCATTTGGCGGTGACTTTCTCCCCTAGAGGTCCCGTTACCTCCGTAGCCATAATTTGACCGTGGGTACCGTAGGTTAAAGCCTCTACCGTCCCTTCTCCACCATCGGCCATGGGTACTATGATGGTCTCAGCATCAGCCAGAATGCGCTTAATCCCTTTGGCTATAGCCTGGGCTACCTCCTGCGCACTAAGGCTTCCCTTAAAGCTCTGTGGGGCAATAACTATTTTTATTTTTTGTTTTCCTCCTCAGATATTAGTCAGTTATTCCAGTTCCGGGGACTCTTCAGGATACATACTAGCGATATTAAAATTAGATTATCGGTATGAGAGAGGATTGCTGCTAGGTTTTAAGGTTTACTGGGAGCCTCGTGCTTTCTCCAGAGCCATAGTTGCCCCCTTCATCAGAAAGATATCGGCACTATCCACAGTATTGAGCGTAAAGCCCTTCTCTATGGCCCACTGGATATTTTCTTGATATGTCCACATGCCAGCTGGCTTCCCCCATTTCTTGGCAGCCGCTAACACTTTGTCAAAAGCATCTATAATATTGGGGATTGTCCCACTGCTGAGAATCAAGTCCGAAGCTGCGGGACAAGTCGAAGGGGCCGATATAGCAAGCGTCTATCCCTTTCACTGATAGAATATCGTCCAGGTTACTAATTGCCTTCTGAGTTTCTATCTGGGCTACTACGAGGATCTCATCATTGGCTGTTTTAAGGTAATCCGGGTCAAAGAGTGCCGCTCTCCTTGGTCCGTACCCTCTAAGGCCTTCAGGCGGATACTTACAGGCACGTACGGCGTATTCTGCTTCCTCCTTCGTGTTGATCCATGGGACAAGGACACCGTGGGCACCTATATCGAGGACACGCTTGATAATGACCATATCGTTCCATTGTGGCCTTACCAGGGGAGTGCAGTTGGTCCCATTCATGGCTTGCATCATCCGCTGCATGGTCTCGAGGCCTAGGGGCGCATGCTCACCGTCTATTACGAGCCAGTCGAACCCAAGCCGGGAGAGACTTTCGGTCACATCTGGGTGACCGAGGCCGACAAAGGTTCCAATAACAACCTGACCTTTCTGCAGTTTCTCCTTGAGTAGATTCTTCAACGCTTGCCCCCTCCCTTTTGTGGTTATTATAGACCTATTATGCAACATCTGTCGCTGACGACGCACATTTTTCGGCTAAAGGTCATATTCAATACCCAGTTCTTTAGCTAGCTCCTGAAGCTCCTGAATGACTTTGGAGTTAAGTGGAATGCCATTAGCTTTGCGGTCCTTTTCAATTTCGGCTTCGTATCCACCAGCCACGTATATCTTCTTAACCCCTGGTAGTGTCGGCAAAGCCTCAAATGCCTCTATCATTTCATCCATTGATTTCTTGAAGTTTTCCACAGGTAAGAAACTATCTATGCGGAGAGCACCAAAAAAATGGTCACTAGCATTACCTCTTGTCTCTGGTGTGCTCTCCTGTAGAATGCTAGCCGATGACCCGGAAAGCACACCACAGAGAATATCCACCAGCACGCCCAGCCCGAAGCCTTTATAACTCCCCAATGTTGGTGTTCCACCCAGAGGCAGCAAGCCACCCTCACCATGTACTCCTTTGGTAGGGTCGGTTACAGGTTTTCCTTCCTTATCTATTGCCCAGCCTTCGGGTATGGAAGCACCTTCTCTTCGTGCTATCTCCAATTTACCTCCAGCCACTACAGAAGTTGCCATATCAAGAACAAAAGGCGGTTTTTTACCTGCCGGTACGGCTACAGCCAAAGGGTTGGTGCCAACTGCAGGCTTAGTGCTTCCCGGAGCCACCACCCCGGCTACGGTATTCGTCATAGCGATACCGATCATATCATGTTCCAGGGCCATCATTGCATAGCAGGCAGTGGCACCAAAGTGAGTGCTGTTCCGCACTGCGATAAAACCAGCCCCTGTCTTTTCCGCCCGGTGTATTGCCTCCATCATAGCCTGGTGGCCTATTACAAAGCCCAGGCCTTGGTCGCCGTCTATAGTTGCCGTTGATGGAGTCCGGCTGAAAATCTTTGGCTTCGGGTTTAAGTTGATAATTCCCAATCGTATCCGTCTGGCATAGAACATGTTCAGATGGGCAACGCCATGGGAGTCCACGCCCCTCAGGTCTGTTGCTACCAGTAGACGGGCTGTTATTTGCGCATCTTCTTCTGGCATGCCTAGCTTTTGAAGTGCTTTCGTTGTAAAATTGGTTAGCTTCTTAGCATCAACGGACAATCCTGACACTTGCTCCCTTCATGACCCTTTCTACTTCTTCTTTGTATGCCCAGTTCCAGTCGCCTAAGAATCCATGACATAAAGCAGAATAGGCCGCCGAAAATTCAATCGCCTCTTGTGAATCTTTTTCTTCGAGTATGCTATAAATCAACGCGGCTGCAAAACTGTCTCCCCCACCGGTCCTATCAATAATTTCAAGGTCTTCATATTTTCGAGAAACAAAGAAATTTCCCTTATAGAGCATCACAGTCTGCCAATCATTGAGTAAACCGGTTTTGGCATCACGTAATGTCGTGCCCACAACTTCTATATTCGGATATAATTCAACTGCCTTATTAGCCACTGAACGATAACTTTCCGGGTCAATTTTCGAATATCCTTTCGCAACATTAGTTTTTATGGCTAACATCTTCTCGAAGTCCTCTTCATTTCCAATTAGTACATCCACATAGGGTATAACATCTTTCATAACTTTTTGAGCTTTATCAGGTTTCCACAGGGTTGACCGGTAATTTAAGTCGAAACTTGTTTTCACGCCAAGCTTTTTTGCGGTTTTTAGTGATGCAATAACCTGTTCAATTGCATCATCGGACAAAGCCGTTGTGATACCAGTGGTATGAAACCACTTTGTTTGGGAAATAATACTATCCCAGTCAAATTCACCCAGTTTGGCCATACTAATCGCAGAATGTCCTCTGTCATAAATCTGTCTATTCGGTCTAGGGCCAACCCCTATTTCAACAAAGCATAAACCGTTTCTAACATTACCTCTGCCGTCAAAAGGAATTAGCTTAACACCGCTCATATCAACCCCGTGTTCTCTCCCTTTATTAATAATATATCGCCCTGACCAGGTATCAACCAATTTTGAAACCCATGCTGTCTTTAAACCAAGCCGTGATACGTTCACAGCCACATTCAATTCCGCCGCAGCAACGGCCATGGATAGAGAACTTGCTTGCTCTAATCTGGCATTATTAAGAGGACTGAATCTGACCATAGCTTCACCGAAACCTATTAAATCATATTTCCTTTCCATAATTGTTTCAACTCCAATTTTTTATATTCTGATGAATCAAGGGTTATTTTAACCCTAACTCCTGCTTGTTATATATATAATTTGGTTGTCTCCCCTCCAGGCAATCTACTACAGCTTGCGCTGCTACTATAGCAACTTTCATTACACAGTCACGGGATAATGCTGATGAGTGAGGAGTTGTAATAACATTGTCAAACTTAAAAAGCGGGTTATCTGGAGAAGGAGGTTCTTTTTTAAAGACATCGAGCCCGGCACCCGCAATTGACTTATTTTTCAATGCTTCAATCAAGGCTTTTTCATCTACCACCGGCCCACGGGAAGTATTAATGAGGCAGCTATCAGGTTTCATCAAACCCAGAAGCCTAGCGTCAACTAAATGATGGGTTTCTTCCGTATAAGGAACGTGAATAGAAATGAAATCACTCTGGCTGAATAGCTGATCCAGACTTGAACACAATTCTACCCCTTCTACCTGCTCAACATAAGGGTCATACGCAATCACCTTCATATTAAACGCCAAACGGCATTTCTGTGCCAACAAGGAACCGATATGCCCTATACCAACCAGACCTAAGGTTTTGCCCTCAATGTCTACGGCTTTAGAGGCATATCTAATTTTCCAGTTACCCTCATGAACAGCCTTGTCCATTGTTTTTAGTTGCTTTGCTACACTCAACATCAAAGCTAAGGCCTGTTCAGCGACAGAAATCGAGTTCACACCGGGTGTGTTGCAAACCAGTATTCCTTTTTCGGTGGCAGCAGCCACATCAATATTATCCACTCCCACTCCGGTACGCGAAATCACTTTAAGATGTGGAGCAGCTTCTATAATTTCTCGGGTGAGCTTGATATTGGTTCGTAAGATAATTCCTTCTACATCTATAGCTAAACGTTTAGCCGTCTCTAAAGAAGAGTCTGGTAAAATTACCGGCTTGACCTTGCCTTCCAAAACCTTCATTCCAGCTGGATCAATCGGTTTCGAAAGCAGCACCTTTTTCATAATAGCCCCTCCTTTTCAAGGACAGCTTTCAATTCTGCTTTCCCTTCATCACTCAGAGGCAATAACGGAAGTCTCGGGTTTCCACCATAGTAACCGAGCAAATCCATCGCCGCTTTAACGCCGGCTACTCCTGATTTTCCCGCTGCGTTGCTGCTGAGTTCACGTGCATAGACATCCAGTTTTTCCGCCTCTTCAATTTTCCCCGCATAAAAGAGTTCCTGTAACTTACAGCACATATCTGGAAGATAATCAGCCATGGAAACTACACCACCAATAGCACCAGCCTTAAGCCCTGCATATAATTTATTAATTGTCCCAGCGAGAATGTAAAAGTTTGCCCCTTTAGGGACAGCATTAACGTAGATAGAAATATCTTCCTTTGACGTATCTTTCATACCTGCAATCATCGGATGTTCAGCCAAAACTGAACTCATATGAGTTGAGATTAACAGCCCGGCAGTAAATCTAGGGGCGTTATACATCATAATCGGAATTGGTGATTGATCCGCAATCGTTGTATAATATTTGATTAACGCGTCGTCGGTCATATACTTTACAAAATAATGAGGCAATAGAATCGTCGCAAAATCCACACCTTTATCTGCTATTTTCTTGATAAATTCGATTGTTGCTTTTGCTGATTCTCTCATGACACCAGCGATTAAGGTCTTCTCTGAAGATATGTATTTTTGGTAAACATCAATAATCTTAATAGATTCCTCGTCTGTTAAACTTCTAAATTCACCGTTACTCCCAAGTGGCATATAACCTTTCAATTTTGTCTGATTATACCGTTCAATGTTTCCCGCAATTTTATCATATGCAACTTCTTCATTCAGAAAAGGAGTTACATTTGGTGTAAATACTCCTGATAACTTTTTTTTATAATCTGTACCCATATTAAAATCTCCTTATACCGACATTTCCTATTTCAACTCGCGATGAGGTATCATGATGGGATTTCCCGTTTCAACTTTTACCTCCGCTAGCTATTCCGAGTAGTTTACATTGTTCTTAACGCAGAAATCAAACTGGTGCTTCGTCGGTATTTTAGTATCTGTGGTCAGGCTAGAAGAAAAGGTGCTCCCTCTTTCTAAAGAAATAGCCGGCTATCAGACCAGAAACTAAACCTCCGAGATGAGCCTGCCACGCTATATCTGGGAAAAGGGAGATTATAAGGAAACCTCCGATAACTGCTGACCAAAGGGGGATGGGGACAGGTATTGGGAAGACAAACACCCTCAGTTTAGGCCTCATCACGGCCAGTGCTCCACCCAAGGCAAAAACGGCTCCTGAGGCACCAATAGCTATAGAATAAGGCGGTGCCAGAAGTATGAACAAAACATTACCCACTATACCTCCGCAAAAATAAGCGATTAATAATTTACTCCCTCCAACCAATCTGGATAAGTATGTGCCGAAGAAATAGAGGGTCAACATGTTGGCTATGATATGCCATAGGCCACTATGGATAAATAGACTAGTTACTATGGTCCACGGCCGTTGGAGGAAACTTGCTGGCTGCAACCCGAGACGGAGGATAAGTTCTGGAGCTATAGTAGTAGCTATAAACAATAAGAAGTTCAATGCTATTAGAACCCATATGGGAGTTAGTTTGAAACTTTGGTATCTTTTATATGCCATTACTTTGTTTACCGGGAGTTTTACATTAGCCAAAGCCCATCTTTCATCTGCAAGCTGTTGTATTTCTCCTGATATAATAGCTCTTAAGCCTTAGCTATAGCAATGAGGCGTGCTCGTTCAATGCATTTCTCAGCCCGGCAATATCGAAGGAGCTCTTCGTTACCTCATAAAACTCCTCGGTATGAGTCCTATGAGCTGGCTCTACACTGCCATTTTTCAGGTGGGTTGAGAAATGGCTTTGTGGCTCTGTCATGGATATTGGTAAAAAGCAGTGCTGATGCTAGAATGAGGTAATAAAAACTGATTTTGGTGAAGAGGTTTAAGGCCATTGCAATACCATATTGGCACATCAGGCTGGCACTATGAACACTGGCGGGGCAGATTCTATCCTGAGAAATTAACCAAAGCCAAGTGGCTTGAATTTTATGCCAGTCATTTCACTACGGTTGAACTTAATAATAGTTTTTACCAGCTACCTTCAGAGGCTGCTTTTACTACCTGGCATGATTCTTCACCAGCCAATTTTATTTTTGCGGTAAAGGTGAGCCGTTTTATTACCCACATTAAGAGATTAAAAAATAGTGAGGAGGCGGTAGAGAAGTTTGTTAGTAGAGCTAAGATTTTAGGGGAAAAATTAGGTCCGCTTCTATATCAGCTTCCACCTAATATGCATCGTAATGACGAGGTGTTAGAGTCATTCCTGGCTACTTTACCTCAGGGAATGAAGCACGTCTTTGAATTTCGGCATCATTCCTGGTTTGAGGAGAAGGTTTTTGAAATTTTACATAAGTATGATATGGGATTTTGTGTCTTTGATATGCCATCTCTTACCTGCCCTCTGATAACGACGGCAGATTTTGCCTATATTAGGTTTCATGGCAGCAGCAGACTCTACTCTAGCTGTTACTCTGATGAGGAGCTGGCTGATTGGGCAAAGAGGCTGGCTAATTTAGCGGTGAACCTGAAAGCAGTCTATATTTATTTTAATAATGATGCTGAAGCATTTGCGGTGAGAAACGCCATAACCATTGGCGATTACCTACAAGCTACAGTGTAGACGGGCATAGCCCGGCTAAAGAAATTACCTTCTCCTTATTAAAGGGGGTGAGGCTGGTGAATCCTTATAAACTTCTAGTACTAGATATAGATGGCACGCTGTTAGATAAAAACGGGGCCATCTCGGCTGAGGACAGGAATGCGTTGGCTAGAGTCTGCGATTTGGGTGTGCCGGTTTCTTTGTCTACCGGGCGAGTAGTGAAAGCCTGTTCAGGAATTATTAGTCAGTTATCACTGGATAGCTACCATATATTCTTTGACGGCGCTTTAGTAAGCAATCCTAATCATGGTAAGGAAATCTATGTTCAACCGATTGATAAAATGGTAGTGAAGCAAGCTATTGAATTTGCTCATCTAAATGGAATAAACCTTGAGTTCTATTCGGCAAATCATTATTTTGTCGAGCGGGAAACATGGGCAAGTGACATCCGTCGTGATTTCTATCATACGCCGCCTATTGCAGTAGACATCAGCAAACTTTGGCAGAAGGAGAGGATTATTAAAGGGGTTCTGACAGTCCGCTCTCCAGAAGAGAGAGCTAAGGCCGAGATTCTTTACCTTCAATTCAAGGATAGCCTTAGCTTCTCTTGGACAAAAACGCCGGCTTACCCAGAGGTTGATTTTATTAATGTGCTTGCTCCTGAGGTATCCAAGGGGGAAGCCTTGCGGGCACTGGCCTCGCATTTGGGAATATCCTTGACTGAGATTATAGCTATAGGCGATGGTCCTAACGACATTTCGCTTCTTTCCTCAGCCGGTCTAGCCATTGCTATGGGTGATGCCCCCGACGAACTCAAGGCAGTAGCCGACTTTATTACCCTTGATGTTGACCACAGCGGTCCTTGAGCTGAACGTGGGTGAAGACCTTGGTGAGGGAAAATTAGCCACTTCCATAGACCTATACCTTAGAACATCTGAAGGAAGGGTGTGCGCTGTGGAGTTCAAGCTGACCGAGCCTAACTTCGGGGTGTGTAAGCTTTTCAGGAGTAAGAAGTGCGACGGAATTTATGGGAGTCCTAATAACGTGCAAGTAAACGGTGAATATATGTGTTACCTCGCAAAAATAGGGAGACGCTATTGGCAATTGGGTGGACAATATAACCTGCTTGATCCTACGAAGGTGAATGATCCGTGTCCCCTGAACAAGTACTATCAAGCACTGCGTAACCTATTGGTTGCCAAAAAGCGCGCTGGAGAATCGCTCGGCAAAGAAGTAAGGGGCGTGTTTGTTCTGGCTGCTGATGACCGCAATGATGCTTTTTGGGGATCAGGAAACCACTTTGACAACCTGAAGGAATACCTTTGCAAGGTGAGGGGCAAAAGTATACCCGATGTCTTTCGGATTTCAACTCAGGATATTGTGAGAAGATTTTCTGGAAGCCTTGAAGGGTATAAGGAGTATTTTAAAGTTAAATATGGATACCGAGAATAATCGTAACAATGTGAGAATAATTGTTGCTAGCATCTTGACGATGGTGGGAGTTGCTTTTATGTCTAGGCTTCCACAATTACTGCCGGGGCAACAGGCAATTCCTTGGTATCAATCTGGATTCTTCTGGGCTGGCATAGCGATTGTTATAATAGCATTGCTTATTCTGATAGTGCCACCTAAATTATGGAAAAACTACTGGCACTCGGTTTTGGAATTTCCGACATGGCTACGAGAGACATATATATGGTATAGATACGGGCCAAAAAGTATCCTTGAGGTGTCAGATATTGATTTTGAACTATACGCAGACGAACAGTCAAGAAGGTATAGCGCAAAGGTATTTCTAACGGTATTCGTATCTGAGAAGACTAGAAGCTACTATCCAGTTCGATGCAGTTTTAGAAATGTTAGTTTTCAGTTAAAGCAAAAGCATGCGATGATTCCATTAAGTGCTTCACTGGAACTAAATCCGCTTCTAGAGACAGAATTTTTACTAAATACTCCAGGTAAAACCATTCACTGGGTAGGCCTTTCTTGGTTTCCTTATAACAATCCAGTCATACTATTCATTGACCTCCAGAAACCTTATACATGGATAATTAAGGATGTTCATATGCGTTTGGATAATCTTCAGAAGTATCGTAAATTATCTAGAAAGGGACGTGTATCCAATTTAAAAGAGACAGCTTTGATGGGAAAAGGCATGTAGTTAAGCGATGCAGAAAATAGGGAGAATGGAGGAACAACTAAGATTGAGCAGAACCACTATTTCTAGGTACTTAATGAATACTAAGCAACAGAAAACAACTTTAGAAGCACCAAAATACAACAGAAATGCATTTTAAGCACAACTCTAGCCTGTTTTATGCTAAAAGTAATTTAGTTAGCCTAATTTTGTATTACAGAACAAGGTTTTGATATAGTTGCCGGATACAGTGATAGACAGCAAAGTTTGTGGTAGGGTTTACAAGGTAGATAACTGAAGGAGCATGTGAGCCTTAGTAAATGAATTGGATGCTGTCAGTAATGTGGGACTATCTGAGAGGATACAAAACATCAAATTGGTTACCCGGCACCCTGCCCGAATCAAGCGTATAAGTAGTGTTACACGCAGAGCTGCCTCCGAAGCAATTGAACTTTACAAGCAATTGTGACTTCGGCATCACAATCTACTAGATAGTTGTACTTGACTTGAAGACCATCGTCTTTCGTTATAAGGATTCATTGCCTATTTTGGTCGGTTGGGATGCTAAGCTCCAAAGGTGTCTGAACATTGATGGCGAGGTGATACATATATGCCGTCGAGCATATCGACTCGAGGGTCAGTCACTATTCATAAAAGCTTGACGTATCTATGTCGATTTCTTCCACTTCATCCACACTGAGATCGTGATTCAAGTATAGGCGAAATGTAAATGGAAAGGATTCTGTAGACCGTACACCGTCACCATGACGCATATCAGAATCCGAACCATACTGCAATTCGTAGCTAACGCTGCCACTCCCAATAACATCGATTCGTTCCGTGTCTATGTCCACTGAACTAATATCAACATCAGAGACTTCGTCTAGGGTAACATGTGTTGCCAGATTGTCAACCTGAGATGTATCTTCATACAAGATTTTGTAAAGAATTTCCTCAATGCCATCTATGAATATTTCTCTTTCTCGAGGTAGGTTTACCAATACTAACTTAAATTCACCGGCTAGGTCGTGAGCCACGTAGCTCCTTAGCTTAGCTGCCGCCTTTGCCTTTTTCGCATTCCAGCGACCGGACTTGAATTCAAAAACGGTTACCTTGTCATCCTTTTTGGCTACAAGATCGGCTCTCAGTCTGCCTATTTTTGCCCCACGCTCGACAGAGTACCCTTGTTGAACATAGTCTTTTGCTATCTGCTCTATGGCCGCCTCTTCAAACGCTTTGATTAGAACGTCATCTCGAATCTTCATCTTGCACCTTCATCGTTCGCAGCCGAATTCGAACATTCCGTAGTCTAAGTCACCGACTTCTATGTATAAAATGTGGTCTGATCGGTCTAGGGCTTGAAGGAAATCTGAAAAGACATTGTCTGGCACCTTCGTTAGGTTCAGAACTTCAATACCATTCGCCGTTAGGTCAAATATTCCAGACCGAACAACTTCAAGAAATTTATCATCTGCATACAATTCATTTTTCAGAGCATCAAACACTGGTTTGCTGAGATTATCCGCATCTATTTGATTAGACCCTCTGTGAAAGTAATACACTATGCCATAGAACTGCCCGTTCTGAACTGTTGCAAGAGGCCAATATCGCCGAAAAGCCGCCTTTACGTCTCCCTCATATCGTATGTGGCTATGAGCTTCTATTGTGACTGGCTTTCTGTCAGCACATAGAAAGGCGTACATAATACCTCCATTGAGAAGCAGTCAGCGTCTCAATGGAGGTATTGTATCATATTTTGGCAACCGGCTGGTAAATTGTGGCCGACTTCAAACCAGGACACAATTTGAGTTATTGTTGAACAAGGCCTGAGTCGGGATCGAACTCAAAGTCTGGGCTTACTATTTCGTGCGTCAGCTTTAACATCTCTGTCCTGGTCCCTGCAAGAATTGACTCGATAGGTTCTCTATGAGTGGAGTTTGGGACAACGTACTCGATGAACTGCTTCAACGTCTCCAGAATAACGAGAGGAATCACCATGTGGTCTTTGATCTTCAGGTCACTCTTAATACCCTCAGCCAAATACCGTTGAAAGCAATCATCGCTATCTTTATAACAAAGCCACTGAACGGTTACTGCACTTTCATATATTGACCGATCCAACAACATTATTGTCTCGCCATATTTTTTTGTGACAGACAAGCGTATATTTGACAACATGAGTCTGGAGCAACGATTAAGAAGGCCGGTTAAAATCGCATAATTCAAAGCAGGCATTTTTCGGATTGCCGGGGAATCTCGTGATATTGATGCTAAGATATTACATATCCCACCGATGTACTTGTACCATTCAAACAGAATCGGCATAAAGTCCTTATCTTTGCGGGATTTATCCCAAAGTTCGGCAGGGAAAGTCGGTTTTTGTAGAAGTTCCTGTTCCAATGAGAAGTGCGTACTCATGTACAGTTCCTCGAAAATCGTTAAACGTATTTATTATAACATAGAGACCTGTGAGCGGAGTGGAATTGCGTGATGAACATATTTTCGAATATGGGAGATACAATAGGTCCAAGACTAGTTTACGTAGCGTAGTCGTAGATAATAAAAGCCATGCGGTACAATCCATTCCTGGATTCCAGCTGCGATAGGCTTTTGAGGTAATATCTGAAGCCTCCCTAGAAGGAGGCTTTTGTTTTTCTAAATTTTTAGTTCCCTCTGGGGGAGAGGCGATAATTTAGCTTGAAATTTTACCTCATGACTTTTTGTGGGGTAAGTGAGATTGCACAAATGTCAGGAATGTGCAACGATGATTCGGCACATGACTCAGAGCGCCAAAGTATGCAATAAAGCATAAGAACGGGCCTAGTGATGCAGCGCCAATGTGGTTTCCTGCTAGACAAAACGTCATGAAGTGCAATTCCAGAGAGACTATTGACATCATAAGAGTGGATGGTCTATCGTTCATACCAAAAAGGGAGGTAAGCCAATCCAAGCATACTGCGTCAAGTGCCGCGCTAAAAAGGAAATGAAGGACGCCAAAAGCATAACCATGAAGAACGGGAGGCCGGCAACTCAGGGCGTATGCCCGACATGTGGGACCAAGATGTTCAGAATAGGGAGGAGTTAGGTCTGCCCTGACATCAGCGATACCCAGCCTGCTTTCTGTTCAAACCATACTCCAGAGG
>JABUBP010000183.1_pt1 | contig 15444 bp, 13 predicted proteins | sample 7240331 | NCBI WGS metagenome assembly JABUBP01 (sample SAMN07256347, study PRJNA390944) | subsurface metagenome | isolation source: Methane hydrate marine sediment | place: Pacific Ocean: Eastern North Pacific, ODP site 1244 | collected 2002 | reverse complement strand
GGAAACAAAACTAACTGGCTTTCCGAACAGAAAATCCACCGCCGCATTTATTCGCCACGCGATATCATTTTCGATTACTACCTCTTTTCGCTGCACATCGCCGATTCGCCTTGCACCGAAGACGCCTGCATTTACCGAGTGCAGCAGCCCAGTTATTCTCGCAGGCAGCCCGCACTCCTGGGCCTGCAAATAGCATCGCCCCAATTCCCCCTGAGGGGCCCCCGTGGGGGCTTCCATTCGGTTCTCGTAATATTCCCACAGCTTCGCAAAGTGTGTTTGGATATCCGCCGCGTGTTCATCAACGAGCCACTCGATATAATCCGCTTGTAAAAGCGGGTCTTTAAAGAAACCAAGTTCAAAAGCCATTTCTTTCCTCGTATTTGAGACAACAATACTGATAACCTGATAACCTGATACCCTGCTGCACTGACAACTCCCTCTATAATTGGGCGAACCTGCGCGTTTGAGTCGAAAAATCGCATTTTTTTGTCCGTTGGATTCGAGCTAAGTCGTTATGTCAAAGGCAGTAAAAAAAATTTTAGATTTTTCGATTTTACCTCCCAGCTACCTGCACTTTTGATTGATTTTTTTGACAAACCTGCACATCTGCCGTATAATTACCTGCCATTCAAATTCCGCTTACGCAGAATCTCCTTTACACCGATATCGTTAAGCAAAAACAGGCAGGTAGGAGATGGATAAGATTAACAATCTGAAGAGAGAAGATGTATTGAACGTTATTTTGAAGATTGCACAATCGACGATTAAGAAGTACTGCATACCTCTGACCGGATGTTTAATTTTAGGAGCCATAGCAAACCCTTCCACGGGAGCAATTCCGCTGCCCGAACTCACCGTGCCGAACGGCTTTGGCGTCAACATACATTTCAGGGGCGAGCCCCGGGATTTGGATTTAATCGCCGATGCAGGCTTTAAGTTCATCAGGATGGACCTGACATGGGGGGCTGTCGAGAGAAAGAAAGGCGTCTACGAATTCGAGAAATCTGGTTATGACGCGCTGACGAAAGGATGCTCCAAACGAGGCATACGTATCCTGTATATTCTCGACTACAGCAATCGGCTATATGAGTCGGACAGGTCGGTCCGCACAGAGCAAGGCCGCAGGGCGTTCGCCGCTTTCGCCGAAGCTGCTGCAAAGAGATACGCAGGCAAAGGAATACTCTGGGAGATATGGAATGAGCCGAACATAAAGCAGTTCTGGCGACCACAGCCAAGCGCCGACGACTACTGCAAGCTGGCCGAAGAAACGGCACCTCGAATAAAAAAAGCTGACCCATCCGGCCTGGTCGTCGCTCCCGCTACATCAACAATCCCATTTAATTGGCTTGAACAGTGTTTCAAAAAGGGCCTTTTAAAATGGATTGATGTCGTAAGCGTCCATCCGTACCGGCCACAAGCTCCGGAGACGGTCATTAAGGATTATGCCAGGCTTCGTGAACTCATCACACGTTACGCACTCAAAGGGGACCCCACTTTGCGGGAACATAAAAAGATACCTATCATATCCGGCGAATGGGGTTACTCCAATCTTAACTGGGACAAAACTCGTTTATCTAACGACCAACAGGCCCAGTATCTTGCCAGAAAGTTCTTGATAAACCTCTATCAAGGCATCCCTGTAATCATCTGGTATGATTGGAAGAATGACGGAACTAACCCCAACGAGAGAGAACACAACTTCGGCACCATCACACATGACCTAAAACCCAAAGCCGCATATCTGGCAGCTAAGACTCTTGCCTCTGCGCTAAAGGGCTACCGCATCGAGAAACACCTCTATTTACCCCGTTAGAAGACGCATCGGCTGATTTGTAAGTTCTGACAGGCCAAAGACTTCTAACGAGGTAAATAGTGGAATCCGACATCGGCTCGACTGCTCGTCTCTGCGAAGCGCTTCGCCGAAGCAGAGAGCTCGCCGAAGTCCAATATCAATCAGTATCTTCTTTTTGCAGGAGTTCGATAATCTCGGCCTTTGTGGGCAGGGCCTCGATTGAGCCGAACTTTGTGCAGGCCAAAGCCCCTGCTGCGGAGGCGAATTTAACCGCTTCTCTTACATCGTCCTTTACGGCACAATAGGCGGCGAGCGCCCCGGCAAAGGCATCGCCTCTGGCGGTATGGTCAACAAGCTCCACTTCAAAAGCCGGGATATGGTCGGCACCGTTTCTGTCAACGACCATACAGCCTCGCCTGCCCATCGTTATGACGGCAGAGTCAACGCCGCGAGCGACCAGGTCGGAGCCGATGAGCTTGGCGGTGCGAATGCCGGCGGCCGAATGGTCGGTGATATCGGCCGCCTCGTAAAGATTCGGAATCAGGATATCGGCTGAAAAATATTCGATTGGTAAAGTGCTATCGTGCCGGCCGGGTTGCTCTATCGGCCTGGCAGGATTAAGAATGACCTTTATGCGGTGTACCTTCGCACAGCGAAGGGCGGTTACAATTGCCTCTTGCGGCAATCGCCCGTGAATCAAACAAACATCAGCCCCAGAGATAATCCGCTCAGCGGCGTCAATATCCTGTGGCAGTAGGGCACTGTTGGCACCGGTGTATACACAACTGGCGTTTTCGCCTGCGGCGTTAACCAGCGTTACAATCACGCCGGTATTTTTAGCCTCGGCGGAATAGACATAGTCGGTATTAACGTCGAACTCAGCCAGACTTATCTTGGCCATTTGGGCAAATGTATCGCCGCCGACCTTGCTGATAAGACGCACCTCGCAACCACACAGAGCAGCTTCCATAGCCTGATTTGGCCCGGGGCCGGTGACTGTGTATGAAAGAGCAGAGCCGGTAACACTCTGCCCGGGAGACGGGATTTGGCCGCACCTCGCCGCCATATCGACATAGGTGCCGCCAATTACAACTACCTTAGGAATCCTTCCTAACATCTTTATCCTCGCCGACCCTGGTCAAAGGTAACTGGTTAAATAATCACCAATCACCAACTATAACCGGTTGACGCACAAAAGCAAAACTTTTTTTTAGAACAATCTCCTTTCTAAGCTCACCATTTCCACGCTTGCCCGCCTTACGTCTGGCGGGTTAAATTCTTTGACTATTCCACCAGTCCTACGTAATAAGATTCCAGATCGACCTCTCGGCACCAGCCGATGCCTCAAGACCTAAGTACTCAAGTCCCGTGGCCGCTACCGCCGTGATCGGCACGGGTCTCTCAATTCGCCGCCCGGCCGTGACACCTGGGCCGAACGCAATCATCCATACTCGCCGACAGCCCTCATCCGCACCATCGTTAGTGTAGAAGTTGCTGTGATGAATAAAGCCCCAGCGACCAGGTCCATCGAGTTCACGCCCATGGTCAGGCAGTATCAGCAAAAGCGTCCGCCCCCTGTATTGCTCGACAGCTTCTGCTGCCTGCCACAGCCTCCAGGTCAGTTCATCGGTACGTCGGATCGCTTCAACGTACCGCGACCACGAGCCGTAGTGTGCACAGTCAATCTCACCAAAGTCTACGGCCATCATATCCGGAGCGAACGTGCGCATACAGGCGATGGCCCGGTCGGTCAGGAACGCGTCGTGGCTTGTGGTGCCGGACCCAGTCTTCCATCTCCCATACTCGGTGTCGAGGAAGGAGCGGGCCTTTTTTGAGTGCAGTCCCTCGACCGAGATGCGGCTTGTTGCGCGTGTAAGTCTTGCACAGGCTTGAGCCGCCTTGATTTCGGCATCGGCTGAGCCAAGTGATGCCGCATGTTGCATTCGCCGGTCCATCTCCTCTGCCGTTGCGCGCGGAATGGTTGGCGGCTCAACCACGTTCGCGGCATAAGACCTTCCATAACCCGATGCGAGACTCTCCCCGGTCTTGGCAAGGATTGAAGCGTAGACAAATGCCCATGTGGCAGTGTCCGGAGCGTGGCGGGCCTTGCGGTATATCTCAAAGATGGTTGGGTGCGCAACCGGCTTGGACCAGTCGATATCGTCCCATTCCCAGTGGCCGGTCATAATCGAACCAGCACAGTTGGGGTGGACTACCTTATGCTCCACACGCATGTTGGTAAAGAGAGTCCCTCTTGGAACCATATCATTCCAAAGTTTCGGGATGTAGCGGTGCGCGGGGTCGCTTATCGATTCACTCGAACGGGTACCTCCGCCAAAAAGAATCACAATGAGCTTGCGCCGCTTTAGGGCTTCAGACGCAGAAACCTTTGACCGGCGCTTAAATGCACCGAGGATGGCGCCCGCACCACCAAGTGCTGTCGCCGCTCCTACGCCCACTGCGACGGACAAAAACTTTCTGCGATTGACCCTTTCCACTTGAGCATCCCTCTCTACTTTGCCTGTTGAGCAACCCGTTGAGCCTGACTCCTTGAGCTTTTAACTGCCACTTGTTTGCCGTGCTTTTTCCACGAGTCGGCATCCACGGCGAGGTAAAGTTCCCCGGTCTTTTGCTCGAGTACTGCCTGATAGATGTTGAATCGCCCTTTCTGAGAGCTTCGTGAATAAGTCGGTCTCTCTTCGGTTCCACCGTTACTACACGCAACCGATGCACGGAAACTAACCCCCTCAGGTACGGCAACCTCAAGGTTGATAGGGCCGAACTCCTTCCACAACGAAGCCGGATGTACGACGTATGCAAGCTGGTAGCTCGATGGTGAGCGGGTGTCTGAATAGGCGTACTGACTGTAGCTAACCGTGAGCGTTTGCGTCGATTTAGCACCGAACTTTACACGATAGTGCAGGATGTTCATCGGAGCGAAAGTGAATATTACCGACAGGTTCTTCAAAATCGCTTTGCATGAGGCCTTTTCATCTTCCGTGATGTTTGCTCTGGGATCGAGGTAGTCCACACGTGCATAGATAGTCGGGTCGAAAGCGCCCGTGAAAGGCGAGGGCTTTTTGTTGAGCACCTCGGGGTCGACCGTGACTTCGCGAGGTCGGACCTTGCCGGTTTTGAGGTCCACAGAACGCTCACGCACATCACCTCCCCACGCTGTGAAGATGGCCTCGTAGGCCGCAGCAACTTCAGGCTCGAAGCGAGAAGCAAGCTGGGCAAAAAACTGCGTGGCCTTTTGCTCTCCAATCGCTGACAGCGGACCGAGGTTCTCATTCATGAGCTTATTCAGCTCTTTGTCCGCTCCCCACCCCCACCCTGCACGGCTCCGGTCCGGCGGATTCGACCTCAATTTCCCGAAGTCGAGACTCGCGTACTCAACCATCAAAACAGCGTCACGCTCGTTCCACTTCACAGCATCTACCAGATGCGAGGACAGAGCTTTGCGCGCAGCCTCGTGAGCTTCACCCTCTGTATTACGAACAGAAGCGACGAACTCCTTGAGTGCATCGTCAGCCACCGCCTTTTCGATAACTTCCCGCGCACGCTGCCGGATAATTCCGTAGATAGCTGAGTTCGAGATGATGGTGGACTTGACAACCTTCTGCCCCAGGCGAACCTGCACGTCAGGCCTGGGCATCATTGAATACGGGCTGATGTACACGCCGCGAATAATGGGAAAACCAAAGTCCACCTCGACCTCTTTACCGGTGGGGTTCTCAATCGTGTACTCAGCCGAGACACGGACAAGGGGTGGCATCGTAGCGTTGCTCTTTGATGTCCCGTCCTTACCAAATGTCACCTTCAGGTCTTCCTTGATAACCCGAAGGCGCGTCTCCCACGCGGGTTTCAAGTCAGGGTCAAGACGCGCAAGCACGCCCTTTGCAGCCGGGTCACCATTTGGATACTTCAGCACAAACGGCCCACCGTTTGCCAAAGCGAAGCTCCCTGTCAAAACGCACAAAGCGAAAACGCTCACCAAAATTAACGTGCTTTTTTCCATTCTAATCATCTCAAAATCTCCTTTCGTGTTAAAAAGTTGACAACTATATTCAACCACTCCTATCAAATCGTGAATAATCTTTCATCTTCACCTCCTTTCAAAAAGTCATAAAATAGGTTGCCTCTGTTGAATTAATAATACGACAGCAGCGGTTGAGAGTTGAGTAAAATGGGTGTAAAATAAAAGGTGAGCTTTTTTACAAAACATTTACAAACCTTCAGCTCCGATTTAGTCTATAATATATAGTAGGTGTGGTATGGAACAAAAAGCTCATATACTAATAGTTGAAGATGAGCAGAAAATCCGAACAGCCCTGACGGATTTTCTGGAGTTCCACGATTTTAAGGTTACCGAAGCCGTGGATGGGCTTGAAGCTGAACGAACTGCGGCCAAGAGGCGCTTTGATTTGATTTTGCTTGACTTGATGCTGCCGAAAATCAGCGGCGAGCAACTATGTACAAAATGGCGTCGAGACGGCATGCAAACTCCCATCATTATGCTGACAGCCAAGGGTCTGCAGAAAGAAAAAGTAATGGGCCTGAACATCGGAGCTGATGACTATATCACCAAGCCATTTTCGCTCGAGGAGCTGCTGGCACGGATAAAAGCGGTGCTGCGACGGATAGACCCTGCCCGAGCAGTCGGGCAGACCTTTAAGTTTGCAGATTTGGATGTTGATATTGCAGCGTTGAAAATAAAACGCACCCGTGCCTGCGCAACCACAGGTGCAGACAAAAAAAAGGAAGTAGAAATTACCAAACGCGAAGCGGCAATCTTGCAGTATTTTGCCGCTAATCCAAACCGTGTCATCAGCAGAGAAGAGCTTTATAAAGAGGTTTGGGAAGAGACTATGACTGAATTAGGCACAAGGACCACGGATATGCACATCGCCAAGTTGAGGAGTAAAATCGAGAAAAACTCAGCCGACCCGCAAATTATCAAAACCGTGCGTGGTGCAGGCTATAAATATGAAAATTAACTATCACAGGATGAAGTAAAGCAAATGTACAGGCGGCTTATTATTTTAACGGTAATAATCACCGTAGCCCTTTGCGGGCTGACGCTGCTGGGATACCACGCCATCGAAATATGGGCGCGGGGCATAGAAAGTACGCGACTGGGCGAATTTGCCGCAGTGGCAGAACAAATCAGGCAGGATGTAAAACGCAAACTTGATGTGTTCATGCAGACAGAACAAAACCGAGCTTATACCGATTACCAGTATTACTATGTGCCGGAAAACGTCGCGCCCGGTCAGCGAGCTCAGCAGGTGACTTTATTGCGTTCGCCGCTGGCTGGTGGGCTGGACAACAGCTTTGCCTGGGGCAACTTTCAAATCGAGTCAGACGGTAGGATCATCACGCCAAATGATGACATAGTGCAGAGGGAGGGTGCAACTGAGGACAACAAAAGTCTGAACGCTAAAGTACTATTGAATCGTAAAAACATAGGAACCAATCTGCTGCCTGTGCTAAAAGGTGTGACACCGGGTTCATTCAAGTTAAATGTTAATATGGAAAGCGCTTTGACAAAGCCACTATCAGAGACACAGAAAAAAGAGCAGGTAGTCGCACAGAACGTTCAGAAAAGCACACTCGCGAAGGACGGAGGATTGAAGAGCCGGCAGGGAAAGACTTTGCCCATCGAGAGTCTGCGGGCACAGCGGCAGAAGACTCAGGTTATCAAGCAAGAGCGTCAGACATTTATAGACAATGTTGCTGCAAACCCGGATTTGCGGCAGCGAGTAGTAGATTCCCGTAGAAAGCAACAGAATGAGCGAATGGATTTAACACAATCGCAAGAGACAGGGCGGGAACAGACACCCCTAACACGAGCTGAAGAAATGGCTCAAACGATCGATAGATATGCTGACCAGCAGTCGTCTGAGCAGAGAGAGCAAAGTGAGACAGTGCAGGTCAGGATTGGAGGCTTTGAGACGATAGTTACCGGCGGCGGCAGTGCTGAGGAATCCATATTTGCCAAACAGGTGTTTCTACTCAGGAACGTACAAATCGAAGACAGGCACTTCCTACAGGGATTCCAGCTAAATGAAAAGAAGTTGGTCGAGGAGGTCAAAGAATCCGCAGCGCGGTTGATACGCGAAGGTATGGGCTTTGAATTACCTCAAACGAAAAATGGGTGGGTAGAAAATAATAACGTCGCCTATACAGCAGTATTAGTCTTTGACTTTGGTGAGTTGGTATTAAACCTTATGGAAATCGACCCTGCCTGGATTGGCAGACAAATAAATCAGCTTCGACACTGGTATTTTGGTATTATTTCGATAGTGCTTTTAGCGGTAACACTGGCGCTTACCAGTTTATGGCTCAGTACGCGGGCGCAGCTCAAACTGGCGCAGAAAAAAGATGATTTTATATCGGCAGTCTCGCACGAACTCAGGACACCCTTGACCTCAATACGAATGTACTCGGAAATACTCGAAAAGAACTGGGTCAAATCGAAGAAGAAACTGGCCGAGTACTACAGCAGTATGCGACAAGAAAGCGAGAGACTCAGTCGGCTGATAGAGAACGTGCTGGACTTTTCGCACATCCAAAGGGACCGGAAAAAATATACTTTCAGCCTGGGCGATATAAATGAATGCATTGCGGATGTAGTTGAAATGATGACACCCTACGCAGCACAGAGCGCCTTTTCGATAAAAATGGACCTCGAACACCCTGCACAAACCGCTTTTGACGGTGATGCGGTTACACAGATAGTTGTCAACCTGCTGGACAATGCAATCAAATACGCACGCGATGCCGAGGATAAGACCATCACGGTACGAACCAGAAGTGACGAGCAATTCATCTTGATCGAGGTTGAGGACCATGGCCCCGGCGTCCCTCATCGGCAGCGAAAAAAAATCTTCGAGGAATTCTATCGCTCCGGAGCAGAAGCTACGCGCGAAACCACCGGAATTGGCCTGGGCCTTGCCCTCGTGAAAAAATTCGCCCAGGCACACAATGGTTTTGTGGAAATCATCACTGCCAAGCCAACCGGCGCAATCTTTAGGGTGGCCTTACCCCTGCTTGTTGCTGGCAGGGGCCAGACGTAGCTCCCGGAACCCCACGCACATTCGCCCAGTTAAATAATACCGCCATTCTCGATGCTCAACGCTGGATACTCGATGCTCGATACTCGTACCAATTACCAGTTACCAATAACCAATCACCCATTAAGTAACTATGATCCCTCCTGGTCCGCACGGGCGGACTTGGCGGAGCCGAGCCATATAAACGAAATAAGAACCAAAAAGACACCCGCCAAAAATAAAATGACTCGCCGGATTGGTTCGCCGCACCGGATAAGCCAATCAGGTATCACTGGCTCAGTGGATTGTTGGCTCGAATCTTCTCCTAAGGCCTTCTTGACTGCCTCCAACAGCTCCTCTGTTGCTTTTGGATAAATGATGTTCGCATCGTTACGTTCTGTGCCGAGTACAAGGGGGGCGATGCGCTCGAGAAGATTGGGGTCTTTTTCCAGATTTTGCAGCAGTACATCGTAGTCGTCATTTAAGGACTTCAGCCGATTTGATAATTCTTCCTTCGCTTTCAACAGTTGCCTGTTATGATAGTATTGAAGCACTTCACCACAGATGATCGAGCCGAACAGCGCCGCTCCGCCGATGCTAAAGAAAGCGACAAAAAAAAACGTTCGCAGGATATTTTGCCTTCGCATTCTCGTATTGCGTATATCGTATTGCGTATATCGTATTGCGTATTTCTTTTCGCACGACGCATCACCCACGACGCACGACGAAACTGCCGGCGTATCGTGCGGCGGCGCCAAGGTCTTCACTTATTCTAAGAAGTTGATTATATTTGCAGACCCTGTCTGTTCGGCACAGCGAGCCGGTCTTTATTTGGCCAACGCCCGTCGCAACAGCCAGGTCGGCGATTGTGGTATCTTCTGTTTCGCCGCTTCTGTGACTTATGATCGCCGTCCAGCCGGCTCTGCGAGCCATATTGATTGCTTCAAATGTCTCCGTCAGCGTCCCTATCTGATTGAGCTTTATCAATATCGAATTGGCACAGTCGAGCTTGATGCCTTTAGACAGACGAGTGGTATTCGTTACGAATAAATCATCGCCGACCAATTGGACCTGACGCCCGAGTTTTTTGTTCAATTTTGTCCAGCCTGCCCAGTCATCTTCCGCCAGCCCGTCTTCGATTGAAACGATAGGATATTTATCCACCCATTGGACCCAGTGTTCAATCAGTGCATCGCTGGATACCTTTTTCTTGGGAGCAGATTTGAAGAATTTGTAGGCCTTGGTCTTGTTGTCGAACATTTCACTTGCAGCAGGGTCCAAAGCGATTGCTATGTCGGGTCCAGCCTTATAGCCGGCTTTCTTGATAGCGTCCATAATAACTTCTAACGCTTCTTCGTTTGTCTTGAGCATGGGAGCAAAACCGCCTTCGTCGCCAACCGCTGTGGTGTAGCCTTTCTTGGCGAGCACGGCCTTTAGCGTATGAAAGACTTCAACCCCCATCTGCAGGGCCTGCGGGAAGTCCCTGGCGCCTATCGGCATAATCATAAATTCTTGAAAGTCCACATTATTGTCTGAGTGTTTTCCACCGTTTAGAATATTCATCATTGGCACCGGGAGGATATTGGCGCCCGCCCCGCCCAAATAACGGTACAATGGCAGAGAGGCCGAACACGCTGCCGCCTTTGCAGCCGCCAATGAAACACCCAATACTGCATTCGCACCGAGCCTGCCTTTGTTGGCCGTGCCATCCAGTTCAATCATCAACCGGTCAAGTTCCTCCTGCATCGTGGCGTCGGAACCCAGAACTTCAGGGGCGATTACTTCATTTACATTCTTGACCGCTCGCCTAACGCCTTTGCCCATATAGCGGCTTTGCCCCCGTATCGCGAAGCTCTATCGCTTCGTAGGCGCCCGTGCTGGCTCCGGACGGTACCGCCGCCCGGCCAAAAGAGCCGTCTTTGAGAAGTATCTCGACCTCAACTGTAGGGTCGCCGCGGGAATCAAGTATCTCCCTTGCCGTTATATCAACTATCGTTGTGAACATTTTATGTCCTTTCTCCGGCTATGCCGGACCAGTTACCGGTTATCAGAGTTATCAATTACCAATCTATTTGCCGGAGACTACCGACTTTTGCCGGCGGCGTCAAGACTTGATTATAGAAGCTGATGGGGCAATAGAGTTTGGTCACTACAATGTAAAATATTGAGGCCGGTCCAGAAGAGCTTCCCTTTTTTTATTGATTGCCTATCGGCTAAAGACTATCATACTTGCTTATGAGATTCCGCCTGTCTATAACGAAATACGGTTGGCCGCAGGTGGCTGTATTCCCTGCATCAGTAATCTGCCTGATAGCTGTTATATATTTTGTCTGTAAAGGGCAAGGATTAGAGCCGATATGGTTCTGGGCCCTTGTTTCAATAGAACCGCTCTTAGCACTGATTTTGATATGGTCTCTGGCCTTTTTCAGAGACCCTTACAGGACCGTCCCAAATGATAGCAGCCTGCTGCTGGCGCCCGCTGACGGCAAAATTACCGATATTGAAACGGTGAAAAATGATTATATCGGCGACAGAGCACTGCGAATCGGGATATTTCTGAGCATCTTCGATGTTCATATCAACCGCGCTCCCTGCAATGTGAAAATCGAGAAAATCACCTACAAAAAAGGCAAACATAAAAATGCAGCCAAACCACAATCCGGACGTATTAATGAGTCCAATGAATTGGCCTTACTCAGAACCGACGAGCCCAAAGACAGGTTAATTGTCCGGCAAATCAGCGGAGCCGTGGCACAAAAAATCGTCTGCCAAGCCGGCCAGGGACAAAATTTAACTGGCGGTGAGAAATTCGGAATGATAAAATTCGGCTCCAGGACTGAACTGTATCTGCCCGCCCGTGAAAATGCCAGGTGCCTTGTCCAAATAGGCGACAAAGTCAAAGCTGGACTGACACCTCTTGTAAAATATGTGAAGCGTGAACCCCGCCCCTCGGAGGGGCTGGGTGAAGCGTGAAGCGAAATACGAGATACGCTTCACGAGATACGAGGGACGAAAATGACCAGATTAAAAACCGATACTACTCTGCGAAGTAGGGCTTCGCTACGAAGCACGAGAGCTGCCAAAGACAGCCTGCTGCGGCGAGTGCGAAAGCAAAGGTTAAAGTACATCACCGTCCTGCCGTCACTGATAACAATTCTGAACGGTATATGCGGCTTCGCCGCCATCGCCTTAGCCAGTAAAGGCGCCACCGGCGGAACAGAGCAGTTTTCCTATCATAAGCTCCAGTTGCCGTACTTTGCCATGGCCGGCTATATGATTCTGCTGGCAATGATTGCAGACATGCTCGACGGCCGGCTCGCTCGAATGAGCCAGAGCACCTCCAGCTTCGGCGGCCAGCTCGATAGTCTCTGCGATATAATCAGCTTCGGCGTTGCGCCGGCCTTTCTGGTCCTCAAAATCCTCGAGTACAAATTGGCCTCTCTAACCGGACTCAGCCCCGCTATTGAAAATTTCCTGCACCGTTTCATCTGGCTGGCAGCGGCGGGGTATATAACCTGTACCGCCATCAGATTAGCAAGATTCAATGTGGAAAATGAGGAGGACGAGTCCGCGCACATGAGCTTTGTCGGCCTGCCGAGTCCCGCCGCCGCAGGGGTGCTGACCAGTTTGGTAATATTCCACCAGGAAACCCTGCCCGAGCTCTCAACCAAAAACTCTCAGGCCTACATCATCTGCGAAAACGCACTTGTTTATGCCCTGCCGTTTCTGACCATCGGCATGGCCGTGTTAATGGTAAGCAGAATCAGATATCCACACGTTGTAAATCAGTACCTGAAAGGCAAAAAACCCTTCGCACTTTTTATCAGGGTTCTGCTCTTCCTCGCCCTGTGTATCTTCTGGAGCAGACAGGCAGCTTTGGTATTGATCTTCTGCGGTTTTGCGGCAAGCGGCTTCGCTAAATGGTTCTATTACAAAGTAATCCGCCAGAGAACCCACATTGTGCAATATGCGCCATCCGGCCCGGCAAATGCCGGGGCAAATTGCCGGACATCGACGGACCCCGCAAAATGGGAACCTGAAAAATAATCTCACCCCTCAACGCAGCAGCCAGCGCAGAAAAATATTTAAGTTACCGGATAGCAGTTAGAAAATAGGAAAAGAAAAACTATACGCTGCACCCTATTGGCTGCATATCCTGCTGCTTGGCGCTGGATTGGTTTATCTGATAATATCGCTCCACAACGTTGCACAGCCGCTGCAGAACCTGCCGGCCCTCCGCGCTTGCTTCCAGACCGACAATCTGCAGGCCAAGGCAGATACTTTTGCCGTCGGCCGTCGGCAAAATGTTTCTAATCTGGGCATCGAACATCAACGGCGTTTCATAAGGCATAGGTGTAAACCTGAACCCAATAAACTGCCCTTTCTTGAAGTCCGAAGTCTCCATCTTGCGATCTTTGGCAAATTGGGAAACCTCTTGCCCTTGCGAAGGAGACCCCAAACCCGATAAAGGACGCTGGGCGACCCCGCCCTCAACTAAAATCTGTGCACCGCCGGCGGAAATATCAACAAGCTTGCCCTGCCAATAATTGCCTATCTCGTCTTTCGTATCTCGTATCTCGTTTTTTGTTCCACGACTCCGGCGGCGATGCCACAGCAAAACATTTACTTTCAGCGACCTCGGAACGTCAACACGGAAATAGCTTCTTCTCTGGATTATCTCAACCTTGTCCGGCACCGCAAGCACTATCGTTCCGCCGGTCGTTGAATCCGGTGACGACTCAAGACCTACCACAGTTGTGTCAAAAACAAACTTTCCGTATCCATACTTTAGCGATATTCCGACCGGCTGATCAACCTGTATATTGACCGGGTGTGGTTTTGGGGGTTCCATTTTGCGGTCTTTTTCCAAAATGGGGTCCCTTTCCTTGGCGCTAGCATCCGCGTTCGGGTGCCCATCTTGCGACGTATTGCAGGAGGCCCTCTCAAAACCCCTATGTCGGCTTTGGGGCCCCACCTCAACGCTTAGTCTATTAGCTCCAAGATTTGTCAGCAGCACTTTCGCAACGTGCCATTTACCCTTGGACAAATAGGACATAATGGCAGGTATTCTTTTTTCAATCACAGCTTGTAGGATTTCCCTCGGTTCGGTTCCACGCAGCATCACTACTTCATTCATATTAACCCCTTGAGGATACGCTTTTGTGTTCAATCAGGACCTTTTTTAGAGGACCCTTATTTTGTCCGGCACCAATTGGGCCCCACCCGGGCTCAATTGGTGCCGGACCACAATGGGAATCCTTTAGAATCCCAGGCACCATTCGGGTATCCGCTTCTTTCTTAAATATATATATATAATTCGGCAATAAACAAAATATATTTTACATTAAATTTGGGGGCTCCTTTCCTAAAATTGCAGTTTTCTTGGGCAAAAATGCAAAATTTAAATGTAAAGAACCGAAAAACACAAGCTATAAAACGCAAAACTCGCGAATGGGACCCCAAAGCCAACGCATGGGCTTTGGGCACCAAATTCCACAGCTTTTCTGCTTTTAGCCTTAAGTTTTTACTTTATTACTGCATCTATGGACGAAACTTACGAAACAAAAAAGGCCGTGAGCGATAAAATGGGCCTTTGGGGCACCTTTTGCAAAAAGTCGCAAAATGGGGCCCGAACCTCTTGATAAACGCCTGGAATCGTAATATGCTATTGTGCGAACAGGTTCCCGCCTGCAGCCGCATCTTGCGACGCGAGTCGCTGCGGCTCGCCCGAATTTTTGGGAGCTTGCCCCGTTAGAAATTCCAACGGGGCAAATAAGATTATGATACAAAAAAGGAAGATTTCTAACGGGGCGAGATTATGCAGACAAGACAATTAGGTTATACCGATTTAAAACTAACGACCGTTGGATTGGGTACCTGGGCGATGGGTGGACCCTGGCAATATGGCTGGGGGCCACAGGATGATAACGAGGCAATTAGTGCAATCTTCTGTGCCCTGGAACAAGGAATCAACTGGATAGACACCGCTCCAATCTATGGTCTGGGCCATTCCGAGGAGCTCGTCGGCAAAGCCCTAAAACAGACAAATGCCAAACCATTTATCGCAACCAAGTGTGGACTGCTGTGGAACCAGCAGAACCAAAGGATGCCTTGCCTAAAAAGGGAAAGCATTCGAAAAGAATGTCACGCGAGCTTAAAGAAGCTCGGCGTCGATGTAATAGACCTCTACCAGATGCACTGGCCCCAGCCGGAGCAAGATATTGAGCAGGCCTGGGAAGAAATGGCCAAACTGGCCCAGGAGACCAAGGTCCGATTCCTCGGCGTATCGAATTTTAATATCGAGCAGCTCAAACGCATCCAGAAAATTCACCCCGTCGCCTCGCTCCAGCCGCCCTATAGTATGCTCCACCGTGAGGTCGAAGATGAACTGTTAGGTTATTGTGCGGAAAATAATATCGGAGTTGTTGCATACAGCCCTATGCAGAGGGGTTTGCTTACAGGTAAATTCAGTCAGCAGCGCCTGGCAGCTCTGCCCCTCGACGACCATCGGAGAAGAAGCCCCGATTTCCAGGCGTTTATCAAGAGGTTCGGGCCCCATTTTGCGACTTTTTGCAAAAGGTGCCCCAAAGGCCCATT
>JABUBP010000182.1_pt1 | contig 15459 bp, 17 predicted proteins | sample 7240331 | NCBI WGS metagenome assembly JABUBP01 (sample SAMN07256347, study PRJNA390944) | subsurface metagenome | isolation source: Methane hydrate marine sediment | place: Pacific Ocean: Eastern North Pacific, ODP site 1244 | collected 2002 | reverse complement strand
CTCGAAATGAAGATCGAGATCGAAGTCACCGCCAAACGGCGCAGCTAGCGTCCAGCGCGCCCCCTCAACTATCCTGGAGAACATTGATGAGCCCCGCCTCGCAGATCTACGCGAAGATCACCGGCCCTATCGTGATGGTCGGCTTCGGCTCCATCGGCAAAGGCACGTTGCCGATGATCGAGCGGCATCTCGATTACGACAAGTCGCGCATCACCGTGATCGACCCCAAGGACGAAGGCCGCAAGGCGCATTGCGAGAAGCACAATGTCCGCTTCATCCAGAAGGGCGTGACCAGGGACAATTATCGGGAGTTGCTGACCCCGCTGCTGACAGAAGGCGGCGGCCAGGGCTTTTGCGTCAATCTCTCGGTCGACACCGGCTCCACCGACATCATGGAGCTCTGCAACGAGCTTGGCGCGCTCTACATCGACACCGTCAACGAGCCCTGGCTCGGCTTCTACTTCGATCCATCGAAGGGACCTGAAGCCCGCTCCAACTACGCCCTTCGCGAAGTGACGTTGGCGGCCAAGAAGGCGCGGCCCAAGGGCTCGACCACGGCCGTCTCCTGCTGCGGCGCCAATCCCGGCATGGTTTCCTTTTTCGTCAAGCAGGCGCTGCTCAATGTCGCCGCCGACCTGAAGCTCAATGCTCCCAAGCCGAAGACCAAGGCCGAATGGGCCGACTTGATGCGGCAGGCCGGCATCAAGGGTATCCACATCGCCGAGCGCGACACCCAGCGCGCCAAGAAGCCGAAAGAGCCGGATGTCTTCGTCAATACCTGGTCGGTGGAAGGTTTCCTGTCGGAAGGCATGCAGCCATCCGAACTCGGCTGGGGCACCCATGAAAAATGGATGCCGGAGAATGCGCATACCCACGAGGCGGGCTGCGGCGCAGCGATCTATCTGATGCAGCCCGGCGCCAACACGCGCGTGCGCACCTGGTGCCCGACCCGCGGCGCGCAGTACGGCTTCCTCGTCACCCACAACGAGTCGATCTCGATCGCCGATTACTTCACGGCGCGCGACGCGTCGGGCAAGGTGATCTACCGGCCGACCTGCCACTATGCTTATCATCCGGCCGACGATGCGGTGCTGTCGCTGCATGAAATGTTCGGTCGCGCTGGCAAGATGCAGGAAAAGCATCACATCCTCGAAGAGGACGAGATCGTCGACGGCATCGACGAACTCGGCGTGCTGCTGTTTGGCCACGACAACAATGCGTACTGGTACGGCTCGCAGCTCTCGATCGAAGAAACCCGCGCGCTCGCGCCCTATCAGAACGCCACCGCCCTGCAGGTGACCTCCGCGGTGCTCGGCGGCATGGTCTGGGCGCTGGAGAACCCGAACGAAGGCATCGTCGAAGCCGACGAGATGGATTTCGATCGTCTGCTGGAAATCCAGTTGCCGTATCTCGGCCCGGTGAAGGGTTTCTACACCGACTGGACGCCGCTGACGGACCGGCCTGGGCTGTTTCCGGAAGATATAGACACCAGCGATCCCTGGCAGTTCCGGAACGTTCTGGTGCGATGAAGGCTCGTCATTCCGGGATGGCCCGAAGGGCAAGGCCCGGAATCCATACTCACGATCGCAGTTATGGATAAATGGATTCAGGGCTCGCGCTTCGCGCGCCCCGGAACGACGACAGTTATTTACCCAGATAATCGAACGCCACTTTTCCCAGCCCCAGCGTCAGATCCGCCTTGAAGTGCAGCGCGGAAATAACTTCGCGCACCGGCAGCCGCGCGACGTCGGCCAGCGCATGCGGGAACAGGCCGAGCGCGGCCGGGCCGCTCCAGGCTTCCTTCAGCGTGATGTCCTCGAGGTGATAGCGCACCAGTTCGAGAATGCGCGGGCTGCCGTCGACATGCGGGATGATCTTCAGAATGAAATTGGGCACCTTCATCGCCTTCAGCACCGCGTCATGGTCGGCGGCGCGGTGCTTGTAGCCCATGGTGGCGCTGACGCACAGCACAGAACCGTAATGCAGCGTGCCGACCAGCACATCGCTTTCGATCGCAATCTTCGGGCTCGCCAGCTTCTTGGGAAATCCCCAGAGCTCGCGACCGCCGGCGATCGGCGCCTCGTCGTCGAGGTACATCGAATGCACGTACACGCCGTCCTCGCCCCTGAAGCGCACCGGGATCACCTGCCCGGTCTCGGTGTAATCGCCGAACCCCGTCGAATCCGGCATGCGGATGAACTCGTACTTCACGATCGGTTCGGTCACCTCCAGCGGTTCCGGCACCACGGCCGCGAGCGCTTCGGGATCGGTGCGGTAGCTGACGACGAAGAATTCCCGGTTGAAGAAGCGATAGGGCCCCATCGGAAAGGCGGGATTGGTCAGCGGCATCGAATAGGCGGTTCGGCGGACGTCGTCGATCTTCATGGCCTGCCCTCACGATCTGCAACTGGCGCGATTATGGAACAGCATCCGGCGCAAGGCGAGACCTCAAAACGGGCACCGGCGGTTGCGGCATGGGCAATGACACGTCACACTTCATCCACACTTCCCAATATTTCCCGAGATGACGCACGCGTCAGTCGCACTATTCTCAGGGAGGGCTGATTGATTCGCGGGCGGGGGTACATGAAAGAAACAGTGCTGCGCAATCCATTCGACGCGGTCGAGACGAACGGCAAGCCGATGCGGGCTGTCCATCGCGTTGCCACGCGCTCGACACCGGTCTGTTCGATTTGCCAGTCGGATGACATCACCGCGGAAGCCACCGTGCAGTGGAGCAACGAAACCCAGGAATGGGAGCTGGCCAGCACCTTCCGCATGCCGGCCCATTGCAATCACTGCAACGGCCCTTGCGGCATCAGCTGGCAGTCGCTGAACTGAGCCAGCCGGAAGCGCTCACCTGTCCTTGATCGGCGGTGCGGTCTTTTCGGCGGGGGCCGGAGGCAGCGCGGGCTGCGCGCCCGCTTTCTGTGCTTCAGGATCAGGACGGGCCGGCTCCGGCGCCGGAGTGGTCGGGCGGGTGCCGCCGGGCGTCGATTCCGCAGGCTTATCCTTCTGTGCATCCGGCGGTGAAGACGGCGTCGGCTGCGTCGCCTGCGCGAATTGCGCTGGCGGGCGTGCCCTTATCTCGGCCAACGACAGCGCCGAGATTGCCGTTCCAGCAACGATCAGCACCGCTGCCATCAGCCAATCACTCTTGCGAACTGGGTTCTGTCCGCCAACGCGCATCTTGATCACCGCAAGGCTCCTTCGCGGAAATCAACGGAAGCGGAGAAAGATGGTTCCCTCATCAAATGGAGGCGCGGCGGAACTAATCCGTCGTGTTGACTTCCCAGGTGGCGTGGCGGACGCCGCTCTGCTTTTGCAGGTCGAGCGCAACGGCGTTCAGCTCGTTGGGATCGACCGCCGTGGGAACCAGGGTGGCGACAATCTCGATCTGGCCGTCGCCAATCTCGACCACGTCGACGTCTGCAACCGGATAGTTCGCGGCCTCCAGCTGCTCGACCAGGCGGTCGCGCATCGCCGTCAGCGCGTGCGGCGTCACCGCCAGCTTGAAAAAGTAGGTCGCTTCGGAGGCCTTTTCGTCCAGGGGAATGCGGTTGATGGCGTTGACCAGCGGCCGCAGTAGCGTGTTGCCGGCCAGCACAAAGATCGTCAGCGCCACCGCCTGCGCAATCATATCGGCGCCGGCGCAGGAGCCGACCGCGGCGGAGGCCCACAGCGTCGCTGCCGTGTTGAGCCCGCGGACATCCTTGCCCTGCTTCATGATGACGCCAGCGCCAAGAAAACCGATGCCGGACACGACATAGGCGATCACCCGCACGCCGCCATCCGCGCCGGCAAGGTGCATGGCCAGATCGACAAAGGCGGCGGCACCCACCGCGACCAGCACATTGGTGCGCAGGCCGGCGGTGCGCTGGCGATATTGCCGCTCGGCGCCGATCAGCGTGCCCAACACGAAGGCCACCGCCAGGCTGACCAGCGTGTCGAGGAAATCGGCGGTCTGGAAGGTCGTGAGAAACTTCATCGCCCTGCCCCGGGATCGTGCGCCGACCTTTACAGTTCCAGAAGGCCGCCGTCACCCTCTTCGTCGGCGAAAGCGAGCAGCGTGCCCTTGGCGTTCCAGCCGAGCGCGGCCACCGGCGCACCCTTGTTGCGGCGGACCAGGATTTCCGCGCCGTCGTCGAGGTGGATCATCAGCACGGTGCCGTCGCTGTAGCCGGCCGCCATGATGTCCTGCTTTGGGTGGCAGGCAACGGCGGAGACACGCGCCTGCAGCGGCGCCAGCATCGCGGGCTCCTTGCCCATCGGGCCGTCCTTGCTGGTGAACGGCCAGATGATGACGGTGTCTGCGCCTGATGTGGCGAGCCCCTTACCGCCCGCGCTCCACGACAACGAACGGACGCGCGCGGGATAGCCGCTCATACGCATGTGCCTGTTGTCGGCAAGCCGCCAGCCATGCAGCGCCGGCTCGTGCATCGCAGTGACGAGGAACTTGTTGTCGGGGCTGAAGACGACGCCGAGATGCGAGCCGGCCCATTCCAGAAATTCCGGCTTGGCCGCCATGTTGGGAAACCACAGCGTCACGCCGTTGTAGTGCGCAATCGCGACGCGCAGGCCCTTCGGCGCAAAGGCGAGCCCGCCGACGGTCGAGGGCGCATCAAAGGATTTTTCCTCGGCCTTGCCGCTGCGCACGAAGGCCGTCTTCCCCGCCGACCAGGCGAAGGCGCCGTCCGGATGCAGCGCGACGCAGTCGATCCAGCGGCGCTTGGCGTCGGTGGCAAGCACCGATGTCTCGCCATTCGCACTAAGCGCCACCAGCTTGCCGTCGTCACCGCCGGTGACGATGCGCATGCCGTCCGACGCCGCGCAGAGGATGGCGCCGAAATGCATCTCGACCGGCTGAACGTCGCCGGCCGGTGTGGCGATCAGGATCTTCTCCTCGGTGCCGACAAAGCAGGCGTTGTCGCCGAGGAAGTGCACGGATGCGACAGCCGCGCCCAAGGGCAGCGGCCGCACCTTGTCGGTCACCGAAGCGATGGAGGCGGTTTCGCCGGGATCGAACTCTTTCATCACGTGACGATGCAGCTCGCAAAGCCGTCGCGGATCATCTGCTCCGGCAATTCGCGGCCGATGAAGACGACGCGACTTTCGCGCGGCTCGCCGTCCTTCCATTTGCGCTGATGATCGCCCTCCAGCATCATATGCACGCCCTGGAAGACGTAGCGGTCGTCATCGTCGCTGAAGGCAAGGATGCCTTTCGAGCGCAGGATCTTCTGGCCCTCGGCGGCGACGAGCTGCTGCAGCCAGGGCATGAATTTTGTCGGGTCGAGCGGCTTGTCTGATCGCAGCGACAGCGACTGCATGTCTTCGTCGTGATAGTGCTTCAGGCCGCCATGGCTGTGATTGTGGTCATGATCATGATGATGGTCATGGTCGTGATGATCATGGCCATGGTCGTCGGCTTCGAGGAAGGCCGGCTCGATTTCCAGAATACGGTCGAGATCGAACGCGCCGCGCTCCAGCACATCGGCCAGCGCCACCTTGCAGCGCTCGGTGCGATGCAGTTTTGCGTAAGGGTTGATGCCGCGGATGCGGGCCTCGACTTCGGCCAGCTCGGGCTTGGAGACCAGATCGGTCTTGTTCAGCACGATGACGTCGGCGAAGGCGATCTGGTTCTTGGCTTCCGGCGCGTCCTTCAGACGGTCGCTCAGCCATTTGGCATCGGCCACCGTAACGACGGCATCCAGACGCGCATTCTTCTGCACGTCCTCGTCGACGAAGAAGGTCTGCGCCACCGGTGCCGGGTCGGCCAGCCCCGTGGTCTCGACGATGATGGCGTCGAACTTGCCCTTGCGCTTCATCAAGCCTTCCATGATGCGCACGAGGTCGCCGCGCACGGTGCAGCAGACGCAACCATTGTTCATCTCGAACACTTCCTCGTCGGCGCCGATGATGAGGTCGTTGTCGATACCGATCTCGCCGAATTCATTGACGATGACGGCGTATTTCTTGCCGTGGTTCTCCGACAGGATGCGGTTCAAGAGCGTGGTCTTGCCGGCGCCGAGATAACCCGTCAGCACGGTCACGGGAATTTTGGGGGAAGGTGCAGCCTCTGCCATAACAGCTCCGAAAGCGGGATTTTGGGCGCTCAGGCTCAGGCTCTTACGGGGTGGCCCCCGCCCTAGTCGCCAAGCGCGCGCGTCAGGGCCTTTATATTGTGCCTGACCATGTCAATGTAAGTGGGGGCATCGCCCTTTTCGCCCGTCAAACCGTCGGAATAGAGCGTTCCGCCGACCCGGGCCCCGGTCTCGGCCGAGATCCGCTGCATCAGGCGGGGGTCCGTAATGTTTTCTAGAAATACCGCCGGAATCTTCGCCTGCTTGATCTGGGTGATGATCCGGGCGAGGTCGCGCGCGCTGGGCTCGGACTCCGTGGAGACGCCGAGCGGGGCGATGAATTCGATGCCGTAGGCGGCTGCGAAATAGCCGAAGGCGTTGTGGGTCGAGATCACCTTGCGGCGGGCGGGCGGCAGTTTTGCCACGGCGTCGCGGACCTCGCGGTCGAGCGCATCGAGCCTGGCGAGATAGGCTTGCGTATTTGCCATCAACTGGTCCGCGGCGGACGGATCGGCAGCCGCAAGCGCGGCGCTGATATTGGCGACATAAATTTTCGCGTTGTTGACCGATTGCCAGGCGTGCGGGTCGGCGTCGGTACCAAGCCGCAGCGGCGTGATGCCATTGCTCGCGGTGACGATCGTTGCCTTGCTGCCGGAGGATTGCACCAGCCGCGGCAGCCAGCCCTCGAAGCCGAGCCCGTTGACGACGATCAGTCTGGCGTCGGCGATCTTCTTCGCATCCAACGGTGTCGGCGAATAGACATGCGCGTCGCTGTCGGGGCCGACCAGGGTCGTGACCTCGACGGCTTTGCCGCCGACATTGCGCACGAGGTCGCCGAGGATGGAAAAGGTCGCGACGACCTTGAGCGGTTCGGAACGCGCGGGCGCGGTGGCGAGCAATGCAACGCAGACGAAGAGCAGGAGCCGCCGCATGGTTCAGGCTTCGAGATGGCGGCCGGGGAAGGCCTGCCGCACCAGGCCGCCGCAACTGCCGAACAGCAGCGAGACGATGTAAAACACCGCCGCGACCAGGATGACCGCGGGTCCCGATGGAATCCTGCTCTGGAACGACACCACGAGGCCTGCATAGCCCGAGGCGATCGCGCTCAGCACAGCGATGCAGATCATGCCGGTGATGTCGCGCGACCAGAAGCGGGCGATGCCGGCGGGCAGGATCATCAACCCGACGCCGAGCAGCGTGCCGAGCGCATGAAAGCCGTTGACGAGATTGACGACGACGAGCGCGAGGAAGGCGAGATGCGCCGGCGCCCCGGCACGGCTGACGGTACGCAGAAACACGGGATCGACGCATTCGATCACCAGCGGGCGGTAAATCACCGCCAGCACCAAGAGCGTGATGGTCGCGTTGAAGGCGATGACGAACAGGGTCTGGTTGTCCATCGCCAGGATGTTGCCGAACAGCACGTGCAACAGATCGATATTGGTGCCCTTGACGGAGACGATGGTGACGCCAAGCGCGAGCGACACGAGGTAGAAGGTCGCAAGCGAAGCGTCTTCCTTCAGCTCGGTATTGCGTGCAACGAGGCCGGCAAGGATCGCAACCGTAAAGCCCGCGATCAGGCCGCCTGTCGTCATCGCAAACAGATTGAGCCCGGAGACGAGGAAGCCGATCGCCGCGCCCGGCAGGATGGCATGGGCCATGGCGTCGCCGACGAGGCTCATCCGCCGCAGCATCAGGAATACGCCGATGGGCGCTGCACCCAGCGACAGTGCGATCACCGCCGCCAGCGCGCGGCGCATGAACTCGAAATCGATGAAGGGTGTAACCAGCGCGTCGATGATCATGTCAGGCCGCTTGCGAAGGCGCAGCATCCACCGCGCAGGCCGCGGCGCTGTCGTCGAACGCCTCGCACATGCGGCGCGCTTCGGCGAGATTGTCCGACGTCAGCACCTGCGCGGTCGCGCCCCAGGCGACGGGGCCGCGCGCCAGCAGCAATGTCTCCGGAAAATTGGCACGGACGAGATCGAAATCATGCAGCGCCGCCAGCACCGTGCGCTTCTCCTCGTGCCAGCGTTTGACGAGAATCACCAGGTCGGCCGCGGTTTTGGCGTCGATCGCGTTGAAGGGCTCGTCGAGCACGATCAGCCGCGCATCCTGCAGCAGCACGCGCGCAAACAGCAGGCGCTGCATCTGTCCGCCGGAAAGCGTGCCGATATTGCGATTCTCGAAGCCGCTAAGGCCGACCGCGGCGAGCGCCTGCGCGATGCGGTCGCGCTCGCGCGGGCCCATGCCGCCGAAGAATCCGGTGACGCGCCACAGGCCCGTGCCGACGAAATCGAACACCGAGATCGGAAAGCTGCGGTCGATGTCGACGCTCTGCGGCAGATAGGCGATGTCGCGTATATCGAGTCCGCCGAGATCGATCGCGCCGGACAGCGGCTTCAGGATGCCGGCGATGCCGCGAAACAGCGTCGACTTGCCGGCGCCGTTCGGCCCGACCACGGCGAGCAGCGCACCGGAAGAAACTTCGCCGGAGAGATGATGCACGGCGGGATGCCGGTCATAGCCGAGCGTCACATCGCGAAAGCTGATTTGCGCAACCATGCTCATCTCATCGCAAGCCAGACGATGCCCCACAGGCCGGCGCTGACCGCGACAGCCGCGGCAAGGCGCGCCGCCACGGTCATGCGCAGGATCGACCACGGCGCCGCCTGCGCCGGGTGCGGCGCGGCCGGATCGTGGCTGTGATGTGCGTGGCCATGATGGTCATGGTGATGACCGTGGTGATCGTGGTCGTGGGAATGGGTGTGAGACATGACAAAATGTTATATTATAACATTACTTAAGTCCACCTGACTGGGCCCGCTCAGGGCTTGCCGATGACCATGGATAAAGCCGCCGCCAGGAAGGGAAATGGCAACGATACCGCCGCGCGAAACCAGACGAATTTCGCCGGCATGAACGGGATTTCCCACAAGATCAGCCGCTGGAAAGCAAACAGCGCCCAGGAGATTACATAGGCGACCACCTGCGGGGTCCCGCCCCCAACCTTCAGCGCCACCGCCCCGATGGAGAAGCCGACCACCGGGCCACCGGGGGTAGCCGCACCCGCAATGGTCGCCGCCAAGACCCCCATCCAGCCAGAGTCCGGCCCGAGCCAGCCGGTGATGACTTCAGGCGGGATGACGGCGGCGATGTAGCCCGAACCAATCACGCCAAGCGCGATGCGCGGCACGATGTTGATGAAGTCCATCGCGCCCTCGCGCGTCGCTGCCAGCGCCACCGTGCCTCCGCGGCGCCAGACCATGAAGGCGAGCACGGCCACCGAGCCCCACAAAGTGATGTCGATGAACAACGCTGCGCTCATTCCACCTCGCCTTTCGGATAGAGGCGAACATAGACCATCCGCCCGAGTGCGCCGGCGAGGATCGGGATCGGCACCGACAGCAGCATCCGCCAGATCGTGAATTCGGTGCCGAGGATCGGCAATTCCCAGGCGATGGCGCGGCCGTAGCCGATCAGCGTCCAGCTCACCACCATGGCGATGGTCGCACCGAAATCGGCGCCGATCGTAAGCAACGCCGCCGCCACCGGATAGGCGGTGAACGGCCCGCCCGGCAGGATCGCGCCGAAGGCCGTGCCGATCAAAAGGCCCTTGAGACCCGACTCCGGCCCGAGCGCGCGCGAGATTTTTTCATGCGGCAGGATTTCGGCAATGAAGGCGCCGAGCAGGCAACCGGCCAGCACGCGCGGCAGGATCTCGCCGAACAGCGCCAGATCGCCATAGAGGATTTCGGTGACGCCATGGATGCCGTCGCGGCGCCAGACCAGCACGACGCTGACGGCGACCAGCACGGCGATGAAGATCATCGACCAGCCGATCGGCTTGCGCTGCTTGCGCGGCGCCTCCGCGGAATCGTCGGCCGGGTCTTTGGGAGAATCTGCCAAGTGAATCGGGTTGGAGGCTGAAGTATCCCGTCCTGCTTAGTCCCCGCGGCGCGGCGAGGCAAACGCTACGAGGCCGCAACCCATGCGCATCCCCGGGAGGCCCATGCGAAGGGCGGCCCGGTCAGGTCAGATGGCGGATCAGCGCCAATCCCGCAAACAGCCCGCCGATCGACAGCGTCACCGAGCCGACCACATAGAGCGCCGCGAGCATCAGTTCGCCCCGCTCATAGAGCAGCGCGGCATCGAGCGAATAGGCCGAGAACGTGGTGTAGCCGCCGAGGATGCCCGTCATCAGGAACAGACGCCACGGCTGCGAGGCCTCGCCCTTGAAGGCGAGATAGCCCGCGATCAGGCCCATCACCGTCGAGCCCGTGATGTTGATGATGAAGGTGCCCCAGGGAAAGCCGGTGCCCATGCAGCGGCTGCAGAAGACGTTGACGAGATGGCGCAGCGTCGCGCCCAGTCCACCGCCGACAAATACCAGAAGGTAGCTCACCTGCCCCGCCGCCTCTCCAAGGAACACAGAGCCTTCTCTCCATGTCATTGCGAGGAGCGAAGCGACGAAGCAATCCAGCTTTCTTGTTGTTGCAAAGCTGGATTGCTTCGCTTCGCTCGCAATGACGGTGGGAAGATCAGGCCTTCGAGAAGAGCTGGTCGACGTAGTCCCAGTTCACGAGGTTCTCCACGAACGCCTTGAGATAGTCGGGACGGCGGTTGCGGTAGTCGATGTAGTAGGAGTGCTCCCAGACGTCGCAGCCGAGGATCGGGGTTGCGCCGTGCACCAGCGGGCTTTCGCCATTCGGCGTCTTGGCGATCTCGAGCTTGCCGTTCTTGACAGCAACCCAGCACCAGCCGGAGCCGAACTGGCCGACGCCGGCGGCGATGAAATCGGTCTTGAACTTCTCGAAGCCACCGAGGTCTTCGTTGATCTTCTTCTCCAGGCGGCCCGGCAGCTTGGTGCCGCCACCATTCGGCTTCATCCAGTTCCAGAAATGCAGATGGTTGTAGTGCTGGCCGGCATTGTTGAACACGGCAGCGTTCTTGCCGAACGAGCCCTTGACGATATCCTCGAGGGATTTGCCCTCGAATTCGGTCCCCTTGATCGCGTTGTTGCCGTTGGTGACATAGGCCTGATGATGCTTGTCGTGATGATACTCCAGCGTCTCCTTGGACATGTAGGGACCAAGGGCGTCATGGGCGTAAGGCAGGTTGGGCAGCGTAAAGGTCATGGGGTGTTGTCCGCAAATGATGGGGTACTGGGGGTAACGGACCCCCCTTATAGAAGGTTCCAACGCCCTTCAACACACCCATTTTGACGGGTGCGGCCTGCAACAGGCTACCGGTTGCAAACCACCGGTCCATTGGATGCGGGCTACGCCTTATTGCGGCAAACCGCCGCCGGCACGCCGGGTATTCGACCTGTCAGGCCCGGCGTCCTATTCGCAGAACGACGTGCCGCCGTAGACGAAGCACTTGCCGCCGCGCTTGCCCAACGGCGGCGCGGGGCGCTCGCGCTGCGTCACCGCGGGCGGCTTCTTGACACAGGCATTGTTGGCGCCCAGCACGTAGCCGTCGTCGCAGCTGATCTTGACGCACTGATCGCCGCTGGCGCGAAAACCGCGCTCGCATTCGAGCGGACAAACGCGACCGGTCTTCGACTTCACGGTGTCCAGCGCGTCGATGCTGGCGACCTTCACGTCCAGCTTCGTCCCGGCGCCGGCATTGAAGGCGGTCAGTGCCTTGCGCGCGGAGGCATTCCATTCGCCGTCGACATCGCCGGTCTTGCAACCAACGCGCTTGAGCTCGGCCTGCAGGAGGCGCGGCACTTCGGATAATGCCGGCTGGGTGGTTCGGCTCTCTGTCGGCGCGACAGCGGCGACCTTGGTTTCCTCCGCCTTCTTTGCCTGCTCGGCCGCCTTGGCCTGTTCGGCCGCGAGCTTTGCGTCATCGGACGCTTTCTTCTCAGCCGCCTTGCGGGCGTCCTGCTCCACCTTGGCCTGAGCCTTGGCTTGGGCCTTCTCCGCCGCAAGGACCTTCTCGTCCTCGATGCGCTTTTGCCGTTCGGCTGCGACCTTCGCCGCTTCCGCCGCCTTTGCCTGTTCAGCGGCTTTCACCTGCTCGGCGGCCTTGGCGCCTTCGGCGGCCAACCTCGCCTGCTCTTCGGTGGCCTTGCGTGCTTTCTCTGTTGCCTCCATCCGCGCAGCTTCAGCCGCCAGCTTGTTGCGCTGGGCTTTCGCGAGGTCGGCATAGAAGCCTGACGGATGAGCCGCAATGAAGTAGTCCCACGCCTCCTTGGTGCCGACACGTTCGGCGAGTTCATAATCGCTGCGGCTAGCTGCATTCGGATCGGCTGCGGCAGGTGGCGGCGCTGCCGGCGCCGGCACCAGCGCCACGTCATTGCCGCCGAGCGAGCCATAGACGAACGGCTCCTGCCGGTTACCGGTCGCCTTCAGCACCTCGTCGCGCACGAGACGGAAGGCCTTGCCGAGTTCGAGGCCTGGCGTTGCCAGGTGCTTCAGCAATGCCAGAGTGAACGGGCTGTGGTCGCTGGAACCGTCATCGGCGGTCGACCCACCCTTCGCGGCGAAGGCGACCAAGGTGTTGGCTTGCGTCGGCTCGACGCCCGCGAGGCCGCCGCCGATCGCACGCGACGCCACCGTGCGCTTCATTTTCTTGGCGAACGGATTGTCGCGACAGGCATCGAGGATCACGAGGCGCAGTTGCTTCGCCGGCTCGATCGCCTGCAGGATCCGGTCGAGCGCAATGGCTTCGTCATAGGCATCGGTGTCGCGCTCGAGCACGGCGTCGACGGGAACGAGGTAGTTGGTACCATTCACTTCGAGGCCGTGACCGGCATAGTAGATCACGGCGATGTCGGCATCGCGGGTCTTTTCGGTGAAGTCGCGCAGCGCGCGACGCAACTCGGCGTTCTTCAGATCGGTGCGAGATTCGACGACCTCGAACTTGGCCTTCCTGAACATATCCGCGATGGCGGCAGCGTCATTGGCGGGATTTGGAAGCGCAACGACGTTTTGATATTTGGAATTGCCGACCACGAACGCCACGCGCTTGTCCGCGCAGGCGGACTGGCTGGCAAGGCAGAGTGCCAGAAAGGCAAGAATCCCTTCGACAAACCGGCGCATTGATGGTCCCGCATCTCCAAATCGCGGAAAACATACCATGTGCGCGCATCCCGGCAACTCGACGGGGCCGCTGAAGATGTGACTCCAGCCACGTTTCCGGATAAGCCTGCGCCAATTCCGGGCAATGACCCGGGCAGAGGGCCCGCAAGGGATGAGCATCGAGATCGACATTCTCAATGGCGACGCCGCCTGGCCGCTGGCCAAGCCGCTGATGGACGCGGTGTGGCCGCGCGATGCCGTCGAGAAGTTGTCATGGCGCCATGTCAAATGGGCGCATGCCGATCTGCGCGTGCTGATCGATGCGCCCGACGGCGATGGGCTCGCCTGCCATGTCGGCATCTATTTCCGCACCGTGACCTGGAACGGCCAGAAGGTGCATGTCGGCGGCATCGGCGGCGTCTCGACCCGCAATGACTGCCGCCGCCGCGGCTATGCCAGCCTCGCACTCGATGCCGCCGTGCAGACCATTCGTGCCAACGAAGCGGCGAAGTTTGCAATCCTGTTCTGCGAGCCGCACAATTACGCATTCTATGAAGCGCGAGGCTGGCACCGCTTTGCCGGCGAGGTGTGGTGCGAGCAGCCCGCAGGGCGGGTTCGCTTCGAAGCAATGACGCCCTTTGTGTTCGATATCGTGCGCGCGCCGCTCAAAGGCACGATCGACCTATGCGGCTTGCCATGGTGACCCCTGCGCAGGCGGGGGTGGCTTTAAACCGGCGGCAGGCCTTAATATGTCGACCATAATCTATCAGCATACTGCCTGCAGACTGGTTTGGGGTGCAGCGACGCAATGACCATCGAAGCTTCCGCTGACGCGCGTCCGCCGGTGACTCCGGTCAACAGCCTGCTGACCTCCCCGATTCTGCCGACGCTGTTCAAGCTCGCCTTGCCCAACGCGATCGCGATGTTCGGCACCGCGCTGGTCGCCGTTGCCGAGACCTCCTATATCGGCCGGCTCGGCGTCGAGCCGCTTGCCGGCATCGCGCTGGTGTTTCCCTTCGTGATGCTGACACAAATGATGTCGGCGGGCGCGATGGGCGGTGGCGTGTCGTCCGCAGTCAGCCGCGCGCTCGGCGCCGGCGACCGGGAGCGTGCGGCTAATCTGGCGCTGCATGCCGCAATGATCGGCACCAGTGCCGGACTGTTCTTCACGGCGATGATGCTGCTGCTTGGGCCCACCTTCTATTCGCTGCTCGGCGGCAGCGGCGGAGTGCTCGAACAGGCGATGCATTATTCGCAGGTGCTGTTCTCCGGCGCGGTGTCGATCTGGCTGGTCAATACACTTGCATCAGTGGTGCGAGGCACCGGCGACATGCGCGTGCCGTCGCTGGTGCTGATCGGCGTTGCGATCATCCAGGTCGTGGTCGGGGGCGGATTCGGGCTCGGGCTGTTCGGCTTGCCGAAGTTCGGCATGCGCGGCGTCGCCGCAGGTCAGTTGACGGCGTTCACGCTCGGCGCACTGTTCCTGGCCTGGTATCTCGTCAGCGGGCGCAGCCGGCTGAAGCTGAATTTTGGGAGTTTCACGTTCCAGCGCAATATGTTCCTCGACATTCTCAAGGTCGGCGCGATGTCGTGTCTGTCGCCGCTGCAGACCGTGCTGACCATCGTGATCTTCACCAAGATCCTTGCCGGGTTCGGCACCGTGGTGCTGGCCGGCTACGGCATGGGCTCGCGGCTGGAATTCCTGCTGGTGCCGATCGCGTTCGCCTTCGGCACCGCCTCGATCCCGATGGTTGGCATGGCGATGGGCGCCGGTCTCGTCGCACGCGCGCGGCGCGTGGCGTGGAGCGCTGCGGCCTCCGCGGGCGTCGTCGTCGGCTTGATCGGTCTCATCGTCGCGATCAAGCCGGGCTTGTGGGTGTCGCTGTTCACCAGTGACCCCGGAGTCACCGAGGCCGCCTATTCCTATTTCCGTCTCGCAGGTCCGGCCTTCGGCTTTTTTGGGGTCGGCGTGTGCCTCTACTTCTCCTCGCAGGGCGCGGCGAAAGTCGGCGGCCCCGTGCTGGCCGGGACCATTCGCCTTCTGTTGGTCGCGGTCGGCGGCTGGTGGCTTGCTGCATCTGGCGCACCGGCATGGACGCTGTTTGCCCTGGTCGGCACCGCGATGGTGGTATTCGGCCTCTCTACCGCAGCGTCGGTCTATCTGTCGCGCTGGAGCAAGTAGTTCGCCCCGCGAAAGCGTGAACGGCGCGGCATTGCGCAATCCGCGGTTGCTGCTATTTAGGGCCCCGTTTTCAGGAGGGGGTCATGGCTCGATTCGGCATAATTCCTTTTGTCGCGGTGATCGTCGCGCTGTTTGGCGCCGCACCGGCATTGGCTGACAGCACTGA
>JABUBP010000181.1_pt1 | contig 15499 bp, 14 predicted proteins | sample 7240331 | NCBI WGS metagenome assembly JABUBP01 (sample SAMN07256347, study PRJNA390944) | subsurface metagenome | isolation source: Methane hydrate marine sediment | place: Pacific Ocean: Eastern North Pacific, ODP site 1244 | collected 2002 | reverse complement strand
GACGAGCTGGCCTTTGCCGGTCGCGTTGCGCTGGAACAGCGCGCTGGAAACGCCGAAGGCAGCCGTTGCGCCCGACAGCACGTCGCAAACGGCAAAACCGGCGCGCGTCGGCCCGGTCTCGGCGTGGCCGGTGATCGCCATGATGCCGCTCATCGCCTGGATCTTGCCGTCATAGCCGGCGCCGAGCCGCTGCGGACCGGTCTGACCGAAGCCGGAGATGGCGCAATAGATCAGCCGCGGATTGATTTCCGACAGCGCGGCATAGCCGATGCCGAGCTTGTCCATCACGCCGGGACGGAAATTTTCCATGACGACATCGGCTTGCGCGGCGAGTTGTTTGACGATCGCGATCGCCTCTCGCTTGGACAGATCAAGCGTCAGACTGCGCTTGTTGCCATTGATCGCCTGCCAGCCCGGCGCAAGACCACGATCGGCCCATTCGCGGGACAGCGGCGTGCGGCGCATGTCCTCGCCTTCACGGCGTTCCACCTTGATGACATCTGCGCCAAGCAGCGCGAGCTGATAGCTGGCATAGGGGCCGGCAAGCACCTGCGTGAAGTCCAGGATCTTCACGCCTTCGAACGGTCGGGTCACGCACGCATCTCCGGCGGCAACTCGGCGAAAGGGTCAGGCGGCGCGGTTGCCGCGCGCGATTTCCTTCTGCTTGTCGAAGTCGGCGCGGCGCCGCGCCAGTTCCTCCGGGCTCATCTGCGCGACATTGTTGTAGTCGAGCTTCCAGGAAGCGTCCTCGCTCCAGCGCAGCGGCGACTGCATCGTGGTGCGCGCACCGCTCGCGCTCTCCAAAAGGCGCAGTGCGAGCTCCAGCGTGAGTTCCTGCGAGGCGACATCCTGCGGCTTGCCGGCGGAATTGCCGAGCGGGAAATCCGAGAACAGGAAGCGCGGCACTGCGGCGTGCTCGACGATATCCTTGGCGCAGCCCATCACGACGGTGGAGATACCATTCGCTTCGAGATGGCGTGCGACCAGCGCTGTGGTCTGGTGGCAAACCGGGCAGTTCGGCACCAGCACGGCGACATCGACCTTGTCGGCCTGGCAGCGCGCGAGGATTTCGGGTGCATCGACATCGATGGTGACACGGTGGCTGCGGTTGGTCGGCGCGCCGAAGAAGCGCGGCGCCACCTCGCCGATCCGTCCCCTCGCCTGCGCCTTCAAGAGTTGCGGCAGCGGAAACCAGGTGCCGTTGTCGGTCGCCGTGGTGTGCTTGCGGTCGTAGCCGATGTGCGAGATGCGCAGGTCGTGCTGCTTCGAGATATCGCCGTCATAAACGGTGTAGAATTTCGCGCTGCCATTGTAGGCGGCGCCGGGGCCCTGATCGCCCTTGGTCGGATCGTATTGTGCGGCCGTGGTGATGATGGTGACGCGCGACTGCGACAGCGGCTTCTTCAGCGGCTGGAACGGCGCGTCGATGTAATGCGCCCAGCGGTAGGGCGTGGTGTAGCCGATCGCGGTGTAATAATCGCGCGTCCGCTGCATGTAGGGGACCGGAGAGTCGTAATCGGGCGCGAAACCGAATTCGGTATCCTCGGCGGCGGACATGTTTCTCTCCGTCGGTAGCTTTGCTTGCCTTTCAGACTAGGTTCCTGCCCCAGGGCCCGCAAGGGCGGCGGCGGATACCGGCGATGCAAATCTGCGCCCGGCGTTTACCTTGCCCGCGTCAGCGCCAGCCAGATGCCGCCGCCGATCATGAAGCCGCCGGAGATGCGCGAGACCATGCGCGTGCGGCGTGCCGAGAAGAACATCCGGGCCCGGCCGGCGAGCAGCGCGTAGACCGCATCGGTCATGACGGCGGTCACCATGAAGGTGATGCCGAGCAGCGCGACCTGCGGCAAATGCGGCTGGTTCATGTCCATGAATTGCGGAATGAACGCGCCGAAGAACACCAGCACTTTCGGGTTGGACAGCAGCACCAGAAATCCCTGAAGGAAGAAGCCGCCGCGCGGCGGTGCCGGCTTTTCATCGACGCTGACGCCCTCCACGGGGTTGCGGATCAGCTTGATGCCGAGCCAGACCAGATAGGCCGCGCCGGCAAAACGCACCCAGTCGAACCAGTAGCCCATGGTCGCCATCAGCGACGTGAGCCCGACCGCGACGATGCCGATCACGATGGCAAGGCCGGCTTGCGCGCCCGCGACGTTGATCAGCGCGGCGCGCGTGCCGTAGCGCAGTCCGTTGGCGATCAGCAGGCTGACGATCGGGCCGGGCAGCAGCGCCAGCGCAATGCAGGCGACAACGAAGGCGATATAGGCTTGCAGCGACATCATGATGGGGGACCTGCGCAAAGAAGACGATGCGGACATTAAGCACGCCCAACTGGAAAGCGCTACTTGACATGCAACTATTTAGTTGCCTATTTTCGATCATGGATGAAGTCTTCAAGGCACTGGCCGATGCCTCGCGGCGGTCGCTGCTCGACCGGCTTCACGCCAGGGGCGGCCAGACCTTGAACGAGTTGTGCGAGGGGCTTGCCATGACGCGGCAGGCCGTGACCAAGCATCTTGGAATCCTGGAGGAGGCAAACTTGGTCTCCACGATCCGGCACGGCCGCGAGAAGCTGCACTACCTCAATCCGGTTCCGATCCATCAGATCGGCGAACGCTGGATCAAAAAATTCGAGCGCGCGAAACTTGTCGCGCTCGGGGAGTTGAAGAGACGGCTGGAAGAGGACGACGCGTAAGGAGTAACAAAGATGGACGTTACAAAGTTCAGGCCCGCGATCGTCTATACGATCTATATCGCCTCGACGCCCGAGAAAGTGTGGCAGGCGCTTACCTCGGCCGAATTCAGCCGCCAGTATTTTTCCGGCTTTGCGATCGAGGCTGACTTGCGGGTTGGCGGCGCGTTCATTGCACGCGCGCCTGATGGCTCCGTGCACATCGACGGCAAGGTGATCGAATGCGACCCGCCGAGGCGGCTCACCGTCACCTGGAACGTCAATTGGCCGGAGCTGGTGGAGAAGCTTGGGCCGACGCTCGTCACCTACGAGATCGAGCCGGCCGGCGAGACCGTGAAGCTGACCATGCTGCAATCGCACGACCGGCCGATCAGCGACGATATCCTGTCCGGCGGCCGGCAGGGCTGGCCCGCAAACCTCTCCAGCCTGAAGAGCCTTTTGGAAACGGGCAATGCGATGACGATCCCGATGAAGCCGCCGCACCGCATGCTGGATGCGCTGAAGGCGATGGGGATCAAGACGCCGATGTAGCTGTCGTGCCGGCAGGCAGCGGCGCAATGATGCGGCGGTAGAGGTGCCATGTGGTGTGGCCGAGCACGGGCAGCGTCACCACGAGGCCAAGGAACCAGGGGATCGACGAGACGATCAGCAGCACCACAATGACGGCGGCCCAGCCGATCATGGGAATCGGGCTGGTCACGACCGCGCGCACGCTGGTCACCATGGCGGTGACGAAGTCGACGTCGCGGTCGAGCAGCAGCGGAAACGACACCACGGTCAGCGAGAACAGGATCAGCGAAAGCCCGGCGCCGACCGCATTGCCGATAGCGAGGAACAGCAGGCCCTCATTGGTGGTAAGCACGGTCGTGATGAACTGCTGCAGGCTGGAGAACGAAGCGTTGATGCCGAGGATGAGCGCGATCAAGAGCCGCACCTGGTACATCCAGATCACGAAGACGAACAGCGTGACAAAGGCCATCCAGCCGAGTTCGTGGCGCGAGCGCACGGTGGTCCAGATGGCGCCGAGCGTGATCGGCTGGCCCGCCTCACGGCGCCGACTCATCTCATAGAGCCCGATGGCGATGAAAGGGCCGATCAGCGCAAAGCCCGCCGCAATGGGATAGGCGAGATAGACCACGCCGAAGGCGGTGAGGCTGAGCACGATCAGGATGCCACCCAAGGCATAGAGGCCGCCGAACACCAGCCCTAGCAGCGGCATAGCCTGGAAATCACGCAGTCCCTGCCCCAGCGCTTCGGCAATATCGGCCGCCGCGATCGGCCGCACCACCGGATCTTCCTTGCCGGAAATCGACATCGTTCCTCCCTGTCGTTGGAGGCATTGGTGCCGAACCGTCAGCGCAGCGTGTTGATCCTGATCAAACCAACGCGGCGTCGAAACGCACGCGCTACTTCTTTGCCCTGGAATCCCGCTCCTTGATCAAGGCCTCGAGTTCGGTTTGCTGCTGCTCAATGCGCGCCGCCGTCCGTTCCTCGTCCCCCGCACCCGACGATCCCGCGGCTTGTTCCGTCAACTGGCGGATATTGTCGCGCAGGATGGCGATACGGTCATTGAGTTCGGGCAACGAGAGGACAGTGTAATCATTCATGTTCATGGCTCCTGGGAGCGTTAGATAGGACAGACCGCATTTCCGGCGTTGACGCAGCGCAAGTTTACCCCAGCGACCGCAATTCCCGCCGCAACACTTTACCCGTGGCAGTCATCGGCAAGGTGTCAGCAAACTGCACGAAGCGCGGATATTCGTGGGCGGCAAGCTGCACCTTGACGAATTCCTGGATCTCGCGTGCCAGCGCATCGCCCGCGGCAAAGCCCGGGCGCAGCACGATCCAGGCCTTGATCGACTCGGTGCGGATCGGATCGGGAATGCCGACCACCGCGGCCATGGCGACAGCCGGATGCTTCATCAGGGTATGCTCGATCTCGGAGGGGCCGACGCGATAGCCGGCGGTGGTGATGACGTCGTCCTCGCGGCTGACGTACCAGAAATAACCGTCCTCGTCCTGGATGCCGAGGTCGCCGGTCAGCAGGAACTCGCCGGCGTATTTCTTTGCCGTCGCTTCCGGGTTTCGCCAATACTCGATCATGGTGCACGGGCATGGCTGGCGCACGCCGACGATGCCGCGCGTGCCTCGTGGCAACTCCTCACCCTTGTCGTTGACGATGCGCACGTCGAAGCCGGGCGTTGCTCTTCCCATCGCACCGGGGCGGATCGGAAACAGATTGGCATTGCTGCCGATCACGAGATTGCACTCGGTCTGGCCGAACACTTCGTGGGCATCGACGCCAAAAGTTTCGCGCACCCAGCCGAGCAACTCGCCACCCAGCGACTCGCCGCCGGTAAAAATGCTGCGCAGCTTGACGCCGGAGTGTTTCACATTCGCCTGGCGCATCAGCTTCAGCGCAGTCGGCGGCAGGAAGACATTGCGGATGTTGAGAGACGCCATCAGCTCCATCGCCGCCTGCGGCTCGAATTTGCGCGCGCGGTGACCGACCATGGGAATGCCGTGATACCAGAATGCGAGCAGGCCGTTGATCAGGCCGCCGATCCACGCCCAGTCAGCCGGTGTCCACATGAGATCGCCGGGCCTGGGCAGGAAATTGTGGCACATCTCGACATTGGGGAGATGGCCGAGCACGACGCGGTGCGCGTGCAAAGCGCCCTTGGGATTTCCCGTCGTGCCTGAGGTGTAGATGATGAGGCCGGGATCGTTGCAGGAGGTGTCGACGGTGGCGAAGTCGGGCGAGGCCGCCTTGACTGAAGCCCAGAACGGCTTGGTGCCGGCAGGCGTCTTGTCGCCGACGATGTAGACCTTCTTCAGCGCCGGCAGGCGGTCGCGGATTTTCTTCAGCTTCTCCCAGCCGCCCTCGTCGGTGACGATCGCTTTGGCTTCCGAATTCGACAGGCGGAATTCCAGCGCGTCCTCGCCGAACAGCGCGAACAGCGGGATCGAGATCATGCCGGAACGGAATGCGGCGAGATGCGCAACCGGCAATTCGAGGGATTGCGACAGGAACACCGCGACGCGGTCACCGCGCACGACGCCGTCGACCTTCAGTACATTGGCAAAACGACGCGAGGCGTCAGCGACCTCATCGAACGAGGTGCGCGTCGTGCCGCCGTCCTCATCGACATAGACCAGCGCGAGGCGCCCCGAGCCGTCGGCGTGACGATCGCAGCAGGCGGTCGCGATGTTGAAGCGCGCCGGGATGTCCCAGCGGAAATTGTTGTAGAGCTCGTCGTAGGTCTTGGCTTCGGTGAGCATGGCGGGGCCGGCGTCCATCCCGTTATTCTTCGTCACGGCCGGGCTTATTCCGGCCATCCACGTCTTCTTGCGTACGGCTAGTTTTAAAGACGTGGATGCCCGGCACAAGGCCGGGCATGACGCAGTGGAGGTATTCCGGCGCTCGCGCGGAACCGCGCGACGCGGCTAACCCGACAGCGCGGCCTTCACCATGCCGCTGGCCTTGCCGAAATCCATCTGGCCGGCGAATTTTGCGCGCAGCACGCCGATCACCTTGCCCATGTCTTTCATCCCGGCAGCGCCGGTTTCGGCGATCGCGGCTGCTATCGCCTTCTTCACGTCGTCATCCGACATCTGCTTCGGCAAATAGGCCGAGATGATCGCGATCTCCTCGCGCTCCTGGGCAGCAAGCTCCGCACGTCCGCCCTTGTCGTAGAGCTCGACCGATTCCTGGCGCTGCTTGATCATCTTCTGGAACAGGCCGAGCAGGTCCGCGTCGGACAGCGGCGGCTTGCCCTGCCCGCGCGCATCGATGTCGGCGTTCTTGATGGTCGAGTTGACCATGCGCAGCGTGGAGAGCTTGCGCTCCTCCTTCGCCTTCATCGCTTCCTTGACCGCATTATTGATGTCGTCGCGCAGCATCCAAAAGTCCTCTTCGTTTTCAGGCCCTGATCTAGGCTTTTCGAGCCGCTGAAACAACTAGGTACGCAACCACTCGACCAGCGCCGCAGCCGTCGCCTCCGGCTGTTCCGACTGCGGCAGGTGACCGCAATTTGGCAGGATCAAAAGCTTGGCGCCGTGGATACCGTCGGCCATCTCCTTCGACAGCACATTCGGGATGGTGTTGTCCTCGTCCCCCGTCAGGACCAGCGTCGGGCACTTTATCCAGGCGAGCGAGGCGCGCGAGTCGACCCGGCTGATGACAGCGGTCTGCTGCCGCACAAAGCCGCCCTCCCCGACGTCGTCGCCCATGTCGTGGACGAGCCGGCGCAAGCCAGCGTCGTCCCGGCGCGAAGGATGCACGAAGTTCGGAAACAGTTCGTCGAGTATCGCGTGATATTGGCCGTTCCAGGCACGCGCCATCTGGCTGCGGCGGCGCTCGGTCGCCTCGGGCGTATCCGGGCGCGCCTGGGTGTTGATCAAGGCAAGCTTCGCCACCCGGTCCGGCGCCTGCCGCATGATCTCGAAGGCGATGTAGCCGCCCATGGAATGGCCGGCCAGCGCAAAGCGCGGCGGCGCCTCGGCCAGGATGCGGCGAGCGATGGCGCCCATATTGTCGTCCCGGACGTGGTTGGCCACCGTCACCGGGCCGAACCGCCACAGCGCCGACACCACGGGCGCGAAGATCCGCGGGGAGGAAGCGAGGCCCGGGACCAGCAGGATCGGCATCGTGTCGTCCATGGCGAAGCTCCGGATCGGGCAATTTTCGACACGAAATCAGGGCCGGCTTGGAACTTCAGATTAAGGCCGCAGGATTGGCTGTCAAATATGCGGAAATCGCGTGTGAATCCCTGCCCTTCGGCTTTGACGGGCGCTGCCGCGGCGACTAAGTAGAGCGCTTATGACCACATCTGAAAACGCTCCCGCCTGGCCGGACCATAAACCGACCGCGCTGCTCGTGCTCGCCGATGGCACCGTGCTGGAAGGCTTCGGCCTCGGCGCCGAGGGCCAGGCCGTCGGCGAAGTCTGCTTCAACACCGCGATGACCGGCTACGAGGAGATCCTCACCGATCCCTCCTATGCCGGCCAGCTCATCACCTTCACCTTCCCCCACATCGGTAACGTCGGCACCAACGAGGAAGACATCGAGACGGTGAACATGGCGGCAACGCCGGGCGCGCGCGGCGTGATCCTGCGCAGCGCCATCACCAATCCCTCGAACTATCGCGCCACAAAACATCTCGACCAGTGGCTGAAGGCGCGCGGCATCATCGGCCTCTCCGGCATCGACACCCGCGCGCTGACCGCGCTGATCCGCAGCAAGGGCATGCCCAATGCCGTGATCGCGCATTCGCAGGCAGGCAAGTTCGACCTGCATGGCCTGAAGGAAGAGGCGCGCGAATGGCCGGGCCTCGAGGGCATGGACCTCGTGCCGATGGTCACCTCGGGCCAGCGCTTCACCTGGGACGAAACGCCATGGGCGTGGGACAAGGGTTTTGGCAAACAGAGCGATCCGCAGTTCAACGTCGTCGCGATCGACTACGGCATCAAGCGCAACATCCTGCGCCTGCTCGCCGGCGTCGGCTGCAAGGTGACGGTAGTGCCGGCGACGACGTCGGCCGAGGACATTCTCGCCATGAAGCCGGACGGCGTGTTCCTGTCCAATGGCCCCGGCGATCCCGCCGCGACCGGCAAATATGCCGTCCCGGTGATCCAGCAGGTCATCAACTCCGGCACGCCGACTTTCGGGATTTGTCTGGGCCATCAGATGCTGGGCCTCGCGGTCGGCGCCAAGACCATGAAGATGCATCAGGGCCATCACGGCGCCAATCATCCGGTCAAGGACGAGACCACCGGCAAGGTCGAGATCACCTCGATGAACCATGGCTTTGCCGTGGACCAGGCGACGCTGCCGAAGGGCGCGACACAGACCCACATCTCGCTGTTCGACGGGTCCAATTGCGGCATCGCGCTCGACGGCAAGCCGGTGTTTTCCGTGCAGTACCACCCGGAAGCTTCGCCGGGCCCGCGCGACTCGCACTATCTGTTCCAGCGTTTTGCCGATCTGATGCGGACGAAGAAGCGGGCCTGAGCCGACAGCGCTGGATTACCGCCCGTCTTCTGTGATTGACTTCCCTGCCCCGAGATCAGGTCAACTGATCCGGCAGACAGGGAGGCATCCAATGACCAACCCCGACATGACCATCCGCGAGGTACGCGTGACGATGCTGCGCGTGCCGTGGGCCAAGGACCCTTGGCTGAAGGGCGCGGCGCTGGGAGCGGCACGCGACATTCTCATTTGCGAGGTCGAGACCGCAGGCGGCATCACCGGCATGGGATATCTGTTCCTGTTCCGGCCGGGCATGAAGTCGATCGCGGCTTGTCTCGACGAATGCATCATTCCGCGCGTGAAGGGCAAGGACGCCACATCGATCGAGGCGATCTGGCACGATCTGTGGAAGGCGACCATGACCTATGGCCGCGGCGGCATCGCCACCATGGCGATGTCGGCGCTCGACATTGCGCTGTGGGACGCGGTGGGCAAACGCGCCGGACTGCCGCTGCACCGGCTGTGGGGTCATTACCGCTCCAAGATTCCGATCTACGGCTCGGGCTGCTTTCGCGGCGCTGGCGGCGACGGGATGATCGAGAAGGCGCTGCACTATGTGAAGCAGGGCTACAAGGCGATCAAGATGCAGGTCGCCCATGTTCACACGCCGGCACAGGACCTCGACAATGTCCGCCGCATGCGCGAGGCGGTCGGACCCGACATCGACATCATGATCGACGTCAATATGGGCTGGAGCGCCGATCTTGCGATCGAGATGGGACGCAAGTTCGAGAAGTACGACATCTACTGGTTGGAGGAGCCGGTACCCGCCGACGACTTCGCCGGCTATCAGCGCATCGCAGCCGCACTCGACATGCGCGTCGTGGGCGGCGAGACCCATTTCACGCGCTATGATCTGCGGCCCTTCTTCCTCCATCCATGCCTGCCGATCCTGCAGCCCGATCCGATGCGCGGCGGCATGACGGATCTGCGCAAGATCGCCACGCTTGCGGACACCTGGGGCATCACCATCGCACCGCATCTGTTCCCCGAACTGAACGTGCACCTGCTGGCCTCGATCCCGAACGGCATCTGGTGCGAGAACATGGGGCTGCTAGACGATGTCTGGGTCGATCCGCCCGAGATCGAGAACGGCATGATCACGGCGCCGGAGCGGCCGGGACACGGGTTAAGATTCAAAGAAGAGGTCCTCAAGTTCAAAATCTAGCAGGAACGGTTTGGCCGTTTGCCCGCTTGATAATTCGGAAACCAAACGACGAGGACCGCCATGTCCGTTGTCAAAGCCGACTCCAAACCGATGACCTTCGTTTTCGAAGACGACGGGCTGATCCCGAACAACCCGATGCCGTTTCTCGTCTACAAGGGCGCGGTCGATGTCGCCAGCGGTCATCCCGAGAAGACGATCGAAGGCCTGTTCGGGGCCAATGGCTGGGGCGCGATGTGGCGCAACGGCGTCTACGACTTCCCGCATTATCATGCGACCGTGCACGAGGTGCTCGGCATCGCACGCGGCCATGCCAAGGTGCGCTTCGGCGGCGAGAAGGGCAAAGTGCTTGAGATCGCCGTCGGCGACGTGGCGATCCTGCCCGCCGGAACAGGGCATCAATGCATCTCGTCGAGCGATGATTTCTCCGTGGTCGGCGCCTATCCGCCGGGACCGCCGATGGACCTGGTGCGGCCGAGCAAGGAAGCGCATGCGAAGGCGCTGAAGTCGATTCCGAAGGTGGCTGTGCCCAAGACCGATCCTGTGCTGGGTGCGGATGGACCGCTGGTCAAATTGTGGAAGCGATAGCGCCATAGCAGTCATTGCGAGCGAAACGAAGCAATCCAGTTTTTCCGCAGCAAGAGTAAGCTGGATTGCTTCATCGCTACGCACTTCGCAATGACGGCGGTAATTACGCCGCGTTCGCGCCTTCCTGCCGGCTGGCCTCGAACAGGAACCAGGTGCGGCGCTCGGTCTCGTCGATGTAGAGTTCGAGCAGCTGCGCGGTGCCGCGGTCCTCGTTGTCGTCGGCGAGCTTGTGGGCCTTGCGCATGGCGGCGGCCATCTTCTTGTTGTCCTCCATCAGCTCGCGCAACATCTCGCGCGGCGGGACATAATCCTCTTCGTTGTCCTGGATGGTCTGGAGCTTGGCGATCTGGCCGATCGAGCGCAGCGTGATGCCACCGAGCTTGCGCACGCGCTCCGCGATCGGGTCCGTCGTGGCGAAGATCGCATCGGCCTGCTCGTCCAGCATCAGATGATAGTCGCGGAAATGCCGGCCGCTGACATGCCAGTGGAAGTTCTTGGTCTTGGTGTAGAGCGCAAAGGCATCCGCCAGCAGCACGTTCAGCGCCTTGGACACCTTGTCGACCGCTTCCTGCGGCAGGTCGGTCGGGGTGTCGAGATCGGGGGATACTTTTTGCGATTTGTTGTTGGTTTTGCTCACGATGCACCTTTTTGCTAGGGGCCGGACGTTGGACATTGGTCGCCGAACCCTCTAACGCATCAGCCATCCAACGGTTCCATTTGCCGGAACCCTCTCTTCGGAACGCCCGCGCCCATGGATGAATGGATCGACTATTACGATTCCACGCACACGATCTATGTGAGCAAGCTGCATCGCGACCGGCATTTTGCCGTCATCGCGCGGGACATCGCGGGCTACATCCCCTCGGCCGACGCTGTCGTGCTGGACTATGCCTGCGGCGAAGCGCTGTCGGCGGGGCGCGTAGCCGATGGCTGCGCCCTGCTGTATCTCGCCGAGCCCGCGCCCGGCGTGCGGGGCCGGCTGATCGCGCGGTTTGCACCGAACACCAAGATACGCGTGCGCTCGCTGGAGGACGTCAGGAAGATGGCCGAGAATTCGGTCGATCTCGTCGTGATGAACTCGGTTGCGCAATACATGACGCCGGACGAGCTCGATACCGCCTTCGCCACCATCCGGCGCATCCTGAAACCGGAAGGACGTTTCGTGCTCGGAGATGTCCTGCGGCCCGAAGTAGGCATGTTCAGGGACGTGGTGGCGCTGCTGCAATTCGCCGCCAAGAACGGTTTTCTGAAGGACGCGCTGATCGGACTGATCTCGACCGCGTTGTCTGACTATCGCGAGTTGCGCACGCGCGTCGGGTTGCAGCGCTACAGCGAGGACGAGATCAAGCAAAAGCTCGCGAAATTCGGCTTCTCCACCTCGCGCGCCCCGCACAATATCGGCCACAACCCCTGGCGCATGACGTTTGTGGCGAGACAGCCCATCACCACCACCCGAGGTGGCGGGCGTTAAGGTTAACAGTTGGTTAGGGATAGCCCCGGTCAGACATCTTCGGCAATGTTGGCGTCGGCCCGGTGGCGGAATGGAAGCGTCTACGCGGGGGCAGTGCAATGCTCTTTATCCTGGTTCAAATCCAGGCCGGGCCTCCACGCTTCGCCCTGACGGGCTACGCGTGGCGCAGCCACGCGAAGGCCGCAGGCCGAAGCCTGTCCGGCGAAGCTCGAATGCAATGAGAGCGAAGACGGACTGGTAGCCAAACCCAACGAGCGAAGCGGACCGCGGCCCGGCAGCCCCTCCGATTTTGCTTGAATTTCCCCGTTGATGAGCCCTTTTTCGGGGTTTCGCAGGTGCGGAAACTGGTCTAAAGACCAGCCGCGCGCGAGGGCTTCCCTCACGCTTTGGCAAGGGGACGCGCGGCCAGCGCGCCCTTTTTTTGTGCCCAATTCCCGCATCCGTGAGACTTGATGCCCAAACGAACCGACATCTCCACCATCCTGATCATCGGCGCCGGTCCAATCGTGATCGGCCAGGCCTGCGAATTCGACTATTCCGGCACCCAGGCGGTCAAGGCGCTGAAGGAGGAGGGCTATCGCGTCGTCCTCGTCAATTCCAACCCGGCCACGATCATGACCGATCCGGAGCTGGCAGATGCGACTTATATCGAGCCGATCACCCCCGAGATCGTCGCAAAAATCATCGAAAAGGAACGCAACTTCGTTCCCGGCGGCTTTGCGCTGCTGCCGACCATGGGCGGCCAGACCGCGCTGAACTGCGCCCTGTCGCTGCGTCGCCAGGGCACGCTGGAAAAATTCGACGTCGAGATGATCGGCGCCACGGCCGACGCCATCGACAAGGCCGAAGACCGCCAGCTGTTCCGCGAGGCCATGACCAAGATCGGGCTGGAGACGCCGAAGTCCCGGCTCGCCAACGCCTCGTCTCTGAAGAAGGCGTTTCGCGACAAATATCTCGCCGAGAAAGAGAAGCTCTCCGGCGCCGCGCTGGAAGAACACGAGCGGCAATGGACGCTCGGCGAGAACGAGCGCCGCAAGCGCTATCAGGAGCATGCGCTCGGCGAGGCGCTGATGGCGCTGTCCGAGATCGGGCTGCCCGCGATCATCCGCCCCTCCTTCACCATGGGCGGCACCGGCGGCGGCATCGCCTACAACAAGGAAGAGTTCTTAGATATCATCGAGCGCGGTTTGGATGCCTCGCCGACCAATGAGGTGTTGATCGAGGAATCCGTGCTCGGCTGGAAAGAGTACGAGATGGAGGTCGTCCGCGACAAAAAGGACAACTGCATCATCATCTGCTCGATCGAGAACCTCGATCCGATGGGCGTGCACACCGGCGATTCCATCACCATTGCGCCGGCCCTGACCTTGACCGATAAGGAATATCAGATCATGCGCGACGCCTCGCTGGCGGTGCTGCGCGAGATCGGCGTGGAGACCGGCGGCTCCAACGTGCAGTTCGGCCTCAACCCGGCTGACGGCCGCATGGTCGTGATCGAGATGAACCCGCGCGTGTCGCGCTCTTCCGCTTTGGCGTCGAAGGCCACCGGCTTTCCGATCGCCAAGGTCGCCGCCAAGCTCGCGGTCGGCTACACGCTGGACGAGATCGCCAACGACATCACGGGCGGTGCCACGCCGGCCTCGTTCGAGCCCACCATCGACTACGTCGTCACCAAGATTCCGCGCTTTGCCTTCGAGAAATTCCCGGGGGCCTCGCACACGCTGACGACGTCGATGAAGTCGGTCGGCGAAGTCATGGCGATCGGCCGTACCTTCCAGGAGAGCCTGCAGAAAGCGCTGCGCGGACTGGAGACCGGCCTCACCGGCCTCGACGAGATCGAGATCGAAGGGCTCGGCCGCGGTGACGACAAGAACGCGATCCGCGCCGCCCTGGGCACGCCAACACCGAACCGACTGCTGCAGGTGGCGCAAGCGATGCGGCTCGGCTGGTCCGACGAGGAGATATTCACCTCGTGCAAGATCGATCCCTGGTTCCTGGCGGAGATGCGCGGCATCGTCGACATGGAAACCAAGGTTCGCGGCAACGGCCTGCCGCCAAACGCCTTCGGCATGCGCACGCTGAAAGCCATGGGCTTTTCGGATGCCCGGCTTGCGGTTCTCGCAGGTCTGACGGAAGCGGAAGTCACCGCGAAACGCCATGAGCTGGCGGTCCGCCCGGTGTTCAAGCGGATCGATACCTGCGCGGCGGAATTCGCCTCCCCCACGGCCTACATGTATTCGACCTATGAGTCGCCGTTCGCCGGCCACACGGCTGATGAAAGCGCGCCGTCGGATCGCAAGAAGGTCGTCATCCTCGGCGGCGGGCCGAACCGCATCGGCCAGGGCATCGAGTTCGACTATTGCTGCTGCCATGCCTGCTTCGCGCTGGAGGAAGCCGGCTACGAGACCATCATGGTCAACTGCAATCCGGAGACGGTGTCGACCGACTACGACACCGCAGATCGTCTCTATTTCGAGCCGCTGACGGCAGAGGACGTACTCGAGATCATCGCGAAGGAGCGCAGCAACGGCACGCTGCACGGCGTGATCGTGCAGTTCGGCGGCCAGACCCCGCTGAAGCTGGCACGCGCGCTGGAAGCCGCCGACGTGCCGATCCTCGGCACTTCGCCCGACGCCATCGACCTCGCCGAAGACCGCGACCGCTTCAAGCGCATTCTCGACAAGCTGCGCCTGAAGCAGCCGAAGAACGGCATCGCCTATTCGGTGGAACAGTCCCGCCTGGTGGCAGCCGATCTCGGCCTGCCGCTGGTCGTCCGCCCGTCTTACGTGCTCGGCGGCCGCGCCATGCAGATCATCCGCGAGGAAGATCAGCTCGACAATTACCTGCTCGGCACGCTGCCGGAACTGGTGCCGGCCGACGTCAAGGCTCGCTACCCCAACGACAAGACCGGGCAGATCAACACCGTGCTCGGCAAGAACCCGCTACTGTTCGACCGCTACCTTTCGGATGCAACCGAAGTCGACGTCGATTGCCTCTGTGACGGCAAGGACACCTTCATCGTCGGCATCATGGAGCACATCGAGGAAGCCGGCATCCATTCCGGCGACTCCGCCTGCTCGCTGCCGCCGCATTCGCTCGATGCCAAAACCATCGAGGAACTGGAGCGCCAGACGCGTGAACTTGCCCTCGGCCTCGACGTGGTCGGCTTGATGAACGTGCAATACGCCATCAAGGACGGCGAGATCTACGTGCTGGAAGTCAACCCGCGCGCCTCGCGCACCGTGCCGTTCGTGGCGAAGGTGATCGGCATGCCGGTGGCGAAGATCGCGGCCCGCATCATGGCGGGCGAGAAGCTCGCCGACTTCAAGCTGAAGAAGAAGAAGCTCGACCATGTCGGCGTGAAGGAATCCGTCTTCCCGTTCGCCCGCTTCCCCGGCGTAGATACGGTGCTGGGTCCGGAGATGCGTTCGACCGGCGAGGTCATGGGCATCGACCGCTCGTTCGAGGTGGCGTTCGCCAAGAGCCAGCTCGGCGGCGGTACGCGCGTGCCGCGTCTCGGCACGGTGTTCGTCTCGGTGCGCGGCGACGACA
>JABUBP010000180.1_pt1 | contig 15584 bp, 13 predicted proteins | sample 7240331 | NCBI WGS metagenome assembly JABUBP01 (sample SAMN07256347, study PRJNA390944) | subsurface metagenome | isolation source: Methane hydrate marine sediment | place: Pacific Ocean: Eastern North Pacific, ODP site 1244 | collected 2002 | reverse complement strand
CCGACATTCCCCAGAGTGGCAGCAACTGAAGATAAGGCAGTTACCTGGTCTAGCCCAAGAGCACTCATTACCAGGAAACCCACAATAAGGGTGGCAAAATATAGAATACTCATGCCAATAACTCCGGATACGACTCTCTCTGAGAGTGTATTTCCTCCAACTTTCAAAGGAATGACGGCTCGAGGGTTAAAGAAGAGCAAAATTCGGCGGTAGGCATACTTAGCCAACACCAAAAGCCGGGTAACCTTTAATGCCCCCCCGGTTGAGCCAGCTGAGGCTCCAATTATCATCAAGATAAGTAAAGCTGACCTGGCGAACGCTGGCCAAACATTGAAATTAGCCGTGGCAAAGCCAGTTGTCGTCATAATGGAAACAGCTTGGAAGCTACTATATCTGAAGGCTTCGCCAATAGATTCCACCCCACTCATTGTCAGGTTCAGGACAATGAAAAGGCAAGCCCCGATGAGGAGAGCAATATAGAGCCGAAACTCGGAGTTGCTGAAGAAACGCCCGGGTTGGCGCTTCCACAATAGAAAGTAATATAGCCCAAAATTTACCCCCGCCACCATCATGAAGAAAATAATAATGCCCTCAATGAGTGGGCTGTTATAGGCACCGATGCTCAAACTGGTAGGGGTAAAGCCCCCGGTAGGCATGGTGCTGAAGGTAACGGCTAACGCATCAAATACAGGCATCTTCGCCACCCAGAGCGAAATAAATTCTAAAGCTGAGAAACCGAGATACAAAAACCATAGGGCTTTAGCTGTATCTCGAATACGGGCGGTTAGCCTCTCGGCTTGAGGCCCTGGCATCTCAGCTTCAACCAGGTGGGCTGCCCCAATACCGAGGATAGGAAATAAAGCCACAAAGAGCGTTATTATCCCCATTCCCCCGAGCCACTGGGTGAGAGAGCGCCACAGAAGAATGCCATGAGGCTGGCTTTCAATAGAGTTTACAACAGGGTCAAACACTGTCGCCCCGGTGGTAGTAAAGCCTGACATAGTTTCAAAAAAGGCATCAAGGTAATTTGAGAAGGTTCCCGCCAGTGCATAGGGCAGGGTACCAAAGGCTGAGGCTAATATCCATCCCCCGGCAACTAGCATTATTGCTTCCCGCCGGCTCAGTCTTCCCTCGCCAACCGGTGTTAAGCGCCAGAGTAGCAAGCCGGAAACTACGCTAATACCTGTTGAGATGGCAAAGGATAAATAGTCAGGCTCCCCGTAGAAGAGGCTGAAACCTAAGGGGAGAAGCATAGAAAGCCCCACGATTGCTATTAGCAGCCCCAGGTAATGAAGAACGACCTTTATTCTCATTATCTATTTTTTACTTGAAAAGCTTTTCCACAGAAAGGGTAACTGAGAGGGGAGATATTATAATGACGTGGTCGCCTGGTTGCACCACGCTATCATCGGGGGGAATAATGACCCTATCGTTATGAATAATAGCGCCTACTATTGACTCTTTGGGTAAGCCTGCCTCTATAATCTTTCGTTGCGCAACATAAGCCGTTGGGCTAGTAACAAATTCGACAGCTTGTAGCTGCTTACCCCCGAGCAAGGCTGCCGAAATGGCTCCACCATGGAGGACAAAGTGAGCGATTTTACGAGCGGTAAGTAAGGAAGGTGACGCAGCTACATCAACCCCAACTGCCTCAGCCAGAGGGATATATCCCAGCTTATTAACTAGTATTAAGCTTCGGGACACCCCCAGATTCTTAGCCAATAATCCGCAGAGGATGTTAAGTTCATCACTTTCAGTAGTGGCTACAAAGGCATCTGCTGATGGGACTCCCTGCTCAATGAGAAAATCGCGGTCGGTGCCATCACCTTGCACTACTGCTGCTCCTTCCAGCTTGGCCGCAATCTCCTGGCATCGGCTTATATTTCCCTCAATGACTTTAACCAAAACCCCACGCCTTTGCAGTCCTTCAGCAACAAGAAAGCCAACACGTCCCCCTCCCAGGATAACCACACTCTTGGCTGGGCGTTGTGGCTGAGCAAACCTCTCCCCCAATTCATCCATGTGCTCTCGGGAGGCAACTAGATAAATGTGGTCATCTTGTTTTATCAGTTCACCGGCACTTGGCATAATGATTCCCCCGGCACGGATGATGGCGGCAACGACACACGGTTTGGGAAAAGCAATGTCGCCCAAGGGTTTATTCACTATTGTTTCCTTTTCCGCCTTAAATTCCCTTATCTGAACAAGGTCATTGGCGAAGCTCTCTACTGGAGTAGAGTAAAAGCTAGAGAGGATGCTCATTATTTCCTTAGCTGCTTCAACCTCAGGGTTGATGAAGATGTCTATCCCAAGGCTTTTTGGTCTAATTACCTTCCGTGGGGCTGAGGGCGACTTGCCACTGGTAACAAAGTAGCCTGAATATTCAGGGTTGCGGATTCTGGCGGCTGTTGTGCTTGCCCCTAACTCCTTGGCTATGAAGCAAGTGAGCATGTTGGTTTCATCACTATTAGTGACGGCAATAATTAAATCGGCACGGTGGACTTCTGCCTCCCGTAGAACTTTAGGTGTTGTCGCATTGCCGAGGATGGTCTTGACATCGAGCTGGCGGATATTTTCTAGTACCTCCTCAGATTGTTCCACCACAACTACCTCCTGTTCCTCCTCTGCCAGCAAAGAGGCTATGTGGAAACCTACTACCCCGCCACCGACTATGATGATGTACATTTATCGCCTCCCCCGATATTTACTAGCCATGCCCTTAAAGAGCCTTGAAACACGGCGAGAGATGCTACGAAGTCTTCTCTGAGGCTTTCTCCACCTCCGTACCACTCTGTTGCCTGGCCGAGTTGTAGGTAGTGGCTCAAGAGGCTCATTCTGTTTATATTGTGCCTTTGATTTCATTGCTTATAATTTTTTTGGATTTTATGCTCTTATTTACTGGTTGTCAACTGCCAGTTGGCTTGACAATTATATATACCTCATCTAAACTCAAAATGGAAAGAGGAGTATATTAAGCCTTCTTTTTCTGATTGGCTAATTTTTAATCCCTTTTTATTTTAATGTGTCTCTGGCTAACAAAGGAGGATTAGTAGTGTTTAGGTTTCCCTTCATTCCCAGGGAGCACAAGTTTTTTGACCTCTTTGAGGAGAGTGCCCGCAATATGGTAAAAGCAGCCCAAGGCCTAAAAGGGATGGTTGATACCTGGGAGGATATTAGGCAGAGAGTTGATGAAATAGACGACCTGGAGCACGAAGGGGATACTATTACCCATAAGATTATGGCACAGTTGCATCGCACCTTTGTCACCCCGTTTGACAGGGAGGATATAGCTGCGCTGGCTCATACCCTGGATGATGTGACTGACTTTATTCATGCTGCGGCTGATGCTATGCTTCTCTATAAGATAGACCGTCCCAGCCAGCGGGCTAAAGAGCTAGCCGATATCATAGTGCAGGCAGCGGTTGAGGTGGAAAAGGCAATACCTCAGTTGCGACATCGTGCTGAATTAGGGAAAATTCTCCCCCGATGTGTGGAGATTAATCGATTGGAGAATGTAGCTGATAGAGTATTCCGCTCGGCGCAGGCTGAGCTTTTTGATGATACCACCGACGTGGCTCAGATTATTAAGTGGCGTGAAATTTATGAGCACATGGAGAGCGCTACCGATAGGTGTGAGGATGTGTCTAATGTCCTTGAAGGGGTAGCCCTCAAGTATGCCTGATTCTTCCCTCTGGCTCCTTCTTGTTATTATTGTTTTAGCTATCGGCTTTGGGGTAGTTAATGGTTTTAATGATGCGGCTAATGCCATTGCTGCCTCAATTGGCTCTCGTGCTCTTTCCCCTCGCAAGGCTATTATAATTGCTGTCATAGCCAATATGGCTGGGGCTGCTACCGGTCTGGCTGTTGCCAGGACTATTGGCAACGAGATTTTAGTCTCAGAACTTATCCCCCGGCAGCTTGAGTATGTGCCAGTGATGGCTGGTTTAGCCTCAGTTATTGTCTGGGGTACTATAGCTACCTATTATGGACTGCCGGTAAGCATAACCCATGGCTTTATCGCTGGGCTGGCAGCAGCCGGGATAGCCCTGGCGGGTAGTGGAGCTGTGATGTGGGGATGGGGCTACCGCTTGTCACAAACTCTGGCGGCGGTAGTTACGGCTCCTGTCGTAGGCTTTATCGGTGGCTTTGTAGTAATGGCCATTCTATTTTGGGTATTCCGGCGAAGTGCCCCGACTAGAATGCGTGTTATTTTCAGCCGCCTGCAATGGCTTACTACCGCCTTTCTGGCTTATAGCCATGGCAAGAATGATGGTCAGATGCCTATAGGGGTCATCACTATGGCACTGGTGATTTATACTGGGCAGTCTGGTTTGTGGGAGCACATCCCGTGGTGGGTAATAATTATATCGGCGCTAGCCATTAGCTCGGGTACGGCTATTGGCGGCTGGCGGGTTATCAGAACAGTGGGATTAAGGGTTACTGCTCTTCAACCAGTTCATGGTTTTGCTGCTCAAGCCTCGGCGGCTACAGTTATCGAAATAGCTTCGCTGCTAGGTATTCCGGTAAGCACCACTCATTGTGCCAGTTCAGCTATTATGGGAGTAGGTGCTACCAGACGGCTGTCGGCGGTGCGCTGGGGTGTGGCTGGTAATATTGTTGCCGCTTGGATATTAACCTTCCCTATCTGCGGTGGTCTGGGTTATTTGTTTGCCTGGTTGATGAAGGCAATATTCTAGTTAGGCAGGGCAATCTCCCTGGGAGTTACCCGGCACTTTTCGGCAGTAATAATAGCCTTGATGTCCGATACTGCCAGGTCAATTTCATCCCGCTTGTTCACTACTATGTAGTCAAATAGCGATAGTTGCTTTATTTCCTCCTCCGCAGTTTTTGTGCGTAAGGCCAAGTCGAAGGGTGATTCAGTGTGGCGCTGCTTGAGTCTTAAGACAAGTTCTTCCCTTGATGGGGGTACTAGGAAGATAAATACTGCTTGAGGCAGGATTTTTTTAATAGTAGCTGCTCCTTGAATGTCAACCTTTACTATTATATCCTGCCCCTTGTCTAAGGCTTGTTTTACTGGTTCCTTAGGCACCCCATACCAATTGCCATAGACATTTGCCCATTCTAGGAATTCCTTACGCTCAATCATCTCTTGGAACCTTTCCGTTGAGATGAAGTGGTAGTCTACATTATTTCTCTCCTTATCTCGCTGAGGCCGTGTGGTTACGGTTACAATATATTCAACAGGGCAGCCTAATTCCTTCATCTTGGTTAAAACCACATCTTTACCGGCTCCTGAGGGACCGGACATGACTATGAGCAGTGGTCTTTTGGGCAAGTTGAACGGGTTTTGACTTTCATAGCTCGCCTTTTTCATCGCTTTGCTCGGGCTTTAGCACTGAACCCCCGCGAGTTACTTGTAATCTACCAGTGATAGTTTCTGGGGCTAGAGCCGCCAGAACAATATGACCACTATCGGTGAAGATAACAGCCTTAGTCCTTCTGCCATTAGTCATATCAATTAGTAGTCCCTTGTTTTTCCCTTCTTGGATGGCACGTTTGGTAGGTGCTGAGTTCGGTGAAGCTATAGCAATAACTCTGTTCATGGCTAGCACATTACCAAATCCGACGTGAACCAATTCTATGACCATTGTTATCACCTTGAGGAATTTTTTCTAGTTATTAATATTAAAGAGTAGGCATTTATTGCCAAATCTAGAAATTGTCAGAGTGTCCGATTGACTTAATCAACTTTTGCCGATTCTATTTAATAATTAGCGATGCCTATCACCTCCTTCATGTGTTATTCCTTAATTTCGAACTTCATATCCTAGTAAATGGGTACCTACCTTCACTATACCATATAATGCTTATTATCTTATACCCTTAATGGCAATTAGGCAACTGCCAATGGCTTGAGTTGAACGCCGTTTGGTGATGAGTTATAATTCGGTGGTTTTAACGGGGTTGAAGCCGTTAGCGAAGTAAAGCGGCATCTCCAGTGCGACCTGCGATTTACTATTTAACAGCCTTTACTGCCACCAGGGAAAGTTAAAGCTGGTGAGAAAAGTGAGATAAATGTATAAGATTTTGTTGAGACAGGACTTGGTGCCCGATATCCATCTGTTTAAGGTTGCGGCACCTAAGGTAGCCAAGAAGGCTCAAGCCGGACAGTTTGTTGTTATCAGGGTTAATGAGAGGGGTGAGCGTATTCCATTGACGATTGCTGACTGGGATAGGGAGGAGGGTAGTATTACCATCGTCTTTATGGAGGTGGGAACAACTACCCACCGGTTAGCCTGGCTGGAAGCTGGCGACTTTATTGCTGATTTTATCGGGCCGCTAGGTTCGCCTACCCATATTGAGAAGTTTGGCACTGTAATATGCGTGGCTGGAGGCTTTGCTGTGGCTACCATAATGCCTATTGCCAGAGCTATGAGAACGGAGGGGAACCGGGTTATCTCAATTATGGGGGCACGGAACAAAAGCCTTATCTTTTGGGAGGATGAGCTACGTAGTGTCAGTGACCAATTAATCGTTACTACTGATGATGGTTCTTATGCTCGCAAAGGGCTGGTAACGGAGCCATTAAAGGAATTACTTGAAACTGGCGAGAAGATTGACCGAGTCATTGCTATTGGTCCAAGTATTATGATGAAATTCTGTGCTAAAACCACACAGCCTTTTGGGGTTAAAACCATTGTTAGCCTGAACCCGATAATGGTTGATGGCACTGGCATGTGTGGCTGTTGCCGGGTATCGGTTGGTGGTGTAACCAAGTTTACCTGCGTGGATGGCCCTGATTTTGATGGACATCAGGTGGACTGGGATTTGCTCTTTGCCCGTCAGCGTATCTACCTTGATGAAGAAAAGCGTTCTTTTGAGCAGTGGCAGAGTCAGTATGGCACTCGTTCTTGAATAGGAGTCTGAAAGTAAGTATATATGCCGAAACTTGATTTGAACCGAGTACCGATGCCAAAGCAAGCGCCCAACTTGCGGGCTAGGAATTTTAATGAGGTCGCTTTAGGTTATACTGCTGAGCAGGCTCAAGCCGAGGCAAGTCGCTGTATCCAATGTCCCAAACATTCCTGTATTGATGGTTGCCCGGTAGAGATAGACATCCCTGGTTTTATTAAAGCTATACGGGATGATGATATGCCTGAAGCAGTAAGGATAATGAAAGACAAGAATAGCCTGCCTGGTATCTGCGGGCGGGTCTGTCCTCAGGAGACGCAGTGTGAAGCTACATGCTCTCTAGCTAAAAAGGGGGCGCCCATTGCTATTGGTCGATTGGAGCGATATGTAGCTGATTGGGAGCGAGCTAATATGAAATCAGTAAGCTCACCGATAGTACAGCCTGCCCCAACCGGCAAACGAGTGGCTGTGGTCGGCTCAGGACCAGCCAGCCTAACCGCAGCGGCTGATTTGGCTAAGCTTGGGCATAGTGCCACTATTCTTGAAGCACTGCACGTGGCTGGCGGGGTATTAATGTATGGTATTCCTGAGTTCAGATTGCCTAAAGATATTGTCCAGGCTGAGGTTGGTTATGTTACTTCTTTGGGAGTAGAGCTTGAATTGGACTCGGTGGTGGGTAAGACGGTAACTGTAGACGAGCTGTTAAGCAATGGTTACCAAGCTGTTTTTTTAGCCCCCGGGGCTGGGGCACCAATGTTTCTAAACATCCCCGGTGAGAACCTTAATGGCATCTATTCGGCAAACGAATTCTTAACTCGGGTCAATCTGATGAAGGCGTATATGTTTCCTGAATATGATACACCGGTGAAGGTGGGTAAAAGGGTGGCGGTTATTGGCGGTGGTAATGTGGCTATGGATTCAGCCAGGTGTGCCCTCAGGCTCGGTGCTGATGAGGTTTATATTATCTACCGGCGCTCTGAGGTAGAAATGCCAGCCCGTCGTGAGGAGGTGGAGAATGCCATGGAGGAGGGAATCCAATTTAAGCTGTTGACTAATCCTAAGAGCTGCATTGGCGATGAAAGTGGTCAGGTCAAAGCGTTAGAATTATATGAAATGGAGCTGGGTGAGCCTGATGAAAGTGGTCGGCGTCGCCCTATTCCCAAGCCGGGCACTGAATACATTTTTGATATTGATGTAGTCGTTGTTGCTTTAGGTACCAGACCTAATCCGATTATTCCGTCAACGACTAAAGATTTGGAAACTACAAGGTGGGGCACGATTCTCACCGATGAGGCCACCGGCAAAACAAGCAAGCCTGGGGTGTGGTGTGGCGGTGATATGGCTACTGGTGCCGCTACCGTGATTAGTGCTATGGGTGCTGGCAAACGCGCCGCCGCTAATATAGACGAATATCTCAGGGGATAATATTTTCCCTTCAGGCTAGCTCCACTATAGTAACTCCGGCCCCTCCCTCGCCATAACCACCCAGGCGGTATGATTTAACCAGAGGATGTTTGGCAAGCGTTCTGTGCGTTTCCTGACGCAGAGTGCCTGTCCCTTTACCGTGAACTACCCTGACTTGCCATAATCCAGCCATAAAGGCGTCATTCAAGTATTTGTCTAATTTTAATAGAGCCTCATCTACCGTCAAATGGCGAAGATGCACCTCGCTTGATGGTAATGAAGTGCTGGCGTGTTCCTTCTTATTGTGTGCCATAGCTAATAGTTTCTGGACTGATTTTAGCACCGTGGTGAGGGGCAGGGCAGTTTGGATTCTATTTAGTTTTTCTCCTCTTTGCCCTTGCCTTTCGCCTTTGCTCTTCTGTGATAGACATTTGCTTTTTTTGTGGAGCTAGTTTAGCAAAGAGGTGTGGGTGAGTGCGTAACTCTTTTTGTACCCTCTTCTGTATTGCTTTGTAAACTGCTTTTTCTTTAGTTGCCATTACCCTTAGCAGCAACAGAGACTTTGCGTATTCTTCCCCAGTAATTTTTTGTGCAGTTTTAGTAGCTTCATATAACTGACCCGCAAATTTGTCTACTTCTTGATCTTCAATTTTCCCTTTCATTGACCATAGAAGTCTCAAACTCCTAAGTATTGTTTTCCCTTTAGGATTCTTTAAATATATATTAATTAGCTCCCTATTTTCATTTAATAGAAACCTGCTCCCAAAAGACATTTCACAAACTATTAAACTATATATATCTGCGTATATTGCGGGCATCAATGGGTTTGCCTCCCTCGCAAGTATCAAGAATTGTTCAATTATTCTGTCTGAATATTCTAAGCTACGCCCTATACCATAAAGTTTAACATTAGATTTTGAATGCCACGCTGCCTGCAATACTTTCCCAACCAGTAGTTTTTGAATGCTCCTAACCAGGCTGCGTTTCTTACTATCGAATCCATAGATTTTATCTATAAACCTCTTTGGAATGTTTTTTCGTAAGCCAGCAAAATAGAAAGCTACATCGCCCCACACATCGTCAAAATATATTTTGGTTAAATAATCGTATAGTTCGGGGATTTCTTCTCTTGTATCGTGTATCTTTAGAGCAATGAAGTAATCTAAGAATGACCCATGTCTAAACTTTACACTCTTTCTAATATCTAATAGACCTGCTCTTTCTATTTCTCCTATAAAGCCCTTGAGTTGTTTAGTATCCCATTTGAATTCTTTAGCATATGTGTTTATGAAGGATTCGAAATCTGATGCACTTATTTCCGCTTGTTCTTTTTCAAAGTATTCTCTAAAAGCTAACTCTGCTAGAAATCTCTTCTTTACTTCAAAGTCAAATAGTACATCTATTCCCTTTCGGCTTCTATCATATTTACCTAGTGCTATGTCTGTAAATCTATCATACAGTTCTGTTATGGAAGCAGGGACTTCTTTCTCTTCTTCTACAAGTTCTATTAGAAGTAAAAGACTTAACGGCGTTATAGTTATTTGACTCTCGATCCTTTTAAGTCCATCCTTAAGCGCTTCAAGCATATTTTCATCTTTCACAAGCCTTCCCAACATAACCAACGCTTGGCCAAATTCAAATGGTAAAAGTTCCCTCTTTTCGTATCCCAGCGTCTCCCTTTTTACAATATCAATCTTCCGGGTTGAAATGATTAGGGCACAGTTTAGTTCTTTTATAAATTTACTAGCCTTATCAAGTAAAGCCTCTCTGTAATCACTGTCGACCTCGTCTAGGGCATCAACTAGTAGCGTTACTATCTGAAACCTTTCTCTAGTTTCCACACTTGGCCCAAACCCTTGTACTAATTCCTCAACGCTATTTAATCCCCAAAATTTTCTTGCGGTTATAAATATTGGTATGCTTATTTTTTCCTTTATCTTAGACCTGGTAGCTTTCCTCAATCCATCTGATAATATATCAATAGCCATTTTTACCAATGCTGTAGATTTCCCAACTCCGGGGTCGCCCACGACCAAGAATTTCCTAAGGGGCTGAACTTCTTTTTCTAGTTGTTTAAAAGATATTCTATTCTTTAATATAGTCAATGTGATATCGGAATCTTTAAGCTCAATAATTCTTCCATAACTCGCAATTGTAGGTTCAACGTAGCATTCTGATAGACTTCTCTGCCTGCCCGAGAACATGTGCTTTGTCTCTAAGTCTTGAAGGGTCGATTCAAGATATCGAGATACCTCCCCCTCATAAAATACATATGGGTAATATCGGGTAAAATTATCAACCAACCATTTCAAATCACGTATGCTTGTATTCGGTCTATTTATAGGCTTGTTTATCTCTCTCCTCAATCGTAGCACAGCTTGCCTGCTTAATATCCCAGCAATAATAACCGTCACAAATGTTATGTCCAAATCACTTTCAAATTCGAATCCCTTAAGTGAAACAGGATGAGAGAACGCCTCTTCTACTTGATCTTTAATTTTGTCTATTGCCCCTGAGGCCTTCGAGCGGATGTCTCCTGTTTTTACCACAACTCCCATTACTCTATCACCTAAAGGGTCTTCGCTTACTATCACCAAGTCTCTTCCGAGCTCCTCGCTCCCATGCGTTATTGCCACATAATTATTAGGGTACATAGCAGCAAGCAATTCTTTTATTTCCTTGTGTAGCTCTGTTTCCGTTAAACTTTGTATGATATCAAATTTATGGTTTTCAGGAAGCCCCTTAACAAGTTCTCTAATCAGCCCTTCATTTTCCATAATAGCACCTCTTTTGAAGCAGCTTCATTTTGGTATATATTTCTATAAACATTATACCATCGAATACAATTTCTTACCATACAGTGTACTCATACCGCTCATTAGGGGAGTTCGAGAGGGGAGTGAGGTAGATGAAAATCCCCTTTCCTTTTAGCCTGGAATTCTAGTAGAATAGGCTTTGGTTATGAAAGTATAAGTTTCGCGCAGGGAACAGAGGGAGTCAGTGTATTACTTTGCCTATGCTTCTAATTTAAATAAAAAGCAGATGCGGGAGCGGGCACCAGAGAGCAAGCCTATGTTTGCGGCTACCCTGCCCAACTACAGGCTGGTATTTGCTGGCTGGTCCCGGCGGTGGCGGGGTGGCTACGCTACTATTATGCTGTCTCGGGGCGATAAGGTTCTCGGTGCCATCTATGAAGTCTCAGAGAAAGACCTGAGGCGTCTGGATAGCTATGAGGATTGCCCCCGGAGCTACAACAGAATAAATGTTACCGTATTTGATGAGGATGGTAACGCCGTAAGAACGGTGACTTATATCAAAGCGGGACGATTAGAAGAAACACAGGCGTCAAAGGAGTATCTGGCTGCTATTCAGCAGGGCTATAGAGACTGGGAGCTATTCAGGTAAACTTGTTTGTTATTACTCGTAGGCAGGTGTCAGGAGGGGTGAAACCCCTCTTTTTTATATCTCTCGTTTCCTTTGAGGTAGATAAAGCCCCCTTTCCCTTTTGCCCAGAATTCTAGTAGAATAGGCTTGAGATGAGAGAAGGTTCAACTCCTATTCGGCAGCAATACCTTAGGATTAAGCGGAAGTATCCCCAGGCTATTGTCTTCTTCCGCCTGGGTGACTTCTATGAGACCTTTGATGAGGATGCTAAGCTTACCTCTCGGGAGTTGGAGATTGTCCTGACCTCCAGGGAGATGGGCAAGGGGCGTCGGGTGCCTATGGCCGGCATTCCTTATCATGCCCTTGATAACTATCTGGCTAAACTAATCAATGGTGGCTATAAGGTGGCTATCTGTGAGCAGGTAACTAAGCCCGGTGAGACAAAGGGTTTAGTTGAGCGTGAAGTCATTCGTCTGGTAACCCCAGGCACTGTAGTCGAGCCTGGCCTTCTTGACAGTAAGACCAATAATTATTTAACCAGCCTGGTCTTGGGTGAAGAGGAGGTGGGCATTGCCTATGTTGACATAACAACAAGTGAATTTGCTGCCACTCAGGTGTCTCTCCAGCGGGCTATCCCGGAACTGGAGCGACTTAGACCCCCGGAGATTATTACTGCTGATGGGTCGGACTTATCCGGTTTAGCATTAACCGCCCCGGTAACTCGCCTTGATGATTACTGGTTTGAGCTGGAGGTAGCCCGCCAGGCATTGCTTGACCATTTTGGCGTGGCTACCCTTGACGGTTACGGTTGTAATAACCTGCCCCTGGCGGTAAGTGCTGCTGGCTCTATTATTCGCTATATTGAGGAAACGCAGAAAGGGGGCCTGGGACAACTGACGCAACTTTCTACTTATTCTACCAGTTCATTTATGGCGCTGGATGTAAACACTCAGAGTAACCTGGAGCTTTTCCGCGTCAGCCGCTCTAGAACGGCTGACGGCTCACTCCTGTCAATTATTGACCTGACCAAAACAGCTATGGGGGGCAGATTGCTAAAGAGGTGGCTGGGTCAGCCCCTGCTTGACATAACCGAACTGGCTAAGCGACAGGATGCCATTGAGTGGTTCTATAATAATACGCTGGCTCGTAATCAGACTATTTCTTTGCTGGATAAGACGGCTGACCTTGAGCGGTTGATTAACCGGGTAAGGGGTGGTATTGCTGCCCCTCGTGAGCTGGTCGCCTTACGGCGTAGCTTGGAAGTGATACCCAAGCTGATAGAGGTAATTGAGCATGGTAGCAGTAATAGCCCGATAAACTGGCTGAAGGAAGAGTTAAAACCGCGCCAGGATGTGGTTGACTTGATTTCTGAGGCTATAGAGGAGCAGCCTTCACCTAATTTAGGCGAGGGTGGTGTAGTCAGGCAAGGATTTTCTGAGGAACTGGATAGCCTTCGCCTGGCCTCTAAGAGTGCGAAGCAATATCTGGCTAATCTGGAGAGCCAGGAGCGGGAAAAAACCGGGATTAAATCGCTAAAGGTAGGCTTTAATAAGGTCTTTGGTTACTATATTGAGGTGTCTAAATCTAACCTCCCTCAGGTGCCTGAGCACTATATCAGGAAGCAGACATTGGTCGGTGGTGAGCGTTTCTTCACTCCAGAGCTAAAAGAGTATGAGTCGCTGATTTTGAATGCTCGGGACAGGATTGCCGAGCTTGAGAGTAATATCTTTCATCGGGTATGCCGTCAGGTAGCCACCGCCGGCGAGCGCATTGTGGCAGTAGCCAATGCTCTGGCTAATACAGATGTTTTCTCCGGTCTGGCTGAGGTAGCTGTGCGCTATAGCTATGTCCGACCTAAATTGACTACGGACAACGAGATAGTTATTAGTCAGGGACGCCACCCGATGGTAGAGAGAAGCTTGATTGATAGTAGCTTTGTGCCTAATGACACCTACTTATCTAATGATGATGCCCAGCTTATTATTCTCACTGGTCCTAATATGGCGGGGAAATCAACCTACTTGAGGCAGGTAGCCTTGATTGTGCTTTTGGCGCAGATTGGCAGCTTTGTCCCGGCAAGCTCAGCTACCATTGGCTTGGTTGACCGTATCTTTACCCGGATTGGTGCCAGGGAGGATATAGCAGCGGGTCAATCTACCTTTATGGTGGAGATGGTGGAGGCAGCCAATATTCTGAATAATGCTACGCCACGCTCGCTAATTATCCTTGATGAGATTGGGCGAGGCACCAGTACCTATGATGGACTGTCTATTGCCCGGGCGGTTGCTGAGTATATTCATAATTATCCCAGGCTTGGGGCAAAGACCCTGTTTGCCACCCATTTTCATGAGATGGTAGAGCTAGCTGGTTTCCTGCCCCGGGTGAAGAACTTCAATATTGCCGTGACAGAGGAGGGTGGGGAGGTCATCTTTTTATACAAGATTGTGCCTGGCGGGGTTGATAAAAGCTATGGCATTCATGTAGCTAAGCTGGCCGGGCTGCCTAAATCGGTGGTGCATCGGGCTCAGGAGGTATTGGAGGAGCTTGAGGAGGATAGCAGCCGAACCAGGGGGGTGGCGAAAGGACGCCGGCGTAAGAAAGAGCCGGCACCGCAGCTACCGCTCTTTGGGCAAAAGCCACCGCTTTTAGAGGAACTGGAGAAACTTGAGATTGACTCCCTCACCCCGCTGGAAGCCCTCACCAAGCTCTACGAACTGCAAAAGAAGGCACGGGAGGGGTAGGGATTCTAAGTCTTAATTTACCCTAAAATAATTTCAAGGTCTTTATCTGGATCCTGTTCGATTCTAGTGGGCGCTAATCTTCCTTACCATATTCGGTAATTATGCTAATTAGGTCTTTCTCTGAAAAGCCACATTTATCGTGGAAACCATCATTGAAAGCTTGTTCCCAATATAGCCTAGCTTCTTCCCAATAAGGTAAGTATAATCGCCTCATTATTTCAGTGAATTCAGTTATTTCAAAATGTTCCTCTATCTTTTTTGTCTCTGATAACTCTAGCCATTGTAACATGTGACCAAATGCACCAGACGTAATCATATGTTCCAAGTGCATATCACCTACCATTTTGTTTTTGCGTCTAAGTGCTTGTTCGTTGTAGTAACACGGACCTCCATAATGTACAATCCTAAATCCGGAAACTAAATTGGTTTTATTGTCGCAAAGGTACTCCCACCACCCGTCCTCTGGCTTTTTGATAAGCTCTCCACATGAATCACAAACCCATTGTTTTAGTGGTTCTAATTTCATTTGTTACCTCCTGTTTATGATTATATTATACCACATGCCCCTATTTATTAAGGTAGTTTGAAGGGGTGTTAGCCCCTCCCAAAAAACAAATTCCCCCTCTCTTTTTGGGGAGAGGGCACAACTGGCAATTAAGCCAGTAATCCATTGCGCAGAAGTAATAGGCGTAGCTACTACTTATATAAAGCAGGGTATTGACAAAAGGCAATATTAGTGTTATAATATGGACTCCTGTCATTTATTGAGAGGAAGGAAGAGAAAAATGTTCCCCAGCGAAGTGGCAATGTTGGCGGCTATTGCAATAACCAGAGACTCCGATAAAAAGTTACTAACTCGCCCGATGGATGTTGTCGGTAAATACATTGGCTACTTACACGATTCGTTGGTTAGCCGCGGCTATCTAAAGAGGGATAGTTCAAGAGAATATCAGCTTACTCTGAAGGGCAGGGAGGCTCTTTTTGAATTCCTATATGAAAATAAAACTAGAGTCAAAGACGCGATAGAAACATTACAACAACTAGGCATTGAGATTAATCTGGAGGTAGACAATCTAGAAAAGGAGGCAATCAAGGTCAAGTAGGGACGTAAAACAGTCACTATCACCTTTCTTTACAAAATAGTTGAACCCAGGAAGATAGTCGACACCCCCCCCCCTCACT
>JABUBP010000179.1_pt1 | contig 15589 bp, 14 predicted proteins | sample 7240331 | NCBI WGS metagenome assembly JABUBP01 (sample SAMN07256347, study PRJNA390944) | subsurface metagenome | isolation source: Methane hydrate marine sediment | place: Pacific Ocean: Eastern North Pacific, ODP site 1244 | collected 2002 | reverse complement strand
CATCAATATTTGCGTGAGAGAGAAACTGTCATGAATGACGGATCAATCAACGGCGGACAAGCGCCGAGGCCAATGCTGTTCGAGCCGTTCAGGATTCGAAGCCTCACGCTGAAGAATCGCCTCGTTGTGCCGCCGATGGTCCATTACCGCTGCGACCCCGGAAATACCTGCGGTACCTTTCACGTCGTGCATCTCGGCCGCTATGCGCTCGGTGGCTTCGGGCTCGTCTTTGTCGAGGCCACCGGCGTCGAGGAGATCGGGCTCATCAACGAGCATGACCTCGGCATCTGGAACGATGCGCAGGTCGAAAGCTTCAAGCCGCTGATCGCCTTCATGAGACGTCAGGGCACGGCGATCGGCATCCAGCTCGCCCATGGCGGACGCAAAGCCTCGTCGCAGACTGCCATGCAGGGCATGGGGCCGCTGACTGAAGAAAACCTGAAGGCGGGTGCCAGGCAGTGGCAGCCGGTTGGACCGACGGCGGAGCCAGTGGCGAAGGGCTGGCTGACGCCGCGGCAACTGACGACCGCCGAATGCAAGGCGATGGTTGGTACCTGGGCGGCGGCTGCCAGGAATGCGGTTGCCGCGGGTTTCGACACGATCGAGATCCATACGGCGCACGGCTATCTGCTCGCCTCGTTCCTGTCGCCCGTCTCCAACACGCGCAACGACGAATACGGAGGTGATCGGGCCGGGCGCATGCGGCTGCCGCTCGAGATCGTCGAAGCCGTGCGCAAGGAAATGCCGGCCTCGATGCCCCTCTTTGTGCGCGTCTCCTCCGTCGACGGCACGCAGGAAGGCTGGAACATGGACGATACCGTCGTGTATGCGCGCGAGCTGAAGGCGCGCGGTGTCGACGTGATCGACTGCTCGTCGGGCGGTATTGCCGGAGCGGCCACCGCCGCGCAAGTGACGCGCAGCCTCGGCTTCCAGGTGCCCTTTGCCGAGCGTGTCCGCAAGGAGGCTGATATTCCGACCATGGCCGTCGGCATCATCCTCGAAGCGCAGCAGGCCGAAGCCATCCTGCAGAACGGGCAAGCCGATCTGATCGCGGTCGGGCGCCAGTCGCAGTTCAATCCGAACATCGCGCTACATTGGGCGCACGACCTCGGCATCAACACGCGCTTCGAGGACTGGTCGCCGGAATATGGCTGGTGGCTGGAGAAGCGGATCAGGACGCTGGACGGCTTTGCGACGCCGACCGGGATTGTGACACGGCGCTGATTGTGACACCGCCCCGATTATGACACAGCGCTCGTGAATTTCGTTGTGGCGCTACCCGCAATTCAGCTTTATGTAGCATTTATGTAGCAAGTGTGACGTTGCCTCACCCGCGTCGGGACGAATCGATGCGGGAAGAAGTATGAGCGCAAGATATTTGCAACCGTCCAACCTCATTTCAATCGGTCCCATGAACAGCCAGATCGTATTGTCATCTCATCGCGAGTACCGGTTTTACCAGGGGGTGCTCGCATCCGGCGTCGCCAACCTGATTCAGGCCGCCAACTTTCTCGGTGATCGCTTTCTGCGAAAATATCAACTGACGGCAGCGATCGACGAACTGTACAGGCACTCCGTCGACAGGGCGTTTTCCGAGTCGGAAGCGTTCCTCGTCACGGGGGCGCCGCACGCATCGGCCTACTACCCACGCGATTTTGCCTGGTTCTATCCGGATGTTCTCGATCCCGAAACCATCATCGATTCCGAGGATGCGATCCGCCGCGTTCGGCTGCTTGAGAAGAGCGTCCGGCTGATGCTGGAGGCTGTACGCGCCGGCGTCGTCACCACGACGATCGTCCCGGCGGGCCGCGACCGCTACATCGGCATCAACTATTTTTCGCTGCCGTCGGATACCTTGTTGGGAATCCTGGCCGGCCTCGACCAGATCGTGAGCGCGGACCAGAGGCCGTCTTCCTATCTGGCGATGTCGCAAGGCGCGCATGCCGGCCGCCTGTTGCTGGCGGGTTATCGCGCCGACTTGGGGCGAGCGATACTTGGGCTTGCGGGATCGTTGCAGCCGTTCGTTCACGGGGGTCACAGCGCGCTATTGTGCGATGCCTCGGCGCCTCGTTCGGCGGCAACCGATACCCGCGCCGAGCGCCGGCGCTTCGTCACCAACGCGTGCGTCTACGCGACGTTTCTGCGGGGCATCCGGCTCGGTGTCGTCGAGCAGGCCGAACTGGAACGGCAGCTCGGGCGCGAGCTTTCGCAATACAAGCAGGAACTGCTGCGTCTGTTCGGCCGGCATGGCTATATCAGCCACGCGCTGGATTTCGACAATGATCCGCCGGCGTCCTCCATCGCGCTCGATTTCGTCAATGTGCACCTCGGATTTTGGAATTTGAGCGAAGCGAGCGAACGCGAGCTGTTCGCGGCTACGACCAACCTGGTTCTCGCTGAGCCGCGGTTCCGTATCCCCGAGACGTCACACTTCCTTGTCTCCCTCGATAACCCGCAGAACAAGATCATCCACAAGATCGCGGCTCCCGCCTATCAGGGACGATCTTGCTGGCCGACCTTCAATGTCGAATTTGCCGACCGCATGCTGGACTATGATGAATGCTCCGGCACGGACACCTACCGGTCCAACGCGCGGGACATCTTGCGCGACATTCGCAGCGCGACCGAAGTCCACGGCGGCTATCAGGAGCTGTTGTCGGAAAACGGCGGGAAATACCAGACCTGGGCCTATCAGAGCGCGGTCGCGCATTCCTGGTTTCCGCGCTTCCTGACGGTCTGGAAGCGCGCGTTTGGGACCTCACTGCTCTCGGGGAACTAGCCTGCGGTCGTTGCGCTCCCGCGGCGACGGAGCGGCTACTCGCTCGCCGCCCCATGCGCCATCATCCGCCGCTCGCGCGCGTAGCGCACCAGCGCGACGAAGCGGTAGATGCCGTGGACGAATTTGCCGTAGGGCATGGTCAGGAACAGCGCGAAGACGACGCCGAGATGCAGCGCCAGCAGCGGGCCCATTGCCGATGTTTCGCGCAGGATCAATAGCGCCATGCCGGTCAGGCCGGTGAGGAACAGCATTGCGATGAATGCGATGTCCATGCCCATCCGTGCCTGATCCACCAATACCGGATCGCGTTTCCATTTCTCCGCGAGCAGCCCGATCGGCCCGACGAGGAGGCCAATGCCGCCGAGCGTGCCGAGCACGACCGGCGCATCCCACCACGCATAAGGCGCCTCGCGCGCCAGCAGATAGTGGTAGAGCGTCGCTACGCTGGTGGAGGCGAAGCACAGCAGGAACCCGTAGAACGTGAAGTGGTGCAATAGTTTTCGGCGGTCGGTCGGGCGGTCGTCCTCGTTGAAGCAACCGACGCCGCCGCCATCGAGATAGCGCAATTCGCCGGCGTCGCGGATCGCCTGCCACAGCGAGGGCGCATCCGCTTTCATCCCGATGGGTTCGCCAATGTCGCGCCAGAACGCACGCACGCCCATGATCAGCGCGACGACGGCATAGAGGAACACGGCGCCGAACAGCGCCGCCATCGTGTTGTGCGGCATCAACCTGTAGAACGCGCCGGGGCCGGTATGGACGCCGAACAGGATCTTGCTGTCGTGCCAGGCCGCGAAGCCGAAGATGAACGCGGCAACGCTGAGCGCGGCGATCAGGCCGATGACTAGGCCGTTGCGCGCGAAGATGCCGGCAAAGGCGCGTGGCCAGGCATATGCCGCATACGAATCCGCGCGCGCGATCGCAAGCACCTGCGGCACATTGATGTTGTACTCGTGCGGTGGCGAGAACTGGCAATCGGTATAGCAGGCGCCGCAGGCATGGCAGAGATTGGCGAAATAATTCAGGTCGCCGTCGGAGAACGAGCGGCGCATTTCCATCGCCGGAAATACCGCGCACAGCCCCTCGCAGTAGCGGCAGGAATTGCAGACCGTCATCAGACGGTCGGCCTCGTCGAGAATTCGCGTTCCGTGCATCTTGTTGCTTCTATCTTGGACGCGTTCTCTTAACGCGAACCGGTGTCCACTTCGCTTGAGAACGCTACTTTGTCAGCCCTTTACCTTCGAGCCATTTCTGGATCATCGCGGCGACGACGAGATTGTTCTTGTCCATCATCACCATGTGCGAATTGCCCTTGATGCCGGCCTGCGGCAGGTCGACGACATCCACGCTGCCGCCAGCAGCCTTGATCGCATCGGCAAAGGCGAGGCCGTTGGCGCGGATTTTTGGCCAGCGCGAGTCGCGCTCGATGTAGTCGCCATAGACGATCAGGGTCGGGATGTTCTTCAGCAGATCAGCCTTGGCGGGATCGCCGAGGCCGGCGGGCTCGATCGCAATCAGCGCCTTGACCTTGTCGGGCCGCGCCTGCGCCACCTTGAAGCCAAAGCTGCCGGCCTGGCTGTGGAACAGCAGGATCGACGGGCCGACGCGATCGATCTCGGCGACATAGGCGGCAATCGTCGCATCGTCAGTGGTGGTCCAGCGCGGCACGCCCTGTTTGACGAAATTCTCGTAGCCCTCGACCGGGAACTGGCTGCCCGGATTCACCTTGCGCTTGGCGGGATCGGGATCATAGGAGTTCGGCCCGTCCCCGATACGGAAACGCTCGAACGGATTGGCCGTGGTGAGGAAGACCGGCTCGCCCTTGAAGATATCCGGATATTGCGCCCAGCCGGCGCGGCCGCGCTCCACCGCGTCGGAATTGTAGACCGCCCAGCCCTTGCGCAGGAAATAGTTGAGCCAGCCTTCGCGCCCGTCGGGCGTGGTCTCGTAGGTGACGCCGGTCAGCCCGCCGCCATGCCACATCAGCAGCGGATATTTTCCTTTCTCGTCGGCCGGCAGGAAGTATTGCACATACATCTGCTCGACCTGATAGGTGCCGTTGGGATCGACTTTTGCGGGCACGCCGCCGGGCGTGAACACGACTTCCTTCACCGGCTTGCCGGAAATTTCGACGAGGCGGCCGCCGACATGGAACGAGCCCATGTCGCGCAAGGTGATCGGCTCGGCTGCGCTGGCGGCGCTCGCCATCAGCAGCGTGGCGATGGAAGCAATGGCAATGCGCGACATGTTTCCTTCCGATTTTTTCTTCACCCTCTCCCCGTGCTTCACGGGGAGAGGGCAGGGGTGAGGGGCTCTCTCCGCGAGCGACGACTGCTGATGGACCTGTACCCCCTCACCCGGATTGCATCTTCGATGCAATCCGACCTCTCCCCGCAAGCGGGGCGAGGTGAAGCAGGTGTGGCGGTCAGTTCTTCGCATTTCGCGCCGCTTCCCGTCCGGCGACGCGGCCGAACACGCTGCCGATGGTCATGCCGATGCCGGCCGCATAGCCCTTGCCGAGCACATTGCCGGCCATGATCTCGCCGGCCGCGAACATGTTGGCGGACGGCTTGCCGTCCTTCATCAGCATCCGCGACTCCCTGTTCACGCGGGTGCCGAGATAGGTGAAGGTGATGCCCGGCCGCACCGGATAGGCGTAATAGGGCGCGGTCTCGATCCTGCGCGCCCAATGCGTCTTCGGCGGCGTCAGGCCTTCGGTGCGGCAATCGTCGAGGATGGTGTGATCGAAAGTGCCGGGCCGCACGGCGGCGTTGAACCCGGCAACGGTCTTTTCCAGCTCCGCTGGATCGAGCGTCAGCTTCGCAGCGAGTTCCGCGAGGGTCGCGCCCTCGATCGGCGGAAACAGCGTCGGCATGAAGCTGTGGCGCACGCTGTGGTCAAACACGATGTAGGCGATCTGGTCGGGCTGCGCCGCCACCAGCCGGCCCCAGATCGCATAGCGCTTCGGCCAGATGTCCTCGCCCTCGTCATAGAAGCGCTGCGCGTGCTTGTTGACGACGATGCCGAACACCACCGAATCGTGTCGCGTGATGATGCCGCCGTCGAATTTCGGCGCACGGGCGTCGATCGCCACTGCATGGCATTGCGTGGGATCGCCGACCTCCTGCACGCCCTTCGCCAGCAGCATCTTCAGGATCGAGCCGCGGTTATAGGGCGTGCCGCGGATCAGGAAATTGTCGGCGGCCTCGCCCCAATATTCCTTCAGCCATTCGATGTTGGCTTCGAAGCCGCCGGCGGCCGCGACCAGCGCGGAGGCGCGGATTTCGCTTGCGCCGTTCACCGGCTGCTTCAGCGTCGCCGAGAGGAACATGCCGTCCTCGACGACGAGGTCGGTCACCTCGGCATCGTAGAGGATCTCGACGCCGAGCTTTTCAGCGGTCAGGTACAGCGCATTCAGCATGGCGCGGCCGCCGCCGAGGAAAAAGGAATTGGTGCGGCCAAGGCTCAGCGTGCCGCCGAGCGACGGCTGCCAGCGAACCCCCTGCTCGACGACCCAGTCCAGGATGTCCTTGGACTCCCGGATCATGAATTTCGCCAGTTCCTCGTCGGTCTGCCCGCCGGTGATGCGCAGCAGATCGTCCCAGAACTCCTGCTCGGTGTAGGGCCCGGTCAGGATTTCCGTCGCCGCGTCATGGGCGCAGCGCATGTTGCGGGTGTGGCGGGTGTTGCCGCCGCGATAGAATTTCGGCGCGCCTTCCAGCACCAGCACGGAAGCGCCCGCGCGTCGCGCCGCGATTGCAGCGCACAACGCGGCATTGCCGCCGCCGATGACCAGCACGTCGAATTTGCGGGAGAGATCCACCATCGAAACGTCTTGCCAAGTTTAGGCCACGATCACAACTGCCGCCGTCGCATGGGCATCGTCGCTTCGGCGAGGGGTTCTGGCTTTGCTTTCACAATGTCGGACAGCCACGTGCGGAACGCGGAGACCTTCGGCGAGTCGGCCTTTAGATCCGGCGATACGAGATAGAAGCCGGCATCGACCGGCAGTTCGATCTCGAACGGCACGACCAGCCGACCTTTGGCGATGTCGTCCTGCACATAGGACGTGCGGCCCATGGCAACGCCAAGCCCGTCGATCGCCGCCTGGACAGTCATGAATATCAGATCGAAGGTGACGCCGGCTTGTTTGGAGAGGGCGGGCGGCAGGCCTGCCGCGGTCAACCACAGCCGCCAGTCGTCATCATAGCCTCCGCTGGAATGCAGCAACACGTGGTCGGCGAGGTCTTCCGGCTTCTTCAGCGGCTTCTTGCCCCTGAGCAGGTCCGGGCTGCACACCGGAAACATCTTGTCCGCCATCAGCCAGTCGGCGCGCAGGCCCGGCCATTGCCCGCGGCCGTAGCGGATCGCGGCATCGACGCCGTCGCGCCTGAAATCCACCAACGCGGTCGACGTGGTGATGCGCACGTCGATCCCCGGATGCTTTTCCTGGAAGTCGGAGATGCGCGGCAGCAGCCATTTGGCGGCCAGCGAAGCCAAGGTCGAGACCGTGAGCACGTTGCCGTCGTCCTTGCGCAGCAGCCGGTCGGTCGCGAGCCTGAGATCATTGAAGGCGGCGCGGATGCCCGGCAGATATTCCTTCGCCTCTGATGTCAGCGACAGCGCGCGGTTCTGCCGGATGAACAGGCGGATGCCGAGTTCTTCCTCCAGCCGCCGGATCTGATGGCTGATCGCGGTCTGCGTCACGTTCAGCTCGGTCGCCGCCAGCGTGAAGCTCATATGCCGGGCGGCCGCCTCGAAGGCCCTGAGCCCGTTCAGGGAAGGTAGCCGTGCTGCCATCTGCCGCCAGTCCAATCCATGAGTTTATATCATCCGAAGCGGTACAAAGTGTCGTTTGATGCAGTGCCAAAACACCTCGATATTAGCGCCGAAAGATTAGATTTAGGAGCTCAAAATGAGCGTTTTCACCCATGAATCGATGATAAATCATCATGGACATAGCGTTTTTTCGCAGCTGTCCGAGACCCTCCACACCTGGCGCGAGCGCTATGCGATGCGCCGTGAGCTCTCCAAATGGTCTGAACGGGACCTGCACGACATCGGCGTGTCCTCCGCCGACGTCGCCTACGAACTCGACAAGCCGTTCTGGCGGGCCTGATGGACGCCAGGGAGCGCGACCAGCAAAAGTGGATACCGGTTTCGCGTCCGGGTGCGCTCCAACTTTAAGAGGCGCAGGATCTGGTCGCCAAACCGCACAACACTTTGGCGGATCCTGCGCGCGGCGCCGCCTGTTCAGAGGGGCGCCGGGTTTCTTTTGAACCTGTGGAGCGTGTCATGACTGCGCTGCGCCTCGATGATCTCCGCCAGTATTCGGATGTGCTGCGCTCGAAGAGCGGCGCTGATATCACGGTGCGTTTCGTCGAGCCGCGCGATGCCGAGACCATCCAGAACTATTTCCGCGGGCTTTCGACGCGCTCCCGCTACAACCGCTTCTTCGGCGCGATGAGCCAATTGCCGCCGGCGCTGCTGGATCGCTTCATCCATGTCGGCGAGGCCGATCAGTTCAGTGTCGTGGCCACGATGCAGGTCGAAGGCCAGGAAACCGTCGTCGCCGAAGCGCGCTATGCCTACGATTTCCAGACCTCGAGCTTCGAGTTCGGTTTGTCGGTCGACGACCGCTGGCAGGGCCATGGCATCGGTGCGGCGTTGCTCAAGAATCTGGAATGTCGCGCGGCGGCTTTTGGCGCTGCCAACCTCTACGGCGATACATTGCGCTCCAACGAGCCGATGCTCGCGGTGGCCAGGAAGTCGGGCTATTTGTTTGGCAACAGCCCCGGCGACTGGAAGCTGGTGCGCTTCACCAAGCAGATCAACGTCGCGCCGCAAGAGATTCCCTGTGCGAGCTGGAGGCTGCTCGCCCAGGCTGCCTGATCTTCCTTCCCGCCGTCTCCCCCGCAAGTGATCGCGGGATACGACTGGGCCCCGGTTCCTGCGGCAACAGGACCGGGCCCTTTTTTTGTTTATGGCGAGACGCGCAGCGGTGACGTCATTTCCCTTGAAACACCGGCTTGCGCTTGTCGATGAACGCCTGCACCGCCTCGCGGTGGTCGGCCGTCTTCTGCGAGCGGATCATGCGTACGGCCTCGTGATCCCTCGCGGTCTCGAAGTCGAACATCAGCGCTTCGTCGAGATTGTCCTTCATGTAGCGCATCGCAATGGTCGGTCCCGCGGCCATGCCCTTGGCGAGCGCGAAGGCCTCTTCCTGCAGCTTCTCGTCTGATACGACGCGGTTGACGAGGCCGATCGCCTCGCAGCGCGCTGAAGTCACCCGTTCCGCCGTGAACATCAGTTCCCGCGCGCGAGAAGTGCCGACGAGGCGCGTCAGCAGCCAGGCGATGCCGTAATCGCCCGACAGCGCGACATTCAGATAGCCCGTGGACATGAACGCCGATTGTGCGGCGATGCGGATGTCGCAGGCCATCGCAAGCGCCATGCCTGCACCGGCCGCGGCGCCAGGCAGGACGGCGATCGTCGGCTTGCGGACCGAGACCAGCGCGCCGGTGAGGAGGCGCTGCCGCTCCTGGAGATCCGTGATCTTGTCGGCGTCGGACATGGCCAGACGCTTGGGGTCGCGATGGGCGCCCATGCCCTTGACGTTGCCGCCGGAACAGAACGCCGTGCCGGCGCCGGTGATGATGATCGCGCCGACTTCCGGGTTCTCGCCGCACGTCTTGATCATGGTGCGCAGCGCGGGTGTGAGCTCATCGGAGAGCGAGTTGCGGGCCTCAGGCCGGTTCAGCGTGATGACGGCGACACGGTCGCGGATCACGCAGAGCAGCTCATTGGTGCCGGTATCGACGGTGATTTCGTTGCTCATGGTGTTTCCCCGTTTCTTCTCGTCATTGCGAGGAGCGCAGCGACGACGCAATCGAGCTTTTTTGTTGCGGCGAAAGAAGCTGGATTGCTTCGCTGCGCTCGCAATGTCGGAACTCTAGAACTTCTCCACCCACGGCCGCAGCTCCAGTTCCCAGGTCCAGGCGCTGCGCGGCTGTTGCAGCACATTCCAGTAGCTCTCCGCAATGGCGTCGGGATCGAGGAAGGAATCCGGGCGATCGGCGGGATCAGGTCTTGCCCCGCTGCGAATGCCGCCATCGATGACAAAATGTCCGATGTGAATGCCCTGCGGCGACAATTCGCGCGCCATGCTTTGCGCCAGTCCACGCAGCGCGAACTTGCCCATCGCAAAGGAGGAGGATTGCGGATAGCCCTTCACGCTGGCGGATGCACCGGTGAACAGGATGGCGCCGTGTCCCTTGGGCAGCATGCGCCGCGCCGCCTGCTGCGCCACCAGGAAGCCGCCGAAGGCGCTGACATTGAGGGCGTGAGCGACTTCCGCCGGCACCAGGTCGACCAGCGGCCCGCGCGCGCGGGCACTGGCGTTGTAGACGACGATGTCAGGCACAGCTAACTCGCGCTCCACCAGGCCGAACAGGCGTTCGACTTCCTCGGCATTTGTCGCATCGCAGGCAAAGGCTTTCGCGCCGGTGCTGGTACAGAGCTCGCCAAGCTTCTCAATCTTGCGCGCGGCGAGCGCGACCTTGATGCCCTCGCGGGCGAACAGCCGCGCCAGCGAGGCGCTGAGGCCCTCTCCGGCGCCGACGATCAAGGCGGTAGTGTATTTCGGTGCTGTCATGCGCGCGCTCCTGCGGGTCCCCTGTTGGTATCTAGGCGCGCATCCCGGCAAGGCAACCGGCTGCCGCCAGGATCATGTCGAGATCTTTCTTTTCGCTGAGGCCGGAATACTTGGCGCGCAGCATCCCTAGCGAACGGGCGTGATATTTCTGCGGCTTCTGGGTCCAGATGTTGTTGCCGAGCCGGACCGAGAACTCTTCGGCGCCATCCATCAGTGCCTTCTCGTTCGCCAGGGTCCAGGGCCAGAACAGCTGTCCAACCTGTTTGGTCAGGATCGGCATCAGCGTCGGCGCGAGCTGCGCCCAGCTTTCGAAGGCACCTTCCGCTGTCGGCCACAGCATGCGCTGGATCCAATCAAGCACATGCGGCGCGCCGCCCTCAATCAGCGCGCCCGGTGTCGGGTCCTTCCAGAGCTCGTAAAACTGTCCCCACAGGCCGAAATCGCCGTATGAAGGCCGGCCGCCGAATAGATAGGGCCGTGCGGCAAGATGGGCATCGAGCAGCTCGAGCATCTCGGCAAAGCTGCCCTCGATCTGCGGCGCAGTTACCGCATTGGAGCCGACGAACCAGACTCGACCGGTCATGCGTGTGCGCACCTGATCCGTCAGGGCATCGTGGTCCGCTTCGTTCGCCCTTGGCGCACGCATCCGCCCGAGACGTCCCGCAGAGGCGCGCTGGTCGACGTCGCGCGCCCAGCGATAGTGGAACATCCATTTGTTGCCCCACTCGTCGCCGAACTCCTCGATCAGCATGGACATGAAACGTGCGACCGGATCGTCGGGATGGATCGACGGCTCCGGAAAGAGCTTCTCCATCTGGTCGATGATCGGAGTGGAATCCTGGATGCCAGCGCCCTCGGGCGTCACCACCAGCGGAATGACCGGGATCTTGGCGTGCTTCTCATATTCTGCCTGGCTCGCCGCATTGCGCAAAATCCATTGATGCGGAATGGCTTTGTAGCGGAAATAGGAGCGGACCTTGACCGAGTAGGGCGACATCTCGGCGCCGATGATGCGATATCCCTCCGCCACGGGGCCCTCCTCCAATTATGCTTGTTGACCGCGCTTGGGTGTGCGGTATCGGTAATGGTCTATAACATCGATACAGGGCGGAAACGAGAAACATGCAGCCACTCAAGCAGGATCGCAGGGCCGCTATTTCGGGTCAGCCCGGGTTGCTCGCGCCCGACACGACCGGCATGAATTTCTACCGGGCCGATCCGGCGCTGACCGATCTGTTGCGCCTGCATCTGCCAGACGCGACGTTCCGCCACATCGAGCCGCATCTCGATCGCCTCGGCGGCATGGCCGGCGGTCATCTCGACGAATGCGCGCGGCTGGCCGACCGCCACACGCCGGTGTTGCACCAGCGCGACAAGTTCGGCCGCGATACGCAATGGATCGAGTATCACCCGGCCTATCGCGAACTGGAGCGCGCCGCCTTCGGCGAGTTTGGCATTCACGCGATGTCGATTCGCAAAGGGATTCTCGGCTGGCCGGACAAATACCCTGTCGTCGCCAAGCACGCCTTCACCTTCCTGTTCAACCAGACCGAATTCGGCATGGGCTGTCCGATCAACGTCACGGATGGCTGCGCAAAGCTGCTCAACAATTTCGGCAGCGAGGCGCTGAAGGCGAAATATCTCGACGGGTTGACGCAGACCGACATGAGCAAGCTGACCCAGGGCGGTCAATTCATGACGGAGAAGGAAGGCGGCTCTGATGTCGGAACGCTGACAACGCGCGCGGTGCAGGAAGGCGACCACTGGCGCCTCTATGGCGAAAAATGGTTCTGCTCGAATGCGGACGCGGAAGTCGTGATGCTGCTCGCGCGGCCGGAAGGCGCCGGCCCCGGCACGCGCGGCGTCGGTCTGTTTCTGATGCCGCGACGGCTCGATGACGGTTCGCAAAATCATTATCGGATCGTGCGGCTGAAGGACAAGCTCGGCACCCGCTCGATGGCGTCGGGCGAGATCAAGTTCGAAGGCGCCATTGCTTATGCGGTCGGCAAGCTCGATCGCGGCTTCGTGCAGATGGCCGAGATGGTGAACTCGTCGCGGCTGTCCAACGGCGTCAAGTCGTCGGCGCTGATGCGCCGCGCCCATCACGACGCGATGACGGTGGCGCGCAATCGCGTGGTGTTCGGCAAAAGCATCATCGATCTGCCGCTGGCGCGGCGGCAGTTGATGAAGATCATGCTGCCGACCGAGCAGGGGCTTTCGATGAGCTTCCTGACCGCCGATGCGCTCGACCGCGCCGAGGCCGGCAGCCAGGATGCCGCCGCACTGCTGCGTATCCTGACGCCGACCTTGAAATTCCGCGCCACCCGCGACGCCCGCAAGGTCTGCGGCGATGCGCTGGAGATGCGCGGCGGCATCGGCTACATCGAGGAATTCGCCACTGCCCGCCTGCTGCGCGATGCGCATCTCGGCTCGATCTGGGAAGGCACGGGCAATATCGTCGCCATCGATACGCTCACCCGCGCGGTCGGCCGTCACGGCGCCGACAGCGCGCTAGCCGCCGATCTGCATACGCGCATCAAGGAATCGGCAGGAGTGCCCGCCGCCTGGCGCAGCCGCCTGAGCGAGCTTACCGACCGGGCCGTCGGTTTTGCACGCGAGGTCGCGAGCAAGATGGACAATGAGGGCGACGCGCGGCGGGCAACAAGCCTGCTCTACCATGTCGCCAGCGCCGTGGCGTTCGCCTGGGAAGGCAGCCGCATCCACGAGATGCGCGGCGATGCGCGCCGGATGCTGCTGTCGCGGATGGTGATCGACCACCGCCTGGTAGCGGGCGATCCGTTCCGGCTGACGGAAGGTGCCGCGCAGCGCGCCATCACGACGCACCTGCTTGGCGAGCGCGCCGTTGATATCACCGAGGTTGGCGAATTGCTCGCCGCAGCGTAGGCTTGCCGCCAGACGATAAGTTCAACAAAAAACACACAGGGGAAACGACCGATGAAGGCTGCCGTACTGTATGAAGTCAACAAGCCGCTCGTGATCGAGGACATCAGCGTGCCCAATCCTGGCCCGCGCGAAGTCCTGATCCGCACCAAAGTCGCCGGCCTCTGTCATTCCGACCTGCACTTCATGGAAGGACTCTACCCGCATCCGCTGCCGGCCGTGCTCGGCCATGAGTCCGCGGGCGTGGTCGAGAAGGTCGGCTCCGACGTCACCTATGTGAAGCCGGGCGACCATGTCGTGACGTGCCTCTCGGTGTTCTGCGGCACCTGCGACAACTGCACCACTGGCCGCACCGTGCTCTGCACCGACACCACCGTGAAGATGATGCCGGGCCAGTCCAATCGTCTGCAATGGGGCAAGCCGGAGAAGTTGAACCAGTTCCTCAATCTCTCGTCATTTGCCGAGCAGATGCTCGTGCACGAAAACGCCATCGTCAAAATCAGGAAGGAAATGCCGCTGGAGTTGGCCGCGCTGATCGGCTGCGGCGTCATCACCGGCTATGGCGCCGTGGTGAACACGGCCAAGGTCACGGCGGGCGAGACCGTTGCTGTTGTCGGCTGCGGCGGCGTCGGCATGGCTGCGATCAATGGCGCTGCGATCGCCGGTGCCGGCCGCATCATTGCCATCGACACCAATCCGGCCAAGCTGCAGCTCGCGACGAAACTGGGCGCGACCGACGTGGTCGATCCCCGCAACGGCGACGTCGTGCAGCAGGTGCGCGAGCTAACCGGCGGCGGCGTTCAGCATTCCTTCGAGGTGCTGGGCCGCAAGGAAACTGCCGAGCAATGCTTCGCCATGCTCGCCCCCGGCGGCACGGCCACCATCGTCGGCATGATCCCGTTCGGCCAGAAGATCGAGCTGCACGGCTTCGACTTCCTGCGCGAGCGCCGCATCCAGGGCTCGTCGATGGGTTCCAACCACTTCCGCGTCGACATGCCCCGCCTCGTCGAATTCTACATGCGCGGCAAGCTGCACCTCGAGGACTGGATCTCGGCCAAGCTGAAGCTGTCGGAGATCAACGAGGGCTTTGCCAACATGAAGGCCGGCAAGACGCTGCGCAGCGTGATCATGTTCGATAGCTGAGGATTTTTTGCTTAACCTCTCCCCGCTCTTTGCGGGGAGAGGTCGGATCGCGCAGCGATCCGGGGGAGGGGCCGGGCACGCGGTTTCCGCGGCGGCATTCCCTCCGACTCAGACCAAGCTCACGAGGATTCGGCGATCACAGAGTTTGTGGCGCGCATCTCGCCTCGCCCCTCAACGGTCGCCTGCGCTGCGCTTCGGCGTCGACCTCTCCCCGCAAAGGGCGGGGAGAGTTGAAAGTCAGCGCGTCACATGCGCCGACACCGCCAGCCACTTGCCGTTCTGCCGCGCCCAGCAATCGGTGTAGCGGCCGTGCGCTTGCTGTCCGTCCGGCATGGTGTAGCTCGTTGCCGCATGGATGATGGCGAAATCGCCGAGGATCCGGATCTTCACTTCTTCGGCGTGGAGATTCTTGATCGCAACCGGCTTTGCCGTCTGTTGCAGGAACGCAGCGCGGTCGACCAGCGACTTGTCGGGGTTGGAGCAATAGAAATCGGCAGCAAGAATCTCGTCGAAGCGCTTGACGTCGGAGTTCTGCACGGACGCGACATAGTCGTGATTGAGCCTGGTCAGCTCGGCGATGTCGTTGTTCATGGCTTCCTCCGGTTGTCATCAAAATGCCAATCGGGCTCCTCGGAGCCCTGGCAGACGCTAGTGAATGCCTGCTGCCACCATGGTGTCAGCAGTATTTGGCGAGACTTCGTAGGGTGGGCAAAGGCGCGCTTGCGCCGTGCCCACCATTCACGACGTGCCCGACGAGGTGTGCATGCTTTGGCCACCCTACGATCTTCTTCCTCATGGTGAGGAGGCGCGCCAGCGCGGTCTCGAACCATGAAGGCCACTATGTCTCATCCTTCTTGACGCGCGCGTTACGCGCTCCTCAGGATGAGGAGTCCTCAGTCGTCGAACATCGGAGGCGGCTTGAAACCGCCGAATTCGCGCTCGATCAGTTCGGCGAGCTTGATGGTGGTGCGATCCTCCAGCCAGGGGCCGACGATCTGCACACCGACCGGCAAGCCCTCCGGCGAGAAGCCGGTCGGGATCGCCGTCGACGGCAGGCCCGGCAGCGTGGCGATGCCGGGCCAGGAAAGCTGGTCCGGGTAGACATATGGCTT
>JABUBP010000178.1_pt1 | contig 15608 bp, 15 predicted proteins | sample 7240331 | NCBI WGS metagenome assembly JABUBP01 (sample SAMN07256347, study PRJNA390944) | subsurface metagenome | isolation source: Methane hydrate marine sediment | place: Pacific Ocean: Eastern North Pacific, ODP site 1244 | collected 2002 | reverse complement strand
GAAAAAAGGTTCACCCCCCGGATCCCATCCTGACAGGAGACAGGTACAGTCCGCCAGGCCGGGAACAACCTCCGCGGTCAGAAGGCCAGGCTGACGAGCCCCATCGCCGCCGCCGTGACCACGATGACCGCAATCACCCACCCGGCGATCATGCAGAGGAGGGAGATGCCCCTCGGGTACTGGAAGAGCCACGCGACGACAGGGGCCCAGTAGAGGGCGATCCCGGGGATCCATATGATCAGGACGAGCATCAGGGCTCCGTAGCGCTTCAGGTAGTCGATTCTCCCGGTCTTTGCGTCGATTTTCCGGAGAAGCCCCTGGATCATTCGGGAGCGCCCGGCGAAGAGGTCGCAGACCTCAAGGATGCCAAGCATGGCGGCGACCGCCACCGATGTCAGGAAGGCGAGGACGACCGCAGGGTGCAGCCCGAGCCCTATCCCAACGACGGCTGCGGCCGCCTGAAGGACGAGGGTCGATGCGATGAGGGTGAAGACCGCCGGGGGGGACACCCCGAAGGCGAGGCCGAGGAGGAGCGGGACCGCCAGAAGAAAGAGGAGCACGAACGCGGTGGCTCGTGCGATCCGCACCCGGCAGGTGCCCGGGGAGAGCGCCCGATCGCATTCCTCGATGGCAGCAACCCTGATCATTATTCTTCTCCTGTACCCCGGAGGCAGATGAACCTACGCACCTCCTGCAACCAGGGCCGGACGGACACCGGAAGTGTGGTGCAAAAAAGCCAGGTTTTTATCCCCGGGGGACCTACACCCACGCTTATGAGCGAGACAGAAGGTCGCTTCGAGCGGGGGCGGTGGGTCGTTGATCCTGCCCCCGCATCGGAGGAGGAGCCGGCACCGGCCGCCCCTACCGTTGATGAACATATGCCCGAGGCATCCCACTCGGTCTGGAAGGCGGTCAACGATGTGGTGAACGCAGGCCACCACCTCTTCGGGACACCCGAAGGGCACAAGCGTATCGAGCAGGCGGCGCGGAAGGCCGGGGAGGATCTTGAGAAGGGAATCAACGCCTGGGCGGAGTCCGCACGGCAGGCCTTACGGAGACGGTGAGGGGGGAACCCGGCCCGAGAGGTACTCCGTGACGCGGGCGACGACCTCGGGGTTTCTCGGCAGCATGGTGTGGCAGTAGTGCTCCGGGTGCCGGGTCAAGTTCCCGGGGTCTGCCGGAAGCACATCCACCCCCGCCCCGGGGAGGTATGAGTCAGTGTGGGGGACGATGCCGTCGCCGGCGTACGTCGTCCGCCATCCTCCGTCCGGGGCGATCTCCCAGGTCCTGCCGCCGAAGGCCGGGAAGAACGCCGGCGTCGCGGTGAGGTTCGCGGCCAGGACTATCCGGTACGCGATATCGTCGCGGGTCCCGGCGTCCCGGAGCGCCGCAACGGTCCTGCTCCCGGGGCGGAACTCCTGGACGATGGTATCCTCCCCGGGGTCGTAGTCCTGCGGCACGAAGACCCCTGCGAGGCGCCGGATCACCTCAGGGCCCCGTTCGGGGTCGTTGAAGAGTTCGGCCATGGCCGAGCCGTTGTTCGGCGGGCCGATCCCGACCAGGAGCCGGACCTGCTCCTCCCGCGCGTCGCCGTCGAGGACTTCGAGGAGGTACCGGGCGATGCAGGTCCCCATCGAGTGGCAGACGATGTCGACCGGGCCGCCGTACCCGGTTTCCTCCCGCTTCGCGTGGATATAGTTCTGGAGAGCGAGGGCGATCGTCTCCGTCCCGGCGCCCTGCATCGCCGTGTGGTCGAAACTCCAGAAGGGCACCGCGGCCTCCGAGAGCCCCGGGGTGAGGCGGTTCCAGATGCCGGGATGGCTCCGCCACCCGTGGACCAGGACGGCCGGGCATCGCTCCGCGTTCATCCGGATGGTATCGCGCTTCTCCGCGGCAAGCAACGGTTCATCCTGGTTATATCTGATTTTTTTTGTGATGTAGGTTTCGGCGGGGCTATCCTACCACCATCTTATTTGCTTTCAGGAAGAAGCCCGGCGGCATCGGGTGGTCGAGTTCCCAGGTTATACTCATCGGTCGGCTCCCCTCGTGGGAGACGTACCGGGCGGTTCCGAGGAAGAGATACGGTTGCGTGACACCGTCGACCCTGTTGAACTCGCGGACAAAGAGAAGGACCTTACTTCCCCGCTGTTCATGTTCGATGTAGCGCCGGCCGGTCGGTGAAGACGCCGATGTGGTGCTCTGGGACTGCCAGTGGAAGAGGCTCTCGTTGACCGCGTAGTCCTTGTACATCGTTGTGGGCGAGTAGTGCTCCTCGGTCTTATTCAGGGTGACCAGGAATACATCGGCCTTCTTATCTTCCAGATACACAACCCCTTCCCGGCTGCCCCCTGCCGGTTTCCGGGTCAGGGTATAGTGGCCGAGTGCTGCAAAAGCCTGGGCCCGGGTGTAGGTAGAGTGGAGTTCGAGGGCGTTCTCGAAACCGAGGTCGACAGGTTTTGGGAGGAACTCGATATGTGCCTCGTTATACTCCAGAAGGTCACAGATCTCGCGCTGGATCTCATCATGCGCGAAGATATCCGAAAAAATCTCCTCGACATCTGCATCCTCGCCACGAAGAGGTACATCGTTGAGCGAGTAGTAGAAGAGCGCAAGCATGCTCTTCTCGTGGTTCGAGAGGGCCGTTAGGGAGTAATGGCAGGGGTCAGAGAGCATCGCCCTGATGAGGCGGATCGCTTCCGGCGAATCCAGAGTAGCCAGCCTGAGTGCGGCAGTCTTCGAGAAGAATTGCTCATCCGCGTAGACCTCCGGGTATACGCCCGCGAGAGCAGCCAACGAACAGAATGTACCCCTCCGGTAAATATCGAGGGGGCGCAGGCTGTAGCGGTGGAGGAATCTCCGGAAACTGAGGAGTTCGCCGGTCTCGGTCTCAAACGAGCGGATCTTACGGGTGAGCGTGGCCCTATTCGTTATGTTTGCCCTGATGTTCGCAAGAACCCTCTCCTGGGCCTTCTCCTCGAAGTGGATATAGCAGCCCTTCGGGAGCGAGTAGGAGTCCCTCGCGACCTGCTCGACCAGGGTCCTCCCCCCGGGTGAGAGGAGTGCTGCAATTCTCTCACCGAACGGGAAGTTTTTGTTATGGTTCCCGACAAAGTCAAGAACCGTCAGGCACTCCTTCCCGTCCGAGAGGCGGAGCCCCCGTCCAAACTGCTGAATAAAGACCGTGAGACTCTCGGTGGGACGCAGGAAGAGGATGGTATTCACCTCCGGGATATCGACGCCTTCGTTGTAGAGATCGACGACGAAGATGAAGTGGATCTTCCGGGCAACCAGCCGCTTCTGGATGGTGGAACGTTCTTCCCGGGAACTTCCACTATGAAGGCAGGCCGCAGGGACACCCGCCTCCTGGAACGCTGCGGCCATGTATTCGGCGTGCTCCACGGAGACGCAGAACCCGAGCCCGATGATGTCGTGGAGATCGGTCGTGTAGTCCTGCACGGCCCTGATGATCAGGTCCGCCCGTTCCCGGTTCCCGGTGTAGATCCTGGAGAGCTCGGCGGGGTCGTAGGTTCCCCGCTTCCAAGGCACGGTATCGAGGTCGACAACATCGGTGACGCCGAAGTAGTGGAATGGGGCGAGCAGTTTCCGGTTGATCGCCTCGGGGAGCCGGATCTCGGCAGAGATCTTTTCGTTGAAGTACTCGAGGATGTCCAGATTGTCCATGCGTTCCGGCGTTGCAGTGAGCCCAAGGAGGACCTTCGGGGTGTAGTAGGTGAGCAACCTCTGGTATGAGGGCGCAGCGGCATGGTGGAACTCGTCGACTATGATCACGTCGTAGTAATCCGGAGGTGTGATGTCCGGGAGATTCTTGCTGTTCAGGCTCTGGATTGATGTGAAGAGATGCTCGATCTGCGCAGGCTCGCTTCCCCCAACGAGGAGATCCCCGAAGTTCTGGTCTTTAAGGATCGCCCGGAAGACCCGAATGCTCTGTTTCAGGATCTCCTCGCGGTGAGCAACGAAGAGCAGCCGGGGATACTCCCCCAGTTTCTGGATGAGGTCTTTGTAGTCGAACGCCGATATGACCGTCTTTCCCGTCCCGGTGGCGGCGACGATGAGGTTTCTGTAGTTGTTGTGCAGTTCCCGCTCCGCCTTCAGTCGCTCGAGGATCTCTTTCTGGTAGTAGTAGGGCCTGATATCGAAGACCGGGCGGAGGTCTACCTCGCCCCGTCTCTCCTTTGAGAGGGCACGCCGCAACCGTTCCCGGCTCTCCGGCGTGTACGCGACAAACTCCGGGTCGTTCCAGTAGGTCTCAAACGTTTCGTCGATCCTTTTGATGATGTCGTATGAGTCCTGCTCGGTGACCTTGATGTTCCACTCAAGGCCGCTCGTTATCGCGGGATTTGAGAGGTTTGACGACCCGATGTAGGAGGTAGAGAAACCGTTGTTCCTGTGGAAGGAGTAGGTCTTTGCATGCAGCCGGGTCCTGTCGGTGTCGTAGGATATCCGAACGATGGTGTTCTGGAGGGCTGCAAGGGCCTCGACCGCCTTGATATCGGTTGCCCCAGTGTAGGAGGTCGTGATCACCCGCAACTTGCCACGCTGGACAAACTCTTTTAAATCGTCGAGTATCAGCCGGAGCCCGCTCCACTTGATGAACGAGACGAGGAGGTTGATGCGGTCGGCGGATCGGATCTCCTTCCGGAGTTCATCCACGAGCCCGGGTTCCCTGGGTGACCCGGTGAAGAGACTGCTCTGCGCGATAGAGGTCTCGGGACGAGTGGGTGCAGCAACCTTGAGCGCAGAGAGGTGACTGCGCTCTGCGAGGGCGAGCAAGACCTCTGCGTCGGGCGTGATTTTACACAGATCGAGTGTCTTATCCTGTAGTTCAGCACCGAGGTGATCGATGAGGCGGTTGCAAATCCGGACCTGCTCCTCAAGTGAGGTTCCCGCCTCATCAGTAGACAGGAGAGCCTTTCTGAAGATTCCTGCGAGGTATCGTGAGAGGACTGTCTGGGGGTCGAAGCGTGCAAGGGGATCTTTAAAAACTCTTCCTTCTTTTTAGGGGCCGGAGAGTTTGGATGCAAGGTATTCGCTGATGATCTGTTCGTAGATCCCCGGGAGCAGTTCCATACTTCCCATTTGGGGGAGGGATTAAAAATGGCTCTGGTATGCTTCGACCTCATCGTAGCGGGGCGGAGTGGGTCTCTAGACACCCTGCTATTTGGGCTGGAGGTCCGGTTCAGGAAGAAGTCCCCCTCCCGCCGGAGGCGCCGGCTAACTCACCTCAATACTGTATTGATACGTCCTGCCAACGTCCCCGTCTAACGTGAGGCTAACCCGCTTCGTCTCCCCCGAGGGGATGAATACCTGCGCCGAGACCTGATCACGCGTAAATCCTTTCTCTTCATCGATCAATTTTGCCGTTACGGTGACGTCCCCGTCGCTCACGGTCGTTCTGGATCTCCCGGCAGGTGTCCTCCCACCCGGTACCTCGACCGGACCCTCACGGGGAGGATGCTCTGCCGGAAGACCTGCTCGAAGTAGCGGTCGGTCATCCCGGCGATGAAGTCCCTCGCGAGCTCCGCCGGTGCCGCGGCATCGATGTATTCGCGGGACGCCCACGACGCATTGATGAGATCTTCATAGATCAGCGAGTCTCCGCGTTCATTCTCAATATCATCAAGGATGTGGTCGAAGAGGTACCGGAACATGAACCCTATCCTCTCCCTGTTCGCGAGGAGCCTCTCATTCTCGTAGATGTGGTGCTTGTTGAACCCTTTGAAGGCCGCGACACACGCCGACGCCTCCGCCGAGAAGGCGATGCAGTCGGCGTCGTAGCTGTTCGTGACGATGTCCTTGATAAGGACGTCGAGCACCCTCCGGTTGATACTCCCGAACGCCTCCTTCCCCCCTCCCGGTGATGCCGAAGAGGGCCATGCAGTTCTCCGGGAAGTCCTGCAGGTCCCGATCGCCGATCACCTCGACCTCGAGGGCGTCCTGGAGGTCGCGGCCGAGATAGGAGATGCTGTCGGCGCACCTGACGACGCACCCCTCGCTGGTGAGGGGGAGCGCGTCGCCCCCTCCCCCAATCCTCCTCAATTTCTCGGCAAACGAATCCCACCCGGCCTCGCCCTCGACCGTGAGGCTCCGGTCGTGGACCTCGCCGTTGTGGCAGAGGATCCCGTCCAGCACCTGCAGGGTGAGGTCGCAGTCCTCGACGCCGTCAAGGAACCGGACGCTCTGGACGTTGTGCCGGAACCCCCCGATCCCGTGCTCCCTGCAGAGTTCGTCGAGGAACTTCTCCCCGAGGTGGCCGTAGGGCACGTGGCCGATGTCGTGCCCGAGGGCGATCGCCTCGATCAGGTCCTCGTTCAGGCCGAGGGCTCTCCCGATCGTCCTCCCGATCTTCGAGACCAGCTGGACGTGGAGGACGCGATGGGTGATGTGGTCGTTCTGGACGAGGTAGAAGACCTGGGTCTTGTCGATGTAGCGCGAGTAGGCCTTCGAGTGGACGATCCGGTCGGCGTCCCGGAAGAACGGCGGCCGGATGACCGGCTCCTCGAGCTTGTGGCCGGACCGCCTCAGGTAGGCGGCGTTCCTGGTCGCCCGTGGCGAGAGGAGCGATTCCCGGCGGGCCATGCTCCGGGCCATCCGGTCAAAGATGCTTTGCGGGATCTCCATCGGGTATCCTCCGGGGTAATGTCCTTGCCGTGGGGGTCCGGCCGGGAGACCTTCCGGTAAAGAGTTCTCGGCCGGGAGAGGGGATAGGGTTTTCTTTTCCGCCGGGGGGCGGCCGTCTGTGGGCGTCTGTGAGGGTCAGAATTGCGGCGGATTCAGCCAGGATTACGGGCATTTAACCACTACGGAACCATTCGTCCGCAAGCAGGCCGGGATTTCTCGATCGATGTGAAGCGCATACGTTTTTATAGTGTCAGAACACGTCGCATGGTACTATTATGGTTAACGTAGAGTTAGGTGCCGGCTCCCCTGAGTCCGGCTCTGTTGCGGCTTCGTCACGCTGGTTCGTGCTGCTTCTCGGCATTATCGCGATCCTCTTCGGCGTTCTCTTCTTTGTCTACCCCGTCCAGACGCTGACTCTCCTTGTCACTGTCCTCGGCTTCTACTGGCTGTTCAACGGTATCGTCGTGCTCATCAGCCTCTTTACAGATAAAACAGGATGGGGCTGGAAACTGCTGGTCAGCGTCCTCGGTATCCTTGCAGGAATCCTCGTGCTCGCCTATCCGTTCTACAGCGCCGTTCTCATCCCGACCATCTTTGCCATTATCATCGGCGTGGAGGGGCTTATCATCGGAGCGGTCTATCTGGTGCAGGGATTCTCCGGCGGCGGGTGGGGAACAGGGATTCTCGGCATCTTAAGCATCATCTTCGGGCTGATCCTGATCGCAAACCCGTTCGTCGCCGCCGTCGGCCTGGTGCTGCTCTTTGCGGGACTTGCCATCATCGGCGGAATCGCGGCCATTATCATTGCTCTGCGGATGCCAGGATGAAGGAGCGATCCGAAGCGGGCCCGTCCGGGTGCAGAGGCACCACCTCCCTCTTTTCTTTGCTCATAAAGAAGCGCATTTTTGCATGTTGTTTTCGCCAGCATGATGGGGTATGAGAGTGCCTTTGCTTAACAGCCCGGAGCGCCGGCCCCTCGGATCGACGTCAAGCATCACGATAGTTTAATATAACCTTCCTTATTACTCGGCCCCGAGCAATCATTCTGCTCGGGAGGGAGGTATGAAAACGTGGAGATTTTTCGTCTCGATGGTCCTCATCCTGGCCTGTGCTGGTGCCGGATGCGTCCAGCCGACCCAGGAACAGGCGGAGGCACAACTCTGCCAGAATCTTGAAGAACTCGGAGTAGCGCTTCAGAATATGCAGAACCTCAACGCAAGCTCTTCTGTGGGAGATATTCGGGATACACGGGATCAGGTGCAGTCTGCCATGGAGAACGTCAGGAACTCTGCAGACCAGCTCGCTGACGTCCGGATCGACAACCTCAACGCGGCGTATGAAGATCTCGATCAGACCGTGCAGGATATTCCCGACGATGCGACCGTCGTTGAGGCCATCCAGACCGTCCGCCCGAAGGTGCAGGCTGTCCGGGATGCACGGCAGAATCTCACGGCGGAGCTGAACTGCCCGCAACAGTGATACCGGCAGAGAAATCGACCGGATCCAAGTAGCCTTGAGGGGCATCAGATGGCTGCTAAAGCAAAATTACCGAATATATCGGTCCTCCGGGGCGCCGACATCGGCTGGTACAACATCAGCAACCGTCTATCGTGGTGGGATCACTCTCATTTCTTGTTTGAGAACCGTCCGTAATACATCGAGATGAAGAGGAAGGACCCTCATCTTTATGTATCGAGGGAGGATTGAAGCAGAGGACCATGAATCGAACGAGGAGAGAATGGTGGAGCTTGCTCCAATTCCCGGCAATTCCGATCGTTAGTATGAGAACGGAGTGGCTTGATGAGCAGGACTGATGGCGAGGCACGCCCCGCCTTCCACGTCATGGCAAAACCGACCGGTGCACGGTGCAATCTTGACTGTGCCTACTGTTTTTTCCTGAAGAAGGAGCAGCTGTACCCGGATAGCGCTTTTCGGATGACCGACGAGGTGATGGAGGAGTACATCTGCCAGACCATCGAGGGGCATCGCGTGCCCGAGGTGACGATTGCCTGGCAGGGAGGGGAGCCGACCCTGATGGGACTGGAGTTCTTCCAGCGTTCTGTGGAGGTGCAGAAGAAGTATGCGAAGCCCGGAACCCGTATCGAGAACACGTTCCAGACAAACGGCATCCTCCTCGATGACGAATGGTGCCGGTTCTTCCACGACAACAATTTTCTGGTCGGTCTGAGCATGGACGGCCCCGGGGAACTCCATGACGCCTACCGGAGAGACAGGCGTGGCCGCGGCACGTTTGACCGGGTTCTCAAAGCCGCCCGTCTGCTCCAGAAGCACCGGGTCGAATTCAACATCCTCTGTGCAGTCAACAGTACTAACGCCGACCATCCGCTGGAGGTGTACCGGTTCTTCCGCGACGAGCTCTCTGCGCAGTATATCCAGTTCATCCCCATCGTGGAGCGGGAGAACGAGACGGGGTTCCAGGAAGGGAATACGGTTACCGACCGATCCGTCCGGCCGGAGCAATGGGGACGGTTCCTGGTCGCGATCTTCGATGAGTGGATCAAAAGGGACGTCGGCCGGATGTTTGTCCTGAACTTCGACGGGGCGCTCGCGGGCTGGCTCGGGATGGCGGGGACGGTCTGCATCTTCGGGCCCACCTGCGGCCTTGGAGTGGCACTCGAGCACAATGGAGACCTGTATTCCTGCGATCACTTCGTCGAACCGGACCACTTTCTCGGCAACATTCTCACGACACCGCTGATGGAGCTCGTAAACTCCGAGAAACAGCGGACGTTCGGGATGGTCAAGCGCGATACGCTTCCCCGGTACTGCCGGGAATGTGATTTCCTCGCTATCTGCAACGGTGAGTGCCCAAAGAACCGGTTCATCAAGACACAGGACGGGGAGGAGGGCTTAAACTACCTCTGTGAAGGCTATCGGGGGTTCTTCTCCCACGCCGACCGCCCGATGCGGATGATGGCCGACCTGCTCCGACAGGGGCGGTCTGCAGATGAGGTGATGCCGATGCTCGCCGCCGCAAAGAGAGCGCGAGAGAAGCGATCAGTACAGGTCGGCCGGAACGATCCCTGCCCCTGCGGGAGTGGTTTGAAATATAAGAAATGCTGCGGGCGCATGAGCCGTTAACGATTCACTGCAGCGGCAGGGTCGCCGCCAAAAATATTCATGATCAATTATATAAACGACAAGATATCTTGTTGGATCTCTGCTCACCGATTCCGATGGGGGGGGAGAAGGTATGCCTGAACAATGGAAGGGTATCGTCAATGTCGATGTCCGGGACTCGGTTCCGGACTGGATACCGTACGAAGAACCAAAGGCACCTGAAGGTGCCCCGAATGTCCTGATGATCGTCCTCGACGATGTCGGATTCTCAGCCATGTCCTGCTATGGCGGACTGGTAGAAACACCGAACATAGACCGCCTGGCGGCAAACGGTCTGCTTTATACGCAATGGCACACGACAGCACTCTGCTCGCCGACCAGGGCATGCCTGCTGACCGGCAGGAACCATACCACCGTCGGGATGGCCTGCATCGCAGAAGCGACCACCGGCTTTCCGAACTCGAACGGCCACATCCCGTTCGAGTGCGCCACCCTCGCAGAGGTGCTGGTCGAGCAGGGCTACAACACCTACATGCTGGGCAAATGGCACCTCTGCCCGCAGGAAGAGATGCACCTGGCCTCGAACAAGCGAAATTGGCCGGCCGGTCGGGGATTCGAACGGTATTACGGTTTTCTGGGCGGCGAGACGAACCAGTACTACCCTGCCCTGGTCTACGACAATCACCCGGTCAAGCAGCCGACGATGCCCGAAGAAGGCTACCACCTGACCGAAGACCTGACCGATACGGCGATCGCATTCATCCGGGACGCCAAGCAGATCAACCCGCACAAACCCTTCTTCATGTACTACTGCCCCGGCGCCACCCACGCTCCGCACCATGCTCCGAAGGAGTGGATTGAGAAGTACCGGGGCAGGTTCGACATGGGCTATGAGCGCTACCGCGAGCTGGTGCTTGCACGGCAGAAGCAGATGGGGATCGTTCCCGGGAATACGGAACTGCCGCCGATCAACCCTATCGGCACACCTGAGACAAGGACGGGTCCCGATGGGAAGCCATACCCGGAACTGGACACCGTCAGGCCCTGGGACTCACTCTCCGGTGCGGAGAAGAGCCTCTTCACCCGGATGGCCGAGGTCTACGCCGGGTTCCTCTCCCACACCGACGCCCAGATCGGCAGGCTCATCGACTTCCTGGAAGAGAGCGGCGAACTGGAGAACACCCTGATCATGCTCGTCTCCGACAACGGCGCCAGCGCCGAGGGCGGCCCGAACGGCTCGGTCAACGAGAACAAATTCTTCAACGGCATTCCGGATTCTCTCGAAGAAAACCTGCAGCTGATTGACGACCTCGGGAGTCCGAAGACCTACAACCACTACTGCTCCGGGTGGGCGATGGCCTTCAACACCCCGTTCAAGATGTGGAAGCGCTACTGCTACGCCGGCGGCATTGCGGATGCCTGCATATTCCACTGGCCGCAGGGAATTCAGGCAAAGGGAGAGAATCGCCACCAGTACCACCATGCCATCGACGTTGCGCCCACCATCCTGGAATGCATCGGCATCACGATGCCCGATACCGTGAAGGGGTACACCCAGTGGCCCATCGAGGGCATCAGCATGCGCTATACCTTCGAGAAGGGCGATGCTCCCACGGAGCGGCGAACCCAGTTCTACTCCATGCTCGGTTCCCGCGGCATCTGGCATGACGGCTGGAAGGCGGTCACCACCCATCCGACCATCGCCGGCTGGGGACACTTCACCGAGGACACCTGGGAGCTCTACCATATCGAGAAAGATCGCTCGGAGACCCGCAATCTGGCCGACCAGCACCCGCACAAGCTCCTTGAGATGATCGCGCTCTGGTGGCACGAGGCCGGTAAGTATCAGGGGCTGCCGCTCGAAGATCGCATAGCACCGGAACTTCTGACCACCCCCCGGCCCCAGCCCGCGCCGCAACGCAACCTCTTCGTCTACTATCCGAACACTGCCCCGATCCCTGAAGGCGTGGCGGTGAATATCCGCAACCGGTCCTACACCATCGCCGCCGACGTCGAGATACCGGGTGGCGGTGCACAAGGAGTCCTCTTCACCATGGGGAGCAGGTTCGGGGGCCATGCCTTCTACATCAAGGATAACCGACCCCGGTATGTCTACAATTTCGTCGGTGCCGAGCAGGTGATCACCTCGGACGCCGAGGTCCCTGCCGGCAGGGCCACGCTCTCCGTTGCGTTCACCAAGGAGAGCGAGGAGCCGAAGGGCACCGCACACGGGATGCTCGCGCTCTACATCAACGACCGGAAGGTGGGCGAGGGACGGATCAAGACCCAGCCCGCGTACTTCGATCTCGCCGGCAAAGGGCTTTCCGTCGGACTGAGCCAGGGAGATGCCGTGACCGACGACTATCCGGGCGAACCGCCGTGGGCGTTTACCGGGACGGTTCATAAGATCATGGTGGATGTCACCGGGGAACCGTACGCCCACCTCGAGAAAGAAGCAGCCGCGATGATGGCCCGGGAGTAACGGGCCGGAGCGTTCTGTGAGGTGGAGAAAATGATGCGAAGAAGAGCAGCGGCAGCCCCGGAGGGCCGTGAGGAAGGCGCACACCGCTACAAGATGCGCGAGAAGCTTGTGGCTATAGGCGACGACTACTGGATCGAGGACCATGCCGGAGAAAAGGCGTTCAAGGTGGACGGCAAGGCGCTCCGCGTCAGGAATACGCTGATCATCCAGAACAAGGAAGGGCAGGACCTCTACAAGATCCAGGAGAAGATGCTCCGCATCAAGGATACCATGGAGATCGAGAAGGGCGGAGGCGGCACGGCAGCCACGATCAAGAAGGCCCTGATCACGCCGCTCCGTGACCGCTGGACGGTCAACGTGGCGGGTGGTCCCGATATGGAGATCCAGGGGAACATCCTCGACCACGAGTATCAGATCGAGGCCGGGCGGGAGCGGGTTGCCGAGGTTTCAAAGAAATGGTTCCGGGTCCGGGACACCTACGGCGTTGAAGTCCAATCGGGATACGATGACGCGCTCATCCTCACCATTACGGCGGCGATCGACCAAATGACGCATGATTAGGCCGCTATTGGAGAAGAACAGAACGACAGGCAATCAACGGATCCGTAGAGACAGCCCGGCATTGAAGTGTCGGAAGGGCATGGGTAGGCCGGGCTCTTAAATCGGTGCCTTTTCAGAAGTTTGGAGTTCCCTAATTTATATAACCACATTTTTATATTAGTTCGCCCACCGTGGTTCGGACCCGCCTCCGGTGTGCACACTTTCGGAGAGAAGTACAAAAGATCGCAGGCAGAAACACTCTGCCGGTGCATTCGTATTGCAGCATGAGAGCAGTGAATCGCTGGGTGCGGGCAAGCAACCTATGAATTTCGTCAAGGGGGAATACAGGAATGGCAGAAGTTATGTATGGTCCGATGCAGCTCCTGGTCATCGGATTCAAGAACCCGAACTTCCATGGTCAGATTCGGCAGGCGCTCGGGTCGGCAATGGAGACGGGTATTATCAGGCTGATCGATCTCCGGTTCGTGTACAAGGATGCGGACGGAAACGTCAGCGCCATGGAGGCCACGCAGCTCGACGAGGCGGAGCGGCAGCGCTTCGGCGCCGCCGTCGGAGCGCTCATCGGCCTCGGCGCCGGCGGGGAAGAAGGAGCACGGAAAGGCGTAGAGACCGGCGCCATGGCGGCTGCCCAGCGGACCTTCGGCATGACCGAGGAGAACGTCCAGCGAATCTCCGACGAAATCCCGAACGACAGCGCTGCCGCGGTTTTCCTCATCGAGCACCTCTGGGCAAAGGACCTCAAGCAGGCACTCCGCGATACCAACGCACAACTCATTGCCCAGGGCATGGTCACACCGGAAGCGCTCGTGATGGCCGGAGCAGCACTCCGGGACGCGGTCGAAGCTGCGGAATCGGAGGAGAAGAAGATGCCGATGGCGGCACCGGCCCGCTAGGCGGTGCCGGGCCGGACTCGCTCTCTTTTTATCGAGGTAGATATCGATGGGGGTAAACTCCCCCACGGCGGGTCTTAGAAACCCCTTCCGTTCGGGATGGGTGGCAGCCCGTCTTCCCCGCAGCATTCCCATCCAGCCGGATACGGCAGAGCACCGGAAATACCTCAACATCTATCGTTCCACTCTTCCAAGATGCCCGTACAGGCGGGAGAGCGGCAGAGGGTGATGAGGGGTGATCAATATCAAACGGCAGTACATCGTAACCGACAACGACAGGAAGATCGGGGTCGTTCTCGACATTGAGACCTTCGAAAAGATCGAGGAGCTCCTCGAAGACTGCGGGCTTGCGCTCTCTATGGAAGAGGTCGAGGAGGAAGAATCCTTCTCGCTCAACGAGGCGCAACAGATGCCGCTCGCGAGGCAAGGATGAAAAATTCTGTCTCAACTGTTCTCGTAACTTTTTCGAGGAGTGACTTCGCCTCATCCAATTGTCTCTTCACAGCACCGACAGGAAATCCTTGCAGACCCGCCGAACGGTCTCCTCATCCATCCGCTCATATTTATCCCGGGCATCGTCCGACTCGGGCAATTTCTCGATGCATTTCTTCAGGAAGGCATGGCGGTTCAGCATCTCGCCGAGGAGTTCGAGATCGAGGTCGTGCCCCCCCATGTCCCGGATCCAGCAGAGCCAGGACATCGGCATTGTCTTTGACGAGTTTCGAATACTCCCACTCGGGATCGGGCGATCTCCCCAGTTCATAACGGAACGAGCGGTCCCATACGGCTTTCAGCTTCATGAGCAGGAGGGCTCCGCGTGTCGGCACGGCTATCCGGATGTTGCCCCTAATGGGCATAGTGACAGTATGGCCATCAAGGAAGTCAAGCACAAGTTCTCCCCGGCCACCCTCGAACGGATCACGGCGTTCTCTTGAGTAGAAGTCGAGGATAACGGTTTCTGCTCCCGATCCTTTCTCCACGGTCTTGTGGTGGGTGTATCGCTTGTAGTGAAACCCCTCGTGCTGAACGAGGTGGTTCATCAGGCTTCCCCGCGTCTTGCTGTTGGTGACGAGGTCGATGTCGACGGAACCGACGTACGGGTTGTACGCATCGACCCATCCTCCGATAAGGATCGTCGTCGGGGTGGGCGAGTCTCCTTCACGTTCGGCGACCCAGACAACGATCTTTCGGAGTTCGGCAAGGGAGCGCTCAATGATATCCTGGCTCGGGTTATAGAGCGTCATACATATCCACCATCGCCCTGGTGAGATCCATCGCGCTGTACCCGAATCCTGCAAGGTCGAGCAGGGTCTGTGCAGGAGATACGACGGTGATGCCCTCTTTCTGTTGCGTTTCGGTAAAGACGTCCCTATCCGGTGCGTAGATCCACGCCCGAATGCTGTTCCGGTTCGACTCGTAGAAGGACGTTTTGAAGATCTCGGTGAAGAGATCGAGGTTTTTCTTATCGAGGTAGAGGTAGACCGCGTCCTGGCGGACTGCATATCCCGTGTAGAGCCCGCCGGCTGTGTAGCCCGTGAAAGCGAACGGCACGTTCTGCTCGGAGAGCAGAGAGGAGATATCCCGCGCTGCCGGTATCGATTCGCCGAACTGCATTGGAATCTCCGCGATGTTCAGGTTCTTCATCGGCCGCTCCCAGGCGATGCCGTTGAGGAGTTTTTTCACATCGCCGATCTGGACATAACTGTCGTTCTTCTTCACGATGTTCTGGCTCATGAGCATCTCGACGGTTTTGTGTGCCCAGCCGTAGGAGACCCCTTCCTTCAGTGCCAGTTGCCGGATGGACGTGCTCCTCTCTTTGAGCAGGCGGGATACGATCCTCCAGGATTTTTCGGAGGTGATCCTGCCCTTCGACGGCTTGAACTCACGGTTCAGGGGTGGACCGAGTGTCCAGGGGAGCTTAATCACCCGGATGCCAAGCTCTTTTGCTAGCTGCT
>JABUBP010000177.1_pt1 | contig 15615 bp, 12 predicted proteins | sample 7240331 | NCBI WGS metagenome assembly JABUBP01 (sample SAMN07256347, study PRJNA390944) | subsurface metagenome | isolation source: Methane hydrate marine sediment | place: Pacific Ocean: Eastern North Pacific, ODP site 1244 | collected 2002 | reverse complement strand
ATAAAACAAGATTTAGTTACTCCTTTTGCTTTTTATGGGACAAAATCGTTATTTTTAGCAACGGCAAACCCCGCTTATCCAGCAGATTTTATGGGAAAAGTTGCTGATGCGTTAAAGTCAAACGGATCTGCTTTCATTCAATCAATAGCTGATTGCATGAGAGGATGGCGACATCCAGCCGAAGACGCCGTGAAAATTTCAAAATTAGCTACAGATTGCGGTTATTGGCCTCTGTACACTGTTAGAGTAAAAGATGGCATTCCAACATTTTCTTATTATCGTGGATTAGATATAGATAAGGAGAAATTTGTAGAATACTTAAAATCTATGGGTCGGTTTAGACATCTCTTTAAGCCACAGTTCTTAGAAAAAGAAATTGACGAATTAATTTACTATACTGAACAACGTAACCTTAAACTAAAAGGGCTTATTGAACAGTTTGGAGCCGAAAAGCCAATAGACTTTTATCAGGTAAATCGAAGAACTTTAGAACCTCAACAACATCTCCATCCAGGACACCGATTATTCCCAGGGTGTGGCGCAGGAATGGTCTTGAATCAGATGGCTACAGCAGCTACAGCAGTCGCGGGTAACAACATTATTTATGTGAATAATACGAGTTGCAGTGAAGTATCGACAGCGAAAGATTTTGTGACTTCTTGGAAAGTTCCTTGGGTTCACCACTTATTTGAAAGCGGAGCTACTATAGCTGAAGGAATAAGCACAACTTATAAAATTCTTAAATCTAAGGGTTTGTTCAATGGAGAGGTACCGTATGTTATACACATTGCCGGCGACGGTTCTACATATGATATTGGATTTCAATTTCTCAAAGCTGCTCTCATTCGAACGAGTTCTTTCGTAGAAATGAACGAATACTTGAAACAAAATTAATTTTTTTTATTCTTTTTTATTCAAAATTATTGCTAATCCTCCAGTATGTCTGTTTCATCTAGAAAATTTAAATAAAAATGTATAGCTTATCGTAGAATTCATAATAAGCAAGTAGTTTATATTTATTTGAACTTTTCAGATAAAGAAATATTGTTGAAATACTAATTATAAATGCAACTGAAATCCTTGAAAAAGTTGATATTTCTGAACTCAAAAGGGGAATAGAAGATTTAAAGGCTTTTTTACGAGAAAATGGGGGATCAATGGGGCGTCCGGGGGACCAATATCTAATAGTTACCCCAAATTCCTATGTAAAAATTTCTAATTAATTGCCTATTTTTAAAATAAACAATAATTAATACATATAAGTCTTTAATAATTGATTTAGCTTATTTATCTTTATTGAAATCTCTTATAAATATGATTTTATAATAAATGATTTAAGGTAAAATAAAATGAATAAAAAAATTGGGGCAACTTTATTTATACTTTTCGTATTATTAGGGCAGATCGTTGGAATAGGGTTTGTAAAAGCTGAAAACTTACAAGCTAGAGAAAATGCCAACAACTTTTTGGAAGACCGAAATTCTAGCTTGCATTCTGCTTCTACAGAATTTATAATTCCTTCAGTTCCACACTATTACCAAACAACAAATTACTATTGCGGACCTGCAAGTTTAGAAATGATATACGATTTTTATGGACCTGATATTTCACAATTAGAGATAGCAGATGTTGCTCGAGCAGATGTATTTTATGGAGCTTACGCAAGTGATCTGAGACGAGCAACTCATTTTAGTAAATTAAGTACATCTTTAGGTAATGATATGGGTGGAAATATAACAGGATATACAAATAGATTAATTGGATATGGTGCTTTTGGAGAACATTTGCTAAATGTTAATAGTCTAGTCGATTTAATTGAAGATGGTTACCCTATCTTGGTTTTGCAATATTATGATGAATCACATTATTCTGGGCATTTTAGAGTAGTTATAGGCTATGTTAGAAATGGTGGTATTTCTCATTTAATAGTACATGATCCTTGGTATTCCGGATATTACTCAGGACCTAACGTTTACATTGATTATAATACATTTGTTGATTTATGGACTTATTTTACAAATTGGGCACTTTTTATTTGTCCATGGGAAATAACGGTAAGCTGCCCCTCATTAGTATTAATCAATTCAACCTTTACAATGAGCGCTAATGTTGAATATATACATCCAACAGATTTTAGTTCAGCATATTCGGCTTCTTCATGTCAAGCGACTATACAGCTACCCTTGGATTTTTCTCTTGCACCTGGTGAAATGTATACAAAAAATCTTAATCCAGTAAACCTCACATCGGGAGAGATTGGAACAGTCACATGGCAAGTGGTGGCAGATGTTATTAGTAATTCAGGACTTATTTCCGTAAATGCTAGCGGTTTAGTATCAGGTACTGCATATGCTCATCCACCTGAGTACCCTAGTGGATATAATTATAATGATTTAATTGGAGGTAATGGAAGTAAATTAGTTAAAATAGTAGAAAAATTACCAGAGGATGAGAATATGCTTCCCATTATTATCATCACAACTGCTATAATAGGTGCTGTTGTTATAAGTATTGTTGTTGTATTGATAGTACGTAAGGCTAAGAGAAAAACTCCAGAGTAAAATAAAAATTTATCTTTTTTTTCTTTTTCGAAGTATTTCTATGAAGCTCTCAATTTGATTGAGAACTTGTGTTTCATTCATCTTTCTTGGATCATTCATGTCACTGTCAATTACAAGTGTGGGAATTTTCAATATCTTCAAGAAGTCGAGCCCCGCTTGAAGATAATAATATATATAGTTCTTTCCTGAAAATTATTCATTTGTTAATTAACTAATCTTTTTTAACATAATATTATTCTACTCATTATTAATCTCTTTTAAATTTAAATCAACTAATTTTCGCATAAATTATGGTATTATCAAAACGTGAACGGGTATTCAAAGCTCTCGAGCTTGATGGTGAACCCGATATGGTTCCTATACATTTATTTGGCTTTGAGCAAACAGGGCTTTCTTTCCAAGCTTTTAAAGAATCAGAAGAAAGGAAAAGATATCATAGTTCCGTAAAAAATACGAATTCTAATGTTAAATACTATATTACAGAACAACGTTTTTGGAACGCCGATCTTTATGGAATGGACCCTTTTGGGGAAAATAAAATAAAGGTGAGATACGAAAACGCCCCTCCTGAATATGCTGGCTGTCGTCTTAATAGGATGGACGGTAGATTATATAGAACTGTGAAGCAAGTTAATACAGGCTTAGAATATGCTTGGTATGTTGGTGGTTATTTTACAAGTCCGGAGATTTTGCACTCTTATTGGGATCAGTATGGAAAACCCACTGAATTGATCAACGATAGAGTTAAATACTCGACTCAAAAATGGGAAGGATTTGTAGAAGCCCTTGCGTCTTATTTCTATCCAATGGCAAATTTACCACTCAATCCATCTGAAGTTTTAATTGGGGGTCTTTCTTTTACTCGTTTTTCTTATTATTTACGTAAAAATCCAAAATTTATTCGCGAAATTATGGACGAATACACGAAGGTTAATATTGAAATAATTAAACGGTTAGCTGAAGTAGGCGTTGATATAGTTATGTTTGGCGATGATTTGGGATATAAGGACAATGGATTTTTTTCTTTAAAAGTTTTTCGAGAATTTATCCTTCCCTATCACAAAAGGATTTACCAAGTATGCAAGAAAAAAGGGGTGATAGTCGTACTCCATTCTTGTGGAAAAATTGATCAATATTTACCTGATTTAGTTGATGCTGGTCTTAATTGCATTCAATCTTTAGAAGCAACAGCAGGAGTAGACTTAGCTGGATTAAAAGATTCGTTGGGAGATCGTTTGTGCTTTATGGGCGGATTGGACTCCTCAGGGGTTTTAACTCACGGGACTCCCGAAGATGTGTATGAAAATGTAAGGAACACAATAAAAAAGGCTGGAAAAGGCGGCGGTTATTTTGTAGGGCCTAGTCACGACATTTTAAATATGCCGTGGGAAAATGTTTTAGCAATGAGAGCATCAATAGAGAAATACCGAAAATATCCATTAAAACTTTGAGAAATTATTAGTGAAATACTATACGAGGTTTTTTTCCGTCATAGAACTATTAATCTCCTTAAGTAAATCTTTTTTAAACTTGTTATTTAACTCAATTCCATTTAATATTAAGAACTCCTCTAATTCTTCTTTCGCTATTTTCTTTTTCCCTTGTTTTTCTATCCAATTCCTTGCTTTAAATATTAATTTGCCATCGTTACCGCCCATAAATTTCTGTAAGTAGAGATTTGTAATAAATTCTGTTCGGTAAAAGGTTCTTACAAACAACCCTTTGTAGTCAAGATTTTTATATAAATTAGAAACTTGCTCTGGCGAGGCATCTATTACCAAATTCTTACCTGCTTTTTGAATTTTCTTATAAAGTGATATCCATACTTCTGATCCCATTGGTGCACTTCCTGCACCTGGAACCCATTGAATCCCCGTTATCGCAGGTTCGGCTAATAAGGGATCTAAGTGATGAAGTGCGTTGGGACCATCTAAATGGTAAATTGTGTAATCTAAATGTTCTGCTTGAGCTACAAGATCAGGTAAGGCAAACCTTTTAAACCATTTTGGGTTTAACATCGCACTAAAATCACATTGCATAGGATAACTCCTTTTTCCACACCAGACATTGAGCCAACTACTACATCCATTTCCATATTTATCAATAATATCTTGTAATTTATCATAAACATGTAATAGTTTTTCAAGTATGATTGAACGACACGTATCAATAATTTCAGGCTTTCTCTTCATAGCTAAAATTATATTAGTTGGTCCTAAAAATGCTGAAAGCGTATCTAAAACACCCCCTAAATCAGTTTGTGCTATTGTATAGTTTCTACCTGCTCGTTTTGCAGCATATTCAGTAATTCTTAATAATCGTGAATACCATTCATTGTTTTGATTTAATTTGACGCTTTCAAGATATTCTGTTAGATCCTCTATTTTTATTGGGCGACTAAACCAAACTGTACTCGATTGGAATTTTGGTTTAACTCCAAAAACTGCTGCCACAATTCCAGGACCATAATTCGGGAAATAACGAGGCATAGACTCACCCCCATAATATGTAATTTCGGCTCGCTTTTCAAACCCATCAAGAGCATTTTCAATTCCTTCATGGTCTTGTGCTAAATCCCAATTTTCACCAACGATATCTAAATACGCACCAAGTTTTCCCCTTTTTTTAGGAAAATAATAACTAAAAACAGGACGATCAATTATTTCTCGATCCCACCACGCACTCATTCGCTCTTTCGCTTCATCAATATCCTCTTTATATTCCATAAAAGAAATATCAAAACAAAACAAATTAATCTTTACATTTTACAATTCTGTAGTACACTCAAACTTGAATAGGAGGTTAAAAAATTAAAAAGAGTTGGTTGAGAGAGAAAGACAGAAACTTGAAGAATTGAAGATTAAAATTAATCAGTTTGAAGACCAATTGAAGATTTTGGAATAGCTTTTTTTTTTTTTTTAATAGAAGGGTTGATCTTTAATATTTGGTAGTTCTATTTGGGGAGCAAATTTTTTGATATACTCAATAGACTTTAATGCCTCGCTTCTTGGTAGCTCAAAAACTACTGGTCCTTTAAAATTTCTCTGGTGAAGTAAATTTAAAAACTCCGGTGGAAAGCTCTTCCCCGTACCTAAAGCACCATGATCAATAATTCCTTTTTCAGCGTAGTCTTGTAAATGAATTTCAGCTGTGATATCTAAATATTTTTCCGCAATACCAACCAAATCGCATTCTCCCGAGAAACCACCTAGAGTATGTGCCGTATCTATACATAATTTCGTACCTAATTCCTCAATGATTTTAATTGTAGCTTCAAATGGAAACACGATATTTTCGATGGCAATTTTCTTTCTATCTATTCCTGTCCTTTTAATAATTTCTTTTATGCTCTGAATTGATAAATCTGCGAACAAATTTGTTGCAACGGGATAGATATCTGGATCCATTATAAAATTCATTGCATCAGCAATAAATTCGCCCGTTGCATGTAATACATAGACTTCTATATCATCTTCTAATTCGATAAAGGTATTATACGCATCAACTATCGAGTTTATACTCCCTTCACGAATGAATTTGTTAGGACTTGCAAGTTCAATGCTTATGAAAGGAAAATGTGCTGAATAAGTAATATCATATTTTTGTTTTATACTCTTAATTTTCTCAATTTCTTGCTCTGTTATCTGAATAGGAAATAGTTGGAAGATATCTAGTACAATCTCGCAGTGTTTATATCCCGCTTTAGCAACTCCCTCGATAAGATCCAAGAGCCTAAATTGTGCTAATCCCGCCAAACCCTTTTCTTTTAGGATTTTATCAATGACAAGATCGAGTGATAAAGGGGAAATTCCAAATCTCATATGAATTAATATGAAATTCTCATAATAAGTTTAATTGAGTTTAAACACTATTAGCAACATGATAAACTGATGGAATTGGTTAAAATTTTTATTAAAAATAGCCCTCTATTTTTAATTATCTCCATCAATAATGTCAAGGGAAATAAAATATACTTGACATGAGAGATTATTTATCCAGAGTATTTAAAAGTATTAGGATTGAATTTTTACAAAAAACTATATTATTATATTTGAATACAGCAAATATCTATTTACTATATATCTACAATCGGATAAAATTTAGCTAAAAATGTCTAATTTAAATCTAACACTTTCATTAACACTAAATCATCCAAGCGTACAAAGAGTTATAGAGATCGCAAAAGAGGTAATAAATAATAAAAAAGTGTTAGATACAGAATTACTTTATACTTTTGCTAAAAGACAGTTAAAACTTCCCAGAAAAGGGCTCCTAAGCATCATACAATTACTTATTAATAAAAAAGTGTTAGTTGAGGGTTCAAAATATACTAGAGATGAGGTTCTTAATAATAAGTATAGGTTTAATCTTTATAGATTTTTGACCTCCTATTTAGGAGCTCATTTCTCAACAATAAGAAAACAAATCATAACAGATAATAGTGGCAACTTGGGAAGTTCCGGCCAGTTGATATGGCATTTGGAAATGCTTATCAAATTCAATTATATTAAAAAGATAAAAGTTAAAAATTATACTGTTTTTCTTCCGTATGAGATTGATGACGAAATCGGTTTACTTCATTTTGTTTTACGAGATGAAATATACCTAAAAATTATTCAATTACTAATAAACAATGAAAAACTTAAAAGAAGTGAAGTCCATAAATTGGTAAATGAAAAAAGAGAGACAGTTTACTATCGAATTAATAACCTTATCGAATTTAATATTATTAAATTAAGTGGAGATAAAAATTCTCTCATTCTTAATTCCCGTATGAAAGATGATATAATCTCAATAATAAAGACATTTTCGCAAAATAAATCCCAAACTAAAAAATTAAATTTCAATAACGAGAAACGAGGTTAAAAATTAAATGACATTGAATTTGACACCTGAGGTTATTGTAGATTTTATCGTAGCTATTAGTGGATTTGTATTAACTATAACAACTTACATTAAACCAAAAACTAAAAAGATTACTTCATTAAATTACATAAGGTTATCAATCTTCAGTTTTAGCGTCTTTATTTTTTTAGATGGATTATCTCTCCTCTATATAAGCAAGCTTTTGAGTATCATATCTGGTTTTATTTTAGTCCCATTAACCTTGTCATTAGTAATCGGGATAACGTATATTATAAAAGAAAACTTTTACTCACCTGGATTTGTAATAGTAATCGGATTGAGTGTTTTATTAATATACCTTGGTTTTCAGCCAAATGCCGTCGATATCCAGATACAAGGAGGATATATACGACTACCTTGGACTGGTCTATTTAATGATATTGGAATGATACTTACTGCTATAAGTGAAGTGTATATGCTTTATTGGGGTATAAAAACTCTTAAGAATGCTCCATTTTTGATTAAAAAAGAGGCTTATTTGTTCTTCCTTGGAATTTTCTTTGCTTCGGTTGTAGCAATGTTTTTTTACGTATTATATTTAATTGACCCTTTTTATATTCTAATTTCTAATTTTGCTTTATTGATTGGTCTCCTAATCGTAACTTTATCGGCAATGATTGAACCCAAATTGCTTTATATTTTACCCTTTACAGTTTATAGGATTGTGGTGAAAGATCGCGAGGGATATCCTTTATTTGATCATGATTGGTCGAAATCAGAAATAAGTGAAAATATCTTCACTGGATTTATTAATGCCATACAGTTGATGAGTGAAGAAATTATGAATATGGGAGGCTTACTTGATATCCAACTAGATGATGGGATTCTAATTTTACACGAATCTGAGAATATTACTGTTGGATTAATAACCTCGAAATCATCAAAGCTACTCAGATATTCTGTAACCAATTTTACATGTGATTTTGAAAATAAATTTGAAAAAATATTTAAGGAAGGAAATAAAGATATGAGAGAATATGAAAGCGCTCATGAATTAATTGAGAAGTACTTTTCCAATTTCCCTTCCAGAATAATTTCTCATAAGAGAAAACCTTTACTTTTAACTGAAAGATTATTAAAACTCCCTTTAACATTAGATACAGACCTTAAAAAAATTTTCAAAGATGAAGAAGAGTTTAATTTCATCAAATCTGAAATATATCGCACTCCAGAAAGTACCGCAGCAGGCTTTATCTCATTATATAAAGAATTAAAAAATGAACTAGATGATATAGAAAATGAGTATGAAAAAAGCTAAAATATGGGAAAACGATAAATTTCTTTTTTACATTACCATATAAACATAAACATTTATCATGATATTATCAAAAAGAGAAATCTTTAAAATAAGTAAAATTGATTAGTATTAATCAAAATTTTATATAAAGAATTTACATATTAAAAATATCTAACAATCTAATTTTAGTGGTTTTTATGGTTGAAAATGATGAAACTGAAACTTCAAGACATTCTATATGGACCTTTCTATCTTTTGGCTCGTACCAGATTACTTGGACGATTCCAGCTAACATCTTTGCTGCTTGCACCGCTTTTTTAGTTCTCAATTCAATATATCTTTTTATCTTACTTCTGTTTTTTCTTATTAATTTTATTAGCAAACCTAAACCTATTCCTTCCCAAATTGGTTCTAATATATAGTTTAAGTGAGCACAAGGAACAATTTCGTCCATTGGGAACCTTTTAAGCCTTTTATTGATTTTAGAAGCAAAATCGGGGGATTCATCCCATTCAACATCGTAGTAAGTATCGTAAAAGTAATCTGCCATTTCCTCAGAATTGATATAATTTTTTAAATACCAAGAGAGCTCTGAGTCAGTCGGTGGCTTTTTCAAAAAAAGTCTGCCATCGATATCAATGTATTTTTTAGGGTCTTCCGGCTTAGGAACTGGATGTTCGTTCAAATAACTTTGAGGTAGATGAACTGGGAAACCCTCAAAACCCCAAGAACAATCAAACCCTAATTTTTTATGAAAATTGAAATCTACATAATAATAAAAGTATTTTCTAACCCTTTTGAAATCAGTACCCCAATATTTTAATAGTTCTTTTCTAAAGCTAGGCATTATTTCTTGACAGAAAAGAGGTATCCGATCGACTTCTTCGTGGTTTAACGCTCTTAACATTCTTTCTCGTGCGTTCATAAATTCTAGGGTGTTTTATTTTTAAATGTTGTATAAGGTAAGATAAAAAGAAAAGAAATAATCCGAAAATAAATTTATCTATTTTCTTATTCTAATAAATTACATGGCAATATTAATTGAAAAAAATTATCCGGTATTTACCATTGTTATTAATAATCCCGAAGTTAAGAACGCAGTAGATGGACCTACAGCTCAAGAATTGAGTGATGCATTTAGAGAATTCGAAAACGATAAAAAAGCTTTAGTTGCTGTATTATGGGGCTCTAATGGAACGTTTTGTTCGGGTGCACATTTGAAAGCTATTGCTGAAGGGCGAGGAAATAAAATAGAAATAGATGGAGATGGTCCGATGGGTCCAACGCGGATGTTTTTATCAAAGCCAGTTATTGCAGCTATAGCAGGTTATGCCGTTGCAGGAGGATTAGAAATTGCTCTATGGTGTGATATGCGTGTTGTTGAGAAAGATGCAATTTTTGGAGTATTTTGTCGTAGATTTGGAGTGCCACTTATAGATGGCGGTACTGTAAGATTACCAAGACTTATAGGTTTAAGTCGTGCTATGGATATGATTCTTACTGGACGCCCTGTGAATGCTGAAGAAGCACTCGCATGGGGGCTTGCTAATCGAGTAGTTGATATCGGTCGATCGAAATTAGAAGCAGAAAAATTAGCAAGAGAAATTGCGGCTTTTCCAAAAACTTGCATGAGAAATGATCGTTTCTCCGCTTATGAACAATTTGGATTAGATATTAAAGATGCAATGGTAAATGAATTTGAATACGGTTTAAAAACCTTAGAAAGCGGAGAATACATCGAGGGAAGCCAAGATTTTACTAAAGGTAAAGGTAAACACGGTAATTTTAAGAAGATATAAAATAATATGTAATATGGTGATTAGATGATTGTGTTTGAAGAATTTAGAGTAAAAACCCCAGAAAGAGAAGTTTTACTAGAACTCACAAATGAAATTAGAAAGATTGTAAGGAATTCGGGTATAAATGAAGGCGTATGTCGTATATTTGTACCTCATACTACTGCGGGAATAACTATTAATGAGAACGCAGATCCCTCCGTTATGAAAGATATTTCTAATTATTTGAGCAAATTGATACCAAAAGGCGGAAGTTTAGGATATTCATTTAGACATATGGAGGGTAATTCAGACGCGCATATTAAATGCTCTTTAACAGGACACTCATTAGAATTATTAATTCATGAGGGTAGAGTAATGCTTGGAACATGGCAAGGTGTAATGTTTGCAGAATATGATGGTCCGCGAAACAGGAAAGTCTTTGTCCAAATTCAAGGAGAAATTAATTAAAATAATATCAATAAATTATACATCATTTCTTTACTAATTTCAATGTTATAAAGAATGTGATAACTACTAAACCATTAATTAAGTAAAAAGGTAAAAATATATAGATTTCCCCTAAAGAACTAATAACAATTGGTCCAATTGCGCTACACAAAAATCCTATAGCGTTGTTAAATCCGATGCCCGTACCTTTTAAATTCGGGTCAATTTTTTCGATAATGTTTAATAGTAATGTGTTTCCCGCTGGTTCGTACAACGCTAACCCTATCCCAACAAATATCGTAATAATTAAAAATATAATCAGATTAAAAACAATACTAGTCAAAAACGGAAGAGCAAAAAAGATAACAACCACCTGCCCTACCAACATCATTTTTCTTGGGCTATGACGATCTGTTAATCTACCAGAGATAAACACAAATGTAATGTAAGCCGCTACAATAAGAATTAAAGCATAACTCGTTTGAATTTCGTCTAAAATAAATTGGACTTGTAAGACCCAAATTAAATATGCCATAATTCCTCCAAATATAAACCACCTTACGCTATTTAAAAAAATTGTAATTATAAACTGCCCTTCTTTTAATAAGATTTTTATATTTTCTAAATTTAGCGACATTTTATTCTCATTTTTGGGACTTTCTAAATCCGCTTTCCCTTTTTTGCTTCCCTTTTCTTTCAAGAAAATAATCATAACTACCCCCGATATTATTGTTAAAATCCCCGAAATAGAAAATATGTTCCTAAACCCTAAATATGAAGAGATATATCCACCAATAACGATACCTCCAAAGTAACCTAAGGACATCGATAACGCGTATAAACCCATTCCTTTTCCGTGCTCTTCTTTCTCGTAAATATCACCAATAATTGCTTGTAAAATGGATGTATAAGCTCCTGCCCCTTGAATTGCTCTAAAGATTATAAGTTGAACAATGTCCTGAGCGATAAAACATAAAAAAGTTCCAATTATGTATATAATCAATCCGATAAGTACAACTAATCTTCTACCATACTTATCAGAGGCAGCAGCGAACGGAAATTGAAACACTGATTGCGTTACAGAAAAAATCCCTATTACGATTCCATAAGCGGTAAGTGTTCCAGAGAGGTCTATAATAAAAGAAGGTAACCCAATATTAACCACGCTTATTCCTAAATTTCTAAAAAATACTCCCATTAAGATAACAAAAAGCAAAATTTTTACGTGCTTTCCAAAATTGCTCTTTGAACGCTTTAAATTATCCTCAGTTTTAATCCCCATTTACTTTAAAAATTAAGAAATAAATTTAAAGTTATTTTTCGCAATATTTTAAACTTTTAATACTCATATTTATATAATCTTAGTTATTAATTTGGAAAAAAGGGATAATAATGGAGTTTGGATTTAATTCTTTATCAAATTTAGCCCAGATTAGGAAAGATGTGAAGAGAAAAAGAATTTCTAGTTACGATAAAACAGGGGCAAATGCTGATTTCTTTACATTCAAGGGCAATGAAATAAGGGAAATTTGTAACATTGAAGGCGCTGGAATGATAAAACACATCTGGATGACAATTGCCTCGGGAGATCCTTATTACTTGAGAAAAACAGTTATTAGAATGTGGTGGGATAACGAAGAGCACCCTTCAGTAGAGTGCCCAATAGGAGACTTTTTTGGGGTGGGGCACGCACGCACCGCAAATTTTTGGAGTTTACCGCTTTCTATGGGGCCCGAGGATGGAAAAGGATTTAATTGCTTTTTTCCAATGCCATTTTCAAAACGAGCTCGAATAGAAATTGAAAATGAAAGTGATACTGCCTTGGTAGTTTATTTTTATATTGATTACGAAGAATATAGCGTGTTAGACTCTTCTTATGGTAGATTTCACGTTTTTTGGAATCGCGTAAATCCATGTGAAGGAAGTGATTATATTAAAAAGAAAAAAGTGGAATTTTCTTTTAGAAAGAATCCAACGCACGAGAAAGATTATTTTGTTATGAACGCTGAAGGTGAAGGTCATTTTGTCGGATTTCATTTAGATATTCATAATTTATATGAAACTGAGAAGCACAATTGGCCTGGTGAAGGAGACGATTACATAGAAATCGATGATGGTGAAATTATACTTTACGGAACTGGTACTGAAGATTATTTTTGTACATCGTGGTGCCCAACTCAATACTATTGTTCACCCTACTTTGGAATTCCATTGCCAGGAGGTAAAAATTGGAGCGGAAAAATATCATATTATCGATACCATATAGAGGATCCGATATATTTTCACAAAAATATTAAAGTAAAAATAGAGCACGGTCACGCGAATCAAAGATCAGACGATTGGTCTTCAACAGCTTACTGGTATCAAACAGAACCACATAAGAAATTCAAATCTTTTCAAGTAGTTGACGATAGATTACCTAGAGAAGAACCTAAAGAAATAGAATCTTAAAAAAAAAATGAAAATTTAGATTAAATTCACTTTAATTTTCTCAATCGTTCTTCATGAAGTTCTTTTAACCTCTCTTGCTGTTCAGTGAATTTTTTGTAATTTAGGGGAAAGAATTTAAAAATTATTAGCCCAATTAAAAGACCAATAGCAGGAACAATTGACATTGAAAGCCTTAACCCAAATAATGCTTCAGATGTTTGAGTTTCTAATTGAGGATCAAATCCGCTAATTAACTGAACAAGTATTAATGCAAAAGCAGAAAAAATCATTGATAATCTAGCAATAAAGGCTCCAATTCCTCCATATGTTGCTTCTCGTCTTTTTCCTGTCTTTATTTCATCATAATCTATTCCTGCGGAAATTACTGGTTCAGTCATTAATACACCACTAATTCCAATTCCAGGAAAAAGTCCAATAATTGTTAAACTAATAAAATCTTCTGCTAGAAAGAGCGGTACCATACCAATACAAAATATCATCATTGAGAGAGTTAAGCCAAACTTTGGTCCTTTTTTTCCATAGATTTTCCACCATAATGGGACGCCACCAAGAATTCCTAATGCTACCCCAATCATCGCAAAACCTTCCATTCCCTCCTCCATATTTAGAATAAATTTTGCATAAAGAGGAAGAATCATTAAAGTAAAACCAAAACAAAAATCAAGCATTGCGTATGTTATTGATCCAATTAAGAATGGTTTGTTCGAAAAACATTCTTTAAATGCCTTAAATATAGGTAATGGTTCATCTATTTGAAATTCTTTCCTCTCTTTTGTTCCTAGGAGAGAGAGATACATTGTAATTGGAATAGTAACGCCCATAATAACTCCTGCTATTGCCCAACTACCTAGTGCAGCAGCGATCATCGAAGGAATCATAACTCCAATCATTGACGATAAAAATGCAAACGTATCTTTTATAGCTACTACTGAAGCTCTTTCCATCTCATCTTCATACATTTCCGTATATAAAGCGCTCCAAGCGGTTATAGTTATTGTAAATCCCGTATCGAATAAAAACAGCATTAAAAAACCGTGAAGAAAGACTAAGCCTGTATCAGAATATGGGACCCACCACAGTGCCATAAAACCTATCGTCATTGGAATTGTTCCATAGATAATCCATGGTACCCGACGCCCTCTTTTTGGCTTCAATTTATCCATATAATACCCAATTAAAGGGTCGTTGATAGCATTCCATATTCCATAGAACATGAGTAGAAGTCCAAATTCAATAAGGGAAAGTCCAGCGTATATAGTATAAAAAGTTAATAACCAAGAACCGATCATATTGTATGGAAGGGCAGAGGGTACTGCGCCTAATGAATACAGTAAATGTCCTAATCGCGAATGTATTTTAATTCCATCAGATTTTTTAACAGATTCCGTTATTTTTAATAATTCACATATAAATAAAATTTTTAAAAATCAATTTTTAATTAATATTTTGTTATTCTGTATTTTAATATTTACATTTTCGTGTAATAATATCTAATAAAAAAGTGTACGAAATTAAATTTATTTATCATCTTCAACTATTTCTAAACCTAATATTTTTGCTCCGTTTATGAAATCTTCCTTCCAATCGCCTATGAAAGTTACCCTATGCCATCCAAATGCGTCCCAATCATAGTTTTTCATAATCTTTTCAACATCGCTTTCAACTAACATTTTAGAAACGCAGCCTTTTTCATCCACTATGTTATCTATTATTTTTCCCGTACGGATTGAGATTTTTTTTTCAAAAACGCTGATTTTTATAGTCGTTACTGGTTTCCCTATTGGAAATTTAACGCGTGGCGAGGCGCCTAGAAAATGAGTTTCACCATGGTATACGATATCATAAGGCGCTTGTGGACCCTCTGGTCCTTGCAAATTGCATGGCGCTAAACAATGCATATATGTGATTTGATTTTTTTTGATATCAAAAGTGTGGTTGGACACATATCCTGGTCTACCAGTTAAGTACAGTCCAAAAAGAAAACTTATGGTCGAATCCATATCAGACTCACATATGCCGTATTTTCCTTCGTTACTTAATTCGAAAAAAGCCATGCAAGGATAAGCGGGAATCGCGCCGCACAATAAGAATGTGCCACAATCGGGAGTAAAAATGTCAATGTCTTTATCTTTCAAGATATTTTTAAAAGCTATATATAGTTTTGCGGAATTTAAAATGGTTTTATCCGTGGGTTCTACTAAAGAAGCATTTTTAATCCATTTTTGAGCGATCTCTT
>JABUBP010000176.1_pt1 | contig 15627 bp, 13 predicted proteins | sample 7240331 | NCBI WGS metagenome assembly JABUBP01 (sample SAMN07256347, study PRJNA390944) | subsurface metagenome | isolation source: Methane hydrate marine sediment | place: Pacific Ocean: Eastern North Pacific, ODP site 1244 | collected 2002 | reverse complement strand
ACCGCGCGCAGAAAGCGGCGCAGGCGCCTAAGCATGGGCGGCAACGCGCGTCCGCGGCGCAAACAGATAGCCGATCAGGATCGCGACGCCGCCGAGCCCGAGATGCGGCGCATTGGCGAAGAATCGCGTCGACAGCGGCAAATTAAGCACGCCGTTGATGAGGATGCCGAAATCGAGATAGCCGCTGCCGGTGAGCAATCCGAGCACGCCGTCGGCAAAGTAAAATACGCCGAACAGCTGAAAGAACAGCTCGGAGGCGCGGCGCGAGGTCAAGGCCGCGGTTGCCGCCCACATCGCCGAGACGAGGTGCAGGCCGTCGGCATACCAGGTGCGCCGGAACAGGCCGAAGATCATGTCGTTCTGGTCGATGAAGGCGGGGATGTAGCCGGTCAGGATCACGAAGCCGAGCAGCGCGGCATAACCCCAGGCGCACAGTCTGATGATGTCCATTTTTTCGCCTCGTCGAATCTGGCCGGAGTCTAGAGCTTTCCGAGCGCCTTGAGCAGGGCGTCGTTGAACGCGGCAGGGTCTTCAATCTGTGGAATATGGCCGAGCCCCGGCAGGAACGTCAGGGTCGCCCGCGGCAGCAAGGTCTTGAGATCACTTGCCTGTTCTGGTGGCGTCACGGTGTCCATGTCGCCCCACAGAATCGCGACGGGCGCTTTCATGCGCGCATAGGCGGTACGGTCGGCGCTTCGCGCCTCGCGGTCGGAGCCGATGAAATAATACAGCCAGTCAGCGATGTCAGATGTCGAGCCGGCGCGGCGCGTCGGCCGTTGCAGGATCTCGACATATTCGGGCAGGGCGCGCTCCTTCTTGGCGATCAGCGACTGCAACAGAAACTTGGTCGCGAGCGGATTGGTGATGGTTGCCGACACCAGCATCTCGCGAATCCATTTCGGGGACACGACGGCCGGCGGATCGGACGGCGGCGCGGTGAGCCCCAGCGCCGCATCGACCAGCACCAGCGCCCGCAACCGCTCGGGATAGCGCATCACAAGCTCGGTTGCGGCGCCCGCACCAAAGGAATGGCCGACGATGATGGCAGGCGCAGCCTTCAGCGCACCGATCACATCATTGACCCGTGCGGCCTGGTCGGCGCGGGTGTAGGCGCCCGGCCGATCGGAGAAGCCGAACGGCGGCAGGTCGAGCGCGATGACACGGAAGCCGGCTGCAGCGAGCGCATCGCTCGTGCGCCACCACAATTCGCTCCACGCAGCGGTGCCGTGGAAGAGCACGACGGGGACGCCGTCGGGCGGTCCCTTCTCCTGCACGAAGACGCCGCCGGACGAAGTCGGCACCAGCCGGCCGTTTGGCGGGGCGAGCGCTTCGCGTGTCGCGGTTTCGCGGAACGCGGCGGCAATGCGGAACCCGGCAAGCGCCGCCACGACCAGCACAAGCAGGACCAGCAGTATTTTGGCCGCCCAGCGTAGCAGCTTGGCAATCACAATGGCCTCGCAAGGGAATCGCGATCGATCAAATCACGCTCCTTGTAGCGAAAGCTTCTCTGCCGATGATGAAAATCTCGTCCGCGGGATCGCGCCGCAGTTAATAAATCACTGCCCCGATGGCGTACGCAGGCCATGCCAGGCGTCGCGCACCTGGTGGTAGTGCGCCTCGGGCAGATAGTCCGGCGTGTTGAGGCTGAGCGTCTTGACGTCGAGCCGGCCAATGGCGCTGAGCAGGGTGTAGGAAGCGATGACGCGGTCGCGCTGCGCGCCGATCAGCCGGGCCTTGGCCTGGATCAGGTCCTGCTGCGAGTTCAAGACATCCACGGTGGTGCGCTGGCCGCCGGCGGCTTCCTTCTGGACACCGGCCAGCGCCACCCCGGCGGCGCGGACCTCGGACTCGGCGGCGGAGACGGCGATCTTGGCGCCTTCATTGGCGACCCAGGCGCTGATCGCCGCGGTGCGGGCCTGGTTACGGACCTGCTCCAGCACCAGCCGGCTCTGCGAGGCCAGCTCCTTGGCCTGGCGGGTCTGCGACGCCGCGGTGCCGCCGTCATAAATCGGCTGGTTGAGCGCGGCGATCGCCGAAGCCTGGTCCGTTCCGCGGGTGCCGAGCGTCGGGTCGTTGTCGCGGCTCTTGCTGGCGCTGCCTTGGAGGGTGATGGTCGGCATCAGGCTGCTTTCGGCGACGCGGATCGAGGTCGAGGCGACGTCGACGTCAAAACCGGCGGCCATGACGGCCGGATGCTGGGTGTAGGAAATCTGGATGGCGTCTTCGCGGTTGCGCGGCCCGAATCGATCCACGGTTTGCGCCGGCTGCAGCTGCGCCGGCGGATTGCCGATCACCTGGGTATAGGTGGCCTGGCTGATGGCCAGCGCCACCTCGGCGGCGTTGAGGTCGGAGAGGCCGCGGTTGAGGCGCGCCTCGGCCTGGGCGGTATCGGTCGGGGTGACGTCGCCGGCATTCAGCCGCTTCTGGGTGATGCTCTGGGTCTCGCGCAGGAAGGCGACGTTGGCGCGCTGGGCCTCCACCAGCGACTGGTTGGCGAGCACGTTGGTATAGGCGGTGACCGCATCCAGCAGCACGCCTTGGCCGACATTGCGCAGCGCCTCGCGGCCGGAACTGACCTGCAGTTCGGCCACCCGCACGCTGTTGGCGGTCTTGAATCCGTTGAACAGCACCTGGGTGACGGTAACGCCGATCTGCCAAGGCTTTAGCGAAGCGGATTGAACCGTGTTGTCAGGCAGGAGATTGCGCACCTGCTGCAGGCCGGCGCTCAGGCTGGCGATGATCTGCGGCCGGTAACCCGCTAGCGCCTGTGGAACATTTTCATCCGTGGCGCGCTGGCGCGCCCGTTCGGCGTTGAGCGACGGATTGGTCTGGTAAGCCCGCGCCAAGGCATCCGGCAGGCCTTCGGCGGCGGCCGGCACAACGAAACCGGCGCAAGCAATTCCACCAAGGCAAATGCCCAACCGAAGCACGCGCCCTGTTATGTCGTGACCAACGCTTGTGTCACGCCTCGCCATCTGAACCTGCAAACCTACCCCACGAAGCCGTCCGCGCCGCCGCCCACGGCCTCGTCTACCTGTTTACGGGGAAGCGGTGCCACTGACAAAGGGCCGCGCGACATCTTCACATCAATTAGATGCTTGGCTGTTGCCGGTTCGTCACAGACGAATCCGCCCCGCAAATCGGCTATAGTGATCGGGCGGTGGCCACACGATTCCGTGAGCCCGTTGTGCTCATCCTGCCCGGGGTCCCGTCCTTGATGCCAAAGCAGTTTTCCGACCCCGAGGCTGTCGTCGACGAGATCATCGCCGATGTCGGAAAGAACCTTGTGGTTGGCCTGCCGCTGGGGCTGGGCAAAGCCAACCACATCGTCAATGCGCTGTATGCGCGGGCGGCGGGCGATCCCTCGATCAAGCTGACCCTGTTCTCGGCGCTGACGCTGGAAAAGCCGAAGCCCTCGAGCCTGCTGGAATCGCGCTTCGCAGGAGCGCTGATCGAGCGGCTGTTCGGCGGCTATCCGGATCTGGCCTATGTCGGGCCGCTGCGCGCCGGCCGGCTGCCGCCGAATATCGAGGTGTTAGAGTTCTTCTTCCTGGCGGGAAGGTGGCTGCACGTGCCGTTCGCGCAGCAGCACTATATTTCCGCCAACTACACCCATGCGGCGTCCTACCTGCTGGCGCGCGGGCTCAACGTGGTGCTGCAACTGGTCGCCAAGCGCGTGGTGGATGGGCAGACCCGCTACAGCCTGAGCTGCAATACCGACATCACCCTCGACATCATGCGCGCGCGCAACGAAGGCCGCGCCGCGTTCAAGCTGGTCGCGCAGGTCAATTCCGAACTGCCGTTCATGCCGGGGCCAGGCGATCTGCCGGCGCAGGAATTTTCCGCGGTGCTCGACAGTCCCGCGACCGAATTTCCGCTGTTCGCGCCGCCGGCAGAACCGGTCAGCGACACCAAATATGCGATCGGCCTGCATGCCGCGAGCATGGTGCGCGACGGCGGCACCCTGCAGATCGGCATCGGGCAGGTCAGCGATGCCCTGGCGCAGGGACTGATCGTCCGCCATCGCAGCAACGGGCAATTTCGCGAGATCATGTCGCGCCTGGCGCCGGGGACGCTCCCGCGGGAAACCTCCGCCTTCGACAAGGGTCTTTACGGCGTCAGCGAGATGATATTCGAGGCGTTTGTCGGCCTGATCGAGGCCGGCATCCTCAAGCGTGCGGTGGATGGCGTGATCCTGCACGGCGCGTTCTTTGTGGGACCAAAATCCTTCTACCGCGCGTTGCGCGAGATGAAACCGGAGGAGATCGCCCGCATCTGCATGATGCCGGTCTCCTTCACCAACGCGCTCTACGGCGACGAAGCGGCCAAGCGGGCGGCGAGGATCGATGGGCGCTTCGTCAACAATGCGATGATGGCAACCCTGATGGGAGCGGCCGTTTCCGACGGGCTGGAGAGCGGGCAGGTCATCAGCGGCGTCGGCGGCCAGTACAATTTCGTGGCACAGGCCTTCGAGCTCGAAGGCGCCCGCTCGCTGCTGACCCTGGAGGCGTCTCGATTTGCCGGACGCAAGGTGCTGTCCAACATCCGCTGGTCGTATGGCCACGAGACCATTCCGCGGCATCTGCGCGACGTCTTCATCACCGAATATGGCGTCGCCGATGTGCGCGGAAAATCCGATGCCGACGTGATCGCGGCAATGCTCGCGATCGCAGATTCGCGCTTCCAGGAAGAGCTTTCGCGGCAGGCGAAAGACGCCGGCAAGTTGCCGAAGGGTTTTGCAATTCCCGCTGCCCACCGCGAGAATTTTCCGGAGCGGATCGCAGCTGCGCTGAAGCCGGCGAGGGACGAGGGGTTGCTGCCGTCATTCCCTTTCGGCAGCGATTTCACCGCGGCAGAACTGCGGCTGATCCCGGCGCTGCAATTGCTGCAGGCGGCACAGCGCACGCCGATGCAACTGCCGGGGCTGCTGTGGCAGGGCTTTTCGCGCACGCCGGATGCGGCGGACGAAGAGTGCCTCGCGCGGCTCGGCCTCGACCGGCCGAAGACGATGGCCGAACGCCTCTACCGCGCGCTGGTCAGCGCCGCGCTGGCGCGCAGCCGCTAGCGGTTCTTGTTCACCGGCTTGCGCTTCTCGATGAAGGCGGCCATGCCTTCGGAGCGGTCTTCCAGCGCGAAGGTCGCGTGGAACAGATTGCGCTCGACGCTGAGGCCTTCCGACAGCGGCGTCTCGAAGGCGCGGTTGACGGCTTCCTTGGCCATCGCGGCTGCGGGGCGCGACATCGAGGCGACCTTTTCCGCCGCCGTCATCACTTCGCCCATCAACTGGTCGACCGGCACCACGCGGCTGACGAGGCCGGAGCGTTCGGCTTCGGCCGCATCCATCATCCGTCCCGTGAGACAGAGGTCCATCGCCTTGGATTTGCCGACCGCACGGGTCAGGCGCTGGGTGCCGCCGATGCCGGGAATGGTGCCGAGCGTGATCTCGGGCTGGCCGAACTTGGCGGTATCGGCGGCGATGATGATGTCGCACATCATGGCGAGCTCGCAGCCGCCGCCGAGCGCATAGCCGCTCACCGCCGCGATCGTCGGCTTGCGGCAGCGCGCGATGCGGTCGCCGCCGATCGCTGCGAAGTCGGACGAGAACATGTCGATAAAGCCTTTCGGCTGCATCTCCTTGATGTCGGCCCCGGCGGCAAAGGCCTTCTCGCCGCCGGTGACGACGATGCAGCCGATCGCATCATCCGCCTCGAGGTCGTCAACGGCAGCCGCAATCTCGCGGAAGACCCCGAAGGAGAGGGCGTTGAGCATTTTCGGCCGGTTCAGCGTGATGACGCCGACCGCGCCTTTGGACTCGACGATGATGTGTTCGAACGTGCTCATGGGCCACCCCGGTTGGAAATTCGGGGCGACATTGCCCGCTGCAAGGCAGGCCTTCAAGTAGGGGCTTCAAGGGGCCCGGACGCGCCCGGACATGGGCGCGCCGGGAGTTGGAGGGTACGCGGTTACGCCATGAACATGCGTGCGGCGGACGCCACCGTCAGCAGCGCGCCGAAGGCGATGAAGATCTTGCCGATCAGCGAGGTCTGATCCCAGGTCGAGGTCTCGCTGGCCATTGCCTTGGAGACCGCTGTCGTCACCGGCTTGGCCGGCGCCACCGCAACCGTGGTCTGCGACGGCGGCGTCTGTTCCTGCAGCGTCTTGTCGGCGTCGTTGAGCTGGTCCGCCTCCACCACCTGCAACGTGGTGACGCTGCCTTGCTGATCCGTCGGCGGATCGCTGCTCAGAAGCGCATTGGCGCGGGCGGTCATGGCCGGTGCCGCGCTAATGACGACGACATCGCCGCCCATGCGCGCATTGGCATTGGCGACGGAAGCCGGCAGTTCGCTGGCTACGCCCGCATCAGCAACCTCGATCCCGGGCTTCTTGTCTTCGGAGGATTTTTGCGCCGTGCGGGTATATTTCCGGTGCGCATAGCGCTTGTAATAGCGCACCTGCTTCACCTTCTTCGACGTGCTGACTTGTTCGGACTTGGATTCGGCCGCGCTGGAAGCCGCCAGCGTCCAACTCACGCCTACCACAAACGCAAGCAGCCCGGTGGCTGCTATCAACGCCACGCGCCCGCCGGCTCTGATGGTCATTGCCAGTCTCCCCGATTGCCCCCACCCGGAACGAAGAGAGACCTTTGCTGCGTGTTCACAGCGCGGCGGAAAATGGGAATCTTCGGGCAACACCGGGCGAAATCGCGGCAGTGGCGCTGCCGCATCCCGTGCGAAGCGACAAGCTTCTGCCAACGCACAAGCCAGGGTTCCTCGACCGTGCGATCCTTCGCAATCGATGTTATGAGCCTGCTTGGCGGCCGAACGTCAGCCTTGCCGATTCCCTTGGCCGGGCGGGCCGCTTCCCGCGTCGCTGGTGACTATGATCACGAATTCGTGATCTGAGGTCGGCGGCGTAACAAATTGAAAGATCGATCGAAATGTCAGGTGGAGCGCGGGTTGCGCGAACGTGAGGACGAGTGGACCGGCCTGATGCGGCTGGCCATTTCAGGCGACGATGGGGCTTATCATCGCCTGCTCAGAAGCGTCACGCCTGTGCTCCGGGCCGCGGCGCGCCGCGGCCTGTCGCGAGCAGGGCAACCGGTCGATCAGGCCGAGGACATCGTGCAGGACATTTTGCTGGCAGTGCATTTGAAGCGTCACACCTGGGACACGAACGCCCCGTTCGCGCCCTGGCTGTTCGCGATTGCCCGCAACAAGCTGATCGATTCGCTGCGCCGTAGGGGCCGTCGAATCTTCGTCGACATCGACGATTTCGCCGAATCGCTGGCCGGCGAAGCGCCTCCCGAGACGGTGCCAACAGGCGAAGTGGCCGCACAGTTGCAGACGCTACCGGCGCGCCAGCGCGACGTGCTGCAGTCGATCGCGGTCGAGAGCGTATCGATCAAGGACACCGCGAAGCGGTTGTCGATGAGCGAGGGCGCGGTGCGGGTGGCGCTGCATCGCGGGCTCGCGAGCCTGACGGCCAGGCTGAAGGAACAGTAAGGATGGACACGGAGCAACTCATTCGTTCGCTGGCGGCCGACAATTCGCACCGTGCCCGCCCGGTCGGCTACGTGCTGATGCTGGCACTGCTCGCCGCCGCCCCGGTGTCGCTGCTGCTTTTCTTCGGCGAGATGGGCTTTCGGCCCGACATCATGACGGCAATGTCCAACCCGTTCTTTGACCTGAAATTTGCGGTCACGCTGGCTCTCGCCATCTCTGGAGGCGCGGTCGCCCTGCATCTGTCGCGGCCCGAAGCTTCGCTGCGCGGCTTCGGATGGTTCCTGCTGATCCCCGCCGGGATTCTCGCGGCCTGCATCGGCGGCGAAATGATGATGCCGCAGCGGGTGCCGATGATGACGCGGCTGGTCGGCAGCAACTCCAGGATATGTTTGACCGCGATCCCGGCGCTGTCGCTGCCGCTCCTGATCGCCGCGCTGATGGGCCTGCGCCACGGCGCGCCGTCGCGGCCGGCGCTGTCGGGGGCGATTGCAGGCCTGTTGTCGGCGGGGCTCGCTGCGACGCTCTATGCCTCGCACTGCACCGACGACTCGCCGCTGTTCGTCGCGTTGTGGTACACGCTGGCAACCGCGCTTGTTGCGGCGCTCGGCGCGTTGATGGGTGCGCGGGTACTGAAGTACTAGAGCATGATCCCGAAAAGTGGGAACCGGTTTTCGGAAAAGATCATGCGCAACAATTGAGCCCTACGCCGCCGGCACCGCGTTCTGCTGCTGCATGCGGTGGAAGCGCAGCACCTGCTGCGCGGTCGTGGGCCGCAGCCGCTCATAGGTCGCCTTGCAGGTCGGCATATCGGTCGGTTCGCCCCCGGCAACATCGTCACGCAGATTGATGATGGCCTTGACCGTCGACCATGACAGGTTGGCGACCTTGGCCAGGATCATCACGCCCTCGGCGCGGGTCTCCATCATCATGTTCTCGGCGACCGTAACGGACACATTGGCCATCGCCGCGATCGAGGCGTTGGTCTCGTCGAATTTGCCGTTCTCCGCGAAGGCGGCGATCTGGAATTCGTCGAGCCGTCCGTCATCGAACAGCGATTTCACCAACGCATGCGCAATCGCTGTCTGCTCGGTGACGCCGGACTTTGAGGAGCGGGCCCGTCGCGTGGCTTCCTTCACCGCGCCGGATACCTGCTTGCCCTTGCCGGGATTGGCCGATTCCAGCCGCTCCCGCACGGCGTCGGAGGCCTTGGCGATCAGCTTCAGATAAAGATGCCGCGGAATGTTCGGCCGCAGACCGACGCAGGTGGCGAGATCGTCGTCATGCTCGGCGCGATTGACCAGGCGGGTAAAGCCGCGCTCGGTGAATTCGGCGCCGGGATTGTTGACGGTGTTCTGCACCACTTCGTCATTGCCGCGCAGCACCAGCACGTCGGTGACGGCCCCGGAGAGCTGTTTGCGGTTCGAGATCGCCAGCAGATGCGCCTGGCTCTTGTTGCGCGCCGCCTCGATCAGGGAGTCGTCGTCGAGGCGGAGGGACTGCGTCAGCACCGGGCCCGCCACCTCGATGATGTCGTCGAAAGCGAGCGCCCGGATCGTCAGCGGCGGGGCGTTGTCGACCGGCGCCAGGCGGTTGGCGAGCAGCGCCTTGGCAGAGGTTTCGATGTGCAGCATCAGGCACTGCAACACGTCGTCGAACAGGCCGATCTGTTCGTCGGAATAGTCCACCGCGTGATTGAGAAAGAGATCGGTGACGCGGCGCAGCGCCTCTACCCGGCGGGCGACGGTGCCGTGGGCGAGGGTGGCTTGCAGTTCATCAAGCAGGTTCTCGGGAGCTTTTGCAGTCTTCGAACTCATGACTCTATCCTGGAGAGTTGATCCGGCGGCGGCTTCTCCGCTGCCGGTTTGCAGTATCTTTTCAGGTCGGGGCGATGCGGTTGCGTCCTTGTGACTTGGCCAGATAAAGCGCGGTGTCGGTGCGGGCGAGCAGGCTGTCGGTGGTCTCGTTCGGCCTCAGCGTCGCTACGCCTGCGGACAGCGTCACCCTCATGCCCGGCGAGAAAGCGCTCCAGTCGAGGTCGGCGACGATGCCGCGCAGGCGGTCCATCGCCCGCGCCGCGCCATCAGTCGTCATATCGGGCAGCACCAGCAAAAATTCCTCGCCGCCATAGCGGCCGAAGCGGTCGACGCTGCGGATGTTGGCAAACATGGTGATGGCGAAGGTACGCAGCACCTCGTCGCCGGTCGGATGGCCGTAGGTGTCGTTGACGCGCTTGAAATGGTCGAGGTCGATCAGGGCAATGGAGCAGGGCAGGCCGTTGCGGGCGGAGCGGGCGATCTCCTCATCCAGCATGCGCATGATGCAGCGGCGGTTCAACGCGCCTGTCAGCTCATCGAGCTCGGCGAGTTCCTCGATGCGCTTGTAGGCTTCCTTGAGCTTCAGCCCGCTCTGGTACAGCGACGCCTTCAACGAGCTTGAGAAGATGCCGAGGAACATGCAGCGGCCGATGGTGAGCGTGAACACCATCATGGTCGCAAAGCGCTCGATGTGATTGCCGTGCGGCATGGCGACCGGCTTGTCGGTCAGCAGGAACAGGCCGGCAAGGCCAAGCGCCATCGCGGTCCAGATCATCGCAGTCTGGCTCGGCGTCGAGCGCAGCGAGGCAAAGCTGAACACGGTAAAGAGAGAGCACAGGAACAGCACGCCGACGTGCGGCGCGATGTAGGCGAAGGCGACCATGATCATCATGTTCGCGGCCGACATCGGCGCGACCATGTAATGGTCCTTGAAGCGCTCGTTGACGCCGGTCTCCGACATCAGGATGGCTACGCCCGTCAGCATCAGGCCGACGAGGGCGTAGGCCGGTCCAAGCCAGAGCGTGACGGTCCCGGCATAGGCGTAGGTCAGCAGGATGCCGGCATCGACGACATAGCTGACGCCGATCATCCCCAGAATCTGGCGGCGCTGCTTGGCCCGGCGCTCCAGCGCTTCCGCCGTGAGGCGGGAACCGGTGCCGTTGGCCTCGGCCGCAATCGGATTCACGAAGGATGGCGCAGCGGTGCCCATGGTCTCGCCGTTACTGGAACTCGGTAAAAATCTACGCGGGAAAGCCTTTAGGTTTGGTATCTTCAGACCCGGGCTTCTCCGTCAAAATCCGGGCATTCGCCTTGTTTTTCCATGCAAATTGGCCGCACCCGCCAGGCACCGGCACAACCCTCCAAGGGGCTCAGGCGGCGCTTGCAGGTACTGTCCTGCCGCTCAGGGATTGCTATGGTCGCGCCGGGCGTCCGGTGAAAGCGATAGAGTAATATGATACCAAAAATGGGTGCTGATGAACCGGTTTGGGGGCCGTATTTTTGCGGGCGCTTGCTGGCTGGTCCACATATGCATTTTCGGAGTTGCGATAAGTTGAAGAATCTTACCTTTTCCTTCGAACCACACCCCATTTCCACCCGACCAAACCTGCGAGACGGCAATTGAGCGCGACACAGGCGGCTACGGACGAAGTCCTTATCGCCCGGATCGCTCAAGGCGACCGGCTTGCCATGCAGGTGCTCTATGGACGGCACCATGTCAGGGTGTTCCGTTTCGGGCTTCGACTCGTGCGGGATGAGCAGATCGCGGAAGACCTCATCAGCGAGGTGTTTCTCGATGTGTGGCGTCAGGCCGGCAAATTCGAAGGCCGATCTGCCGTTTCCACCTGGCTGCTGGCGATTACGCGGTTCAAGGCCCTCTCTGCACTCCGTCGCAGGAAGGACGCTGAACTGGACGACGAGGCGGCCAACGCGATCGAGGATAGTTCCGACGATCCCGAAGTGTCGGTCCAGAAGAAGGATACGAGTGAAGCGTTGCGGAAGTGCCTGACCGGACTTTCCGCCGAGCACCGGGAGATCGTCGATCTCGTCTACTACCACGAGAAGTCCGTGGAAGAGGTAGCGCAGATCGTCGGCATTCCGGAGAACACCGTGAAGACGCGCCTGTTCTATGCGCGCAAGAAATTGGCTGAGCTACTTAAAGCAGCCGGAATTGAACGAGGCTGGCCATGATGGCGATGAGCAAGAAGATGCTGGACGAGCCCGGCGAGATCGAGATGCTGCTGCCGTGGCATGCCGCCGGCACGTTGAACGCGCGTGACGCGCGCCGTGTCGAGGAAGCGATGGCCCGCGATCCCGAACTTGCGAAGCAGTACGCCGTGATCCGCGAGGAATACGCGGAAACCATTCACCTCAATGAAAGCCTCGGTGCGCCCTCCGCGCGCGCCATGCAGAAGCTGTTTGCCGCGATCGACGGCGAGCCCGTGCGCAAGCCGTCCGCGGCTTCCCGCATCTCCACCGGCATCGCGCAGTTCTTTTCGAGCCTGTCGCCGCGCACGCTGGCCTGGTCGGCCAGCGCGGCCGCGCTCGCCCTGCTGCTGCAGGCCGGCGTAATCGGCACGGTCCTGATGAAAGGCCAGACCTACCAGACCGCCTCGCTCACCGTGAATGAGCGGGCCGCGGCCCCGATGACGCGTGAGCTTTCCGCCGGCGGAACTCCGCCGCGCGCGCTGGTGCGCTTTGCGCCCGACGCGAAGATGGCCGATATCAATTCGCTGCTGGACAGCTATCAGGCTACCGTCGTTGGCGGTGCCAACGGCCTGTTCCGCCTGCAGTTCGGCGGCAAGTCGATGAGCAAGGACGAGGTCGCCAGCCTGATGAGCAAGCTGCGCGGCGAGAAGATCGTCAGCCTTGCCGAGTCCGCGCCGTAAGGCCGAGGTTTCATGATTGCCGAGGGATTCAACAGGCGGTTGAAGGCCGGTTGCGCCGCGATCGCGCTGATCGCGGTCTGCGCTCCCTTGACCTGGCTCGACATGCCGCAGGCGTCCGCGCAGGCGATGATGATGCGCTCGCCTACGGTCAACATCGCGCCGCGCACCCCCACGATCAATCCGACCATCACGCCGCGGGTCGACCCGACCATTGCCGCGCGCCCCAACAACGTCACCAATTTCACCCCGACGGCCATCCCGACCACCACGTCGATCTCGCGCGTCAATCCGAACTCGACGATGCCCTATGTGCGGCTTTCGCCGAACCTGTATCCGGCGTGCGATGCTGCTTACCGTGACGGCGACGGCGAATGCCAGGGCAGCCCGGGCAAGACGACCTCAGGTGACGGCGGCAGCACCAGCGGCAAGTCGAAAGGCAAAGGGAAGGGCAAGGGCCCGAATTCGCCTTTGACCGCGTCAATCTCGCTCCGCGTTCCCAACGAACTGCTGGCCGAGATCGACGGCTCGCTGTCGGAGGAGCAGGTGCGCGCGATAGCGCAGCGCCACGGCCTGACGCTGGTCGAGTCACAGAATTTGCCGCTGATCGGCGCCACCATCGGCCTGTTCCGCATCACTGACGGACGTCCGCTCGACGCCGCCCGGCGCTCGTTTGCGTCAGATGGCGGCGTGCGCGACGTATACTTCAACTGGATCTACCGCCTGCAGCAGACCAAGCCGCTGTCGGAAGGCGATCCCGCGCAATATGCGGTGTCAAAGCTCAAGCTGCCGCAGGCGCACAAGCTGGCGCACGGCATGAACGTGACGATTGCCGTGATCGACTCCGGGATCGACGCCAACCATCCCGAGCTCGCCAATACGATCGCGGACAGCTTTGACGCACTCGGCAGCAAGGAAGGCGCCCACGTCCACGGCACCGGCATTGCCGGCGCCATCGCCGCCCATGGCCGGCTGATGGGCAGCGCGCCGGAAGCGCGCATCATTGCGATCCGCGCCTTCAGCAATACCTCAGGCGGGGCAGAGAGTTCGTCCTACATCATCATCAAGAGCCTGAACTACGCCGTGCTGCACGGCGCGCAGATCATCAACATGAGCTTTGCCGGTCCGAAGGACATGCTCATCGAGCGCGGCATCGCGGCGACTGCGGCCCGCGACGTGGTGCTGGTGGCGGCCGCCGGCAATGCCGGGCCGAAATCGCCGCCTCTGTTTCCCGCCGCCAATCCGAACGTGATTGCGGTCAGCGGCACTGACGCCCAGGACCGCCTGTTCACCGCCTCGAACCGCGGCGTCCATATCGCGCTCGCCGCGCCCGGCACCGACATCTTCCTGCCGGCGCCGGACCAGAAATACCAGATGACCTCCGGCACCTCGTTCTCGGCGGCGTACGTCTCGGGCATCGCGGCGCTGCTGCTTGAGCGCAACCCCACATTGAAGCCGAATGAGGTGCGCGCAATCCTTACCACGACGGCGCGTGACCTCGGCGCGCCCGGCAAGGACGACCAGTTCGGCTACGGCCAGGCCGATGCGTTTGCGGCGACGACGGCTGCGACAAATTCGCCGCCGGTTCCGATGGCGACGGCCCCGCGCAACCCTGCCAGGGAGGCCGACGGCAATGACGTTTCCGTGAGCCGGGAGCTGAAAGCACCGGGTGCGGCGATGGCGTCAGATAAATCGGCCACGAGCGAGCCGAATAAGCCCGCTGCGCAGTAGTTTTCGGCCGATTTCGCTTCCCAAAAAGAGTTAAAAAAATCGCAACTCGCTTTGAACGTCCGGCGTAGCCGCAGCGACTAATTTGGCGTGGGAGCGGTTATCCCTCCCCATCGGCTGTATTCGGCGCGAGCGCCCATCCACCCCAAGCGCCCATATGGCTTTGACCCGTCCGGTTGTCCCCCCGGACGGGTCTTTTCTTTTCGGCGGCAGTTCCAATTTTTCTGCTGATAGGCGCGGCGTTATCAGCTGCAACACCGTCATGCCTGCACGCCAGTCGACGGGAGGGTGTTGCAGAATTGCCCATAGTGACGCGGATTTTCTGATGCTCGCGATGCTGGCAAGAATCGCTGGCTAGACAACCCGAGAGTTTTCCACAGAATATCCCTGTCACATCCAGACTGATTCGGTTCGTTGCGTCTCGCGTCCGGCTTCTCTCTTACGGGCAAATTGATGACAATACGAACCGACGTCGCGCGGGGACGCGACATCGTCGTCCGGTGGTCCGCGCTTGCCGAACAGCGGCTCGACTACCTCACCGAACTCTACGAGACCGGCCGCTGGCGCCGCTATTACAGCGAGGACGACTTTCTGGAGAACATCCGGGAAGCCAAGAGCGCAGTGGAAACCTGGCACGGCCTGCTGACCGCGGAAGCGACGCCGGATAATCGGCCGATAGATTTTTCCTGGATCGGCCGCAGTAGCGCTGCCCTGCTGCCGAGGGTGGATGTTCCGTCTGGGAAGCGTGAAGTGCCGGTTGAGCCAATCGCCTCGATTGCGCCGGTCGCGCCGCAGCTGGCAGAGCTGCCGGCGGCGCCATCGGTGAGCGTGGTGCCAGCCATGGCCGACCCTGAGCCGATAGCGGTAGAGCCGCTTACAGTGGAGCCGATTGCGGCAGAGCCGGTGGCGGTTCTCGAAGCCACCGAAACGCTCGAGCAGAGTACGCTCGAAGCCATCGCGGCGATCGAGGACCGTCCTCTTGACGCCGACGGCCACCTGCGCATAGCGCTGGGCGCCATCTGTGGTGAGATCCGTCGTGACGGGGCGCGCGTGGTCGAGGCCGACCACCGCGCCGCGCGGCGCCTCCGCGATCATGTTGCTGTGGACCAGCGCGGTGCCGGCGCCTGGTGTGACGGATACACCGATGCCGACAAAGCTGTTGCGGATCACGTTGCCTGATATGGCGACGTCGCGCAGATACTTGCCCCAGCCCGCGATGATGCCGAAGGCCGGTGCATTCTCGATCACATTGCCCGTCACCGACGTATCGGCCTCGACATAGATGCCGATGCCGGCGTCATCGTCAGGCGCGGTGCCGATGGGCCGCTTCGGCACGAGGTTGCGGATGATGTTGCCCTGGACCACGGCGATACGGCCGCCCTCGTTGAAATTGCAGACGGAGACGCCAAGCGCTGCGCCATCGACGGTGTTGTTGGCGATCACCGCGCCCTCGAAGGAGAATTCCGAATAGAGCGCGACCTCGCGCACTCCGCTGACGCTGTTGCCTGTTATCTGGATATTGGAAGCGGAATTGCCGCGCACCGCGGAGTAGTCGCAATTCTTGATGCGGTTGCCGCGCACGATGACGTTGCCGGCGCGGAAGGCGTTGATGGCGTTGCCGTACTGGCCGGAGCCGCCGGGCCCGGCCTTGATGTCCTCGATGCGGTTATCGAGCACCAGCGTGCCGTCGTCGCCGAT
>JABUBP010000175.1_pt1 | contig 15635 bp, 22 predicted proteins | sample 7240331 | NCBI WGS metagenome assembly JABUBP01 (sample SAMN07256347, study PRJNA390944) | subsurface metagenome | isolation source: Methane hydrate marine sediment | place: Pacific Ocean: Eastern North Pacific, ODP site 1244 | collected 2002 | reverse complement strand
CCCCCTGCTGCAAGTCAAATCCAGAGGACTTGCCACTTCGTCTGCTGCCGCCAGAGTTCAATAAGCTGGCCAGTAAGTACGGAGAAAAAAATTTCATCCCCGACGGCGATACCGGGATACTGCCGATGCCCTGTCCATTCCTAAAACATGACCGGTGCACCATTTACCCGGACCGCCCGTTCGTTTGTGTTCTCTATCCCTTCCAGCCGGGGGCAACGGATGGAACCGGCAATATGATGATGGCGCTGGCATCAAGCTGCCCAGAGGCCCGGCGGATCACTAGGGCGGCTTACATGATGAGCTGGAGAATCAGACGGCAGTTCCACTCCCTGGGAGAGGAGAACTTTATGGGAGTATTTCGCCGGTAGTGGAGACAAAGAAACTGGAAGAGGTGAAGTGAATGGTCACTGCTTTTGAAACCTGGAAATGCCATATTTGTGGCGAAGAAAGGCCAGATAACAAGATCTCTGTCCTCTCCAAGCCCCTGGTCATTAATGGCCAAGTTTGCGGGGAGCAGAATATTAGATACTGCAATGACAGGCTGGCCTGTGTAGAGGGAGCGAAAGAGTTTAGCTTTTCTAAGGCCACTAGAGGGGGAAAAGGGATGAAACTTAAAGAGGCAACCACAATCGCTGACCAGGTTATTGCCCGGCTGGCGCCCTACTGCTCCAAGATTGAGGTGGCCGGCTCAATAAGGAGAAGGCGACCTTTAGTGCGGGATATCGATATCGTCCTCATCACCTCCGATCCCTGGGGGCTTGACACCGCCATCTGGAGGCTGGGCAGGCAGGTGCTGGCCGGGGATAAGCTGAAGCGGGTCGACTACAACGGGGTCCAGGTCGACCTGTACTTTGCCACTGAGAAGACCTGGGCGACCCTTCTCCTCATCAGGACCGGTTCCAAAGAGAATAATATTCGTCTGTGCACAATAGCCAGGGGAAAAGGCTGGCACCTAGCAGCCGGCGGGCGGGGATTGTTTAATGAGAAAGGCGAGCGTATCGCCGGTGATACCGAGCAATCAATATACCAGGCCCTAGGGGTTCCCTACCAGGAGCCGGTGAGGAGGTAGAAGATGAGTCCAATTTTGAATTACACGACTTCGGTTCCGGTATCCAGGACAGTCGCCCAGGTCCAGGCCAAGCTCGTTGAGCATGGCGCCCGGGCGGTGATGATGGAGTACGGCGGCGGCGGTAGAATCAAGGCCCTGACCTTCATCGTGAAGATGCCCAATGCTGAGCTGTCCATACGCTTGCCCATTGATGTTCAGGCGACACTCAAAGTGCTGCGAAGGCAATACGAGCGGGGCGAGGGTGTCCAGAGGAGACACACCACCGAGGACCACGCCTACCGGGTGGCCTGGCGGATTATAAAGGACTGGGTCGAGGCGCAGATGTCACTGCTCGAGACCGAAATGGTACGCCTAGAGCAGATTTTTCTCCCTTATGTCGTGACTAAGAGTGGGCAGACAGTCTACGAAATCATGGCCGAGAGGCAGTTTCTGCTCGGTACCGGGGAAGGAGATAAAGGTGAGTAAGGTAACCAATGTCAAGGTTGAGCTCGGGCCACGGATAATAATGGTCGGCAGCGAAGTCCTGGGTACCTCAGACAATATTTCCATCGAGATTGCTGAGTCGACCGAGGAGGAGCTGGAGAAGCTGAAATCAGCCAAGGAGATACGGCTGGTGAAGATACTGGGTGAAAGCGGGAAGTAAATGGACTTATCAGCACTAATGGAAGACTTAAGGAAGATTGGTCCCGAAATTAGGGTATCTGTAAAGGTACAGCGTGATAAAGGGGCGTCACTTTCAATTCCGATTCTTAGCCGCACAATAAAATATGATGAGAACGGCAAGAAAATATCGGATGTTACTGTAAATCGGCTCGCGGGGTAGGGCAGAGGTCAGCCCGCCGGTGTCATAAGCCGGAGATCGGTGGTTCGAATCCATCCCCCGCTACCAGAAATAAAAGGGGGAAACAATGAAAGCCATAGTTCATGATTGCTTCACGGAGATATTCCCCAGTGTTGAGGAGATTAAGGAGCATTGCGGGATAGGCGCGGGCGCCGACTGCTGTATCTGGTTAGTAGTGGGCTCAAAGTTCGAATGCACCTTTTATAACCGGCATCCAGCTTTGATGGAGCGGTGGAAGAAAGGCCTGACAGTAGCCAAGAGAGACGGCTGCGAGAAGGTCAAGAACTGGAACCCCCCTGGTCTCGGGGTTTTTGAGTTTTAGCCCCGGCCGGGGGTAATAAAAAGGGGGCCGTAGCCCCCCTTTAATTGCTACTTACCCTTTTCCCTTCTTTCTATCAGGTTACCTCCAAGACCCCAACTACTCCCAGGTCGTAGCTGCCGACCTGGGTGAGCCCGATGCCGGATGGGTCAGCCGATACAACTGCGTAGAGCATAGCTATTGCTGTCACCGGGTAGCTGCCGGGTGGCGCTGGCTCGGTCCTCCACCCTACCTGATACCAACGAGAAACTGCTTTTGCCGGTTCACAACCTGCACCGGTACATATACCGGTGAGGGTGTATTTACCGTCGGGGCTACTCAGCGGGATCCAACCGTGGATACCGGCCAGGGCAGGGCTTATGAACTGCCCGCGGGCAACTGTTATTACGCCCTTCACGGGCCTTGCTTCCACTATAAGCAACCAGTATGTTAAGCCGGGATTAACCTCCGGCAGATAAGCGAGTATTGTAGGTGTGAACTCTTCTCCCGACTGTACTGATGGGATGTCGACCCCGACGATGGCCGGTTCTTCGACCGGAATCTCTGGAGGCGGCGGGTTGGGATTTCTTCCCAGCTCACCGGTGGCCAGGTCCAAAAGGTAGTGATAGCCGTCCCTGAAGAAGAAAGTGTAGGTGCGCTCACAGGTGGGGTCTATGCACTGGTAGTTGGCATCGAGAAGGATGATCCTTATCGTGTCCGTGCCGGGAGCGTCGGCCGTTATCCAGCCGGCCTCACCTATCGGGCGCATTGTGATTTTCTCAGGGTACCCCATGTAGGGGAAGTCGGCCAGCCAGTGGGCGGTCCCTGGGGGATAGTTGGCCAGCAGCAGGCTGAAGCCAGTAAACTCAGGTAGTAATACGGGAACGAGCTCAGCATTGAACTCGTTATTGCCTTCAACGACTGCTAAATCGGCTATTAGCGTTTCATAGTCAAGCACATCGAATTTTATTGTGTAGCTTCCAGGAGTTAGCCCTGTAAGTGAATAGACCCCATCTGCGTCGGTCGTTATTATCCTGCCGGCGTAAATACCTACCATCCCTGCTATGGGAGAGCCGGTCTCGGCATCGGTTACCCTGCCAGAGAGGTTAGCTAACCCTGGTGGTCCAGCTACAGGGACCATCTGGATATTTAGCTCATTGGTGCAGTAAACCAAAACTATATCCGCCATATAGCCCGCTCCTTTCTAAAAGTATGCTGTCTCGTAGCCTTCTCTTGACGCTGAACCTTCATAGGCGCCAGGCTCTAGGTCTTCAAAAATATAATTGCCGCCGGCATCGGTAGAAACCTCAAGACCGTTTAAGGTGACCAGCACCCCGGATATCGGCTCACCGGTTGCCGCGTCATTTACCTTCCCGTATAGGTTGGCCCGGCCCGGTGGCGGTGCCGGTGGCCCGGCAAAGGCTATGGCGGCGACCGCGGCGACCAGGCCCAAGACGCCGGCTATCGGCAAGATAACTAACGCTGGCGATATTCTCTTTTCTTTTTCCATACTGGTCTCCTAGCCCAATAGATTGCCTATTATATACGAGAGGGCGCCGGCAGTAATAACCCCGGTGGCCCAATAGAATGGCTTTTTGAGGCTGGCCATGTGGCTTCTTAGTTGTCTACTCAGCATACCAAAGGCCATCAAGGTCACTTCCTTCTGGGTAGACTTCTGCCAACCGCCATTCTTGGCGACCTTTTCTATCGCCTCATCTACCCACTTCTCAAAAATAGTATCGTTTGATTTACTCATTTTATTTCCTATACTTGCCTCGTAATCATCTTGATGACCGGTCTCTCTAATACCCACTCACCGGCCATGGCGAAGGTCAGCCAGTCCCAGGTCGTTATCTCATCAACCATCTGGAGGCCACCAATCCTGAAGAGTATGGCACCTCCAATAAATAGGAATATTATCGCCGGCCGGGCAAAAGCCCGCATCATCTGTTTGCTGGCCTCAGTTTTCCTGATTAAAAGCTCCAGCTTCTTGTTCTCAAGCTCTAGCTTCTTGTTCTCAAGCTCCAAGATTCGGGCTTTTAGCTCCAGTTCGTTCATAATGCCCCCACTGCTATCATCTGGGTTGCCATGTTAGCTGATTTATCCTGTATGCCTACAGCTTCCCAGAAATCAGCTTCGTGGAAGTAGAAAAGAGGGGCTGGGGCTGTCTGAGTGCATTGAGCTTTGAGTCTTAGTTTTGTGATATTCCTTTGAGTATCTAAAACCTTTTCTACCCACTCACCAACAGCAATAGCACCTTCGTAGACATGATGCCAGGTTAAATCGCCGTTATCGTAGACATCTATATCGACGCTATCGACAGTACAATGGTCACCGGAAACCCAAACACGGACTTTGGTGCAAGATAAGACGGCATGGAGTAGATTAAGAAACTGCGCTCCGTGGGCTAGAAAATCATTGCTAGCGGGATAGTAGGTATCGTCATCGTAAGCCCACGGCTCGTTTACCCAGGCGGATTCAGGGTCTTCATATCCGGTTGGTGATAGCCAAGCATTAGCCATTAACTTATCTCAACCATTTGTCTTTTTACACCGAGTACCATATCCTTAATCCAGTCTGGACATCGTTGAATTGAAGATTGCCCAGATGAGCCTTGGCGTTCAACCACCGGAAGCTGTAAGCCTCATTGGCGGTAACTTTAGTGCCTATATCTATTGAGCCGATAAGGACATCGCCACCTTCCCTGGTTGTGGTAGCTATCTTAAACTGCTCATCCACCATATTTATGGCATCTGTGTATGCTTCCCCATTAGCAGGCTCCTGAACCTGTATTGGCTGAGCCTCTGTATGGTCAAGGCTGTTCTCAGCAGCATTGGTATTCTCTACCATCCTGAACTTGAACATGGCGATGGCCCTGACTATTGTGGCATTGGTAGGCAGGTCTCCGACTGTTACTGAGGGTAGCCCTGGTGTTGATTGACTGTCAGTGACTACTACCTCTTCCTGTGGATCGCTCCAGAAGTCCATTGAGAAGAGCGCCTTACCCAAGTCATCGTGAATATCATCCAGCCCTTTCGTTCTGGTGATAAGGTCAGCTATAGCATCGGTTATAGTTCTGGTAGGTATTAGTAAACTCACCAGCTATCTATCTCCCTTTTAGAAGTCGCCCGGGCAGTGTTCTTAGGTAGAAATCCCTAATTGCACCCACTCATAGCCATCAGCCGAGTTTTGCATGCAGACATAAACCTTGGTGGCCTGGCCTGCGCCCGTCCTCTCCCTCATAAACCTGCCAAGGTTCCCAGCCGCCGCTGCGGGAATGCTTGCAACCTCCTCAGTCAGCCCAAAAACCTCGTAGTCGCCTGTCTTGGTATGGTGGTCATCTGGGCCAACCCCGGCGAGAGAACCGTGAGCCTTCTCAGCCAAGTCAGCGAGATTATCGTGGGGAACCACCGTTCCTAAGGGGTGCCGGGCGGGGACATCGTGCCTGGCCTGATTGAGATACTGGGAGTGGTCATCATCACCAAGGCCGATAAGGTTTCCGTGGTCAGTCGTGCCCCCGAAGATTACCCAGGCTGTGCCGTTCCAGACCTTCAGAACATCGGTATCCTCGATCCAGGCCGCAAAGCCCTCGTTCGGTGTGGTGAATATCCACACTGAGCCATCCCACTCTGCTATGTCGTTTTCGTGCCCTACCCAGTCTCCAGTCGCTGTGGCTATGACAAGATAACGATCGCCGGTGCCAGGTGTGCCTGGAGGTGTATCCAGCTCACCCAGGACACTTTCCTGCCAGTCAAGCCCCTGAACCAGGCTTTCAACAAATTCTTTGGTGGCCGGCTCACTGCCGGCGGTGGGCGTTGGCAAGCTAGTTATCTTCTGGGAGGCCATGTCCAATGCCTTGGTTGGAGCCTTAAGGTCACCAACTTCAACATTATCCTTGACTGTTGCCTGGGCTTCGGCATCGGTGTATTTGGCGTGGTGAGCATCAGCAATACCTGCATGGTCGCTTACTTTAGTATCTACCTCAGCGTCCCTAGCTATTCCGGCTGGTATGTCCTCGTCTTCTAAAACTGCCCAGAGCCAATCTAGTGCTGTTCCTTTTGGAAGTCCCATCTTTTACTCCTTTGTTTAATTTTTTTAGCCGAACCTGCTTCTAGTTAGATAGATTTTTTCATCTCCACCCCCTATGTTGAAACTGCCATCTGAACCCATTGATAGCCGTTATTTGAGTTTCGCATGCAGATGTAAACCCTGGATATTGTCCAGTCTTCACTTCTTAGTTTGACAATTTTATTTAACTGTCCCTCCGACGGCGGAGGCAGTGTAGTTGCCTCTTCAGCCCTTGCAGCTGCTGGCGGTGCTTTAATGAGCAAACTCACCACATCGCCTCCTACTCCATATCCTCAAGAATGTAGCTATAAGGGATGGTAACGCTATTGTCCAAAGCATCGCTTGAGTGCATCTCAACCCTGAGGTCAGCGAGGATTGCCAGCGTCCCGTTGATGGCCATTATTGCATCCGGGTCTGTGCCCTGGGTAAAGCCCTGGTCATAGAATTTCTCAAAGGTTCCATTGACCTTGGTATACATTCTCACCGTAATGGTGGCTGCCGCCTGGCAATTTTTCATTGACACAGTGAGCATGTGGACTTTCTTCCTGGTAGTGGTGGGAATGGTGAGAATGTCAGCTCCATTTTCACCGGAAGTTCCCCCGCCAACGGCAGTTAGGTCTCTGGCTGCTATTTGGGTGTCGGCCTCACTGCCGGCCAGCTTATCGAGTGCGACCTGGACGGTATAGTCATTGACTACGGTTGCGCCTGAGTTATCGGTTATTGTGGCATTACCATAGATATTGATTGTGCCACCACTACAGTCGGCGTTGATGGTAATGTCGGCACCGTTGGCATAGACATTGAGGGTGCCGGCGGTCATCTCGTCTATCTCCAGAGTTCCCTTGAAACCACGAACATAGCAGGTTCCGCCATCCTGTGCGGTCAGAATGAGGTTGCCTCTCCAGTTTTTGATGCTTGCCCTAGTGGGAGCCTGGACTGTTATGGTCACAGCACCGTAGATTGATTCGCATTCTACCAGGTCGATGTAACCCCCGTCCTTAAATGAACAGGTACCACTCCAGAAACTGCACTGGTGCATTCTGCCGTTAAAGGTGGTGACAACATTTACAATACATCTAATAAGTGTTAGGAAGTTAGCTCCGCCCTGGCCACCGGTAACAATCAGCCCCTCAATATGGGAGCCGTCTACATCCTCATCGCTCAAATCGAGAGTATCGGTTACATCCTCATGCTCTGAACCAAAGAAGCAGTAATGCTGCATTGTGGCGCCGAGGGTTAACGCACCGTGAACATTTATTTTGTGAAGATTGCGGGCGGCGCACATGGTTATGACATCGGCTATGACATCACTGGGAGTCTGGGGTGTGCCAACGGGGTAGGCGGTACCGGCAATACCAGTATCTTCATCAAAGTAGATTCTATCGCCGTATATACCAGTTGCTATCTTGGTGTCTATGTTGGCAACATCAATCTCAACACTGGAGATATTGAGGACCCTGTAGACAGTTCCCGCCTTTATCTGGGCGCTGAAGCCGGTACCTTGGAGAGTGATAATCCCAGTTTCAGAGACAAACGATAGTGCCCCTTTGTCCTCATCTTTGGCATCACCGCTCATAATGAGAATGGTCTTCTCGGTGATAAAATCGTTTCTGTTGATGAGGGTGGAGTCCACCAGGGTGGTGCCATCGACGGCGCCGTCAAGCGTGGTGATCCCCGAGTATGCGGTCAGAGCCTGGACTAGTGCTGCCCTGGCCAGGGCGTATCCTTTGCTTGTCATAATTCCTCCCTCGCTAAGGCGTAGGCTTTATTTCCGGGAATACTAGGGTGCTCAGAGGCAATATGAGTGTCTAATTCCTCTTGGGTATCAAACGGCCCCCCGCAGTAAGGACAAACAAATAGGGCATAGGTTATAGTTAGCTTTGGTCTATAAATTCCACCCTTGTCTGCTGAATATGCATATAGAGCGGCGCTGTGGCTGGTTGACCAAGCAGGAGCGACATTAGCTACATCATAGTTAGCATTTCTTAATCCTAATTTAGTTATACCACCCTTTACTATAGCAGCAAGACCAGCTGCATTGAATATAAAGTCATTATAGTCTCCTATTTTAAAGTTATCATAAGTAATAGGAGTATCACAAAATGGTGTAGAGCCAAGACTATCGTAATCGCCAATAACAAGATGAATACTGGAGGCGGGAGCAGAGGAATATACATTAACATCAGGTAAAATGCTTAAATCATCATTTTTATAGTAACCATAAATTGACAATGTAGCTGATATTATAACTGCATCTGCTGGAATTGCAGAGGTATCAAAGAGTAAAATTCCCCTACCAAGATTTCTCCACCTATTCGTAGTAGCACTGGAATAAGCAAGGAAAAAGACCAAGTAATCAAAATTGGAATTAGCACTATTCCCAGTTCCAGCAACTAGTTCAGCCCATGTAGATTGCTCTGTTCCATCAATGTGACTTGCATGTCCATCTACGCTAGTCACCTCTGGGTGAGCATCTGGGTAAACTACTAATTCAGCCACTTATTTACTCCTGTATCACTGCCCAAATGGTAAGGATACCGGCTGTTGGAGCAAGGGCATAGGCTAAACTTGTCATAATTCCTCCCTCGCTAAGGCGTAGGCTTTATTAACAGCGACTGCAATTTCATAGGTTATAGTTAGTTTTGGCGCGTATGCTGGACCCTTATTTTTTGAATAGAAACTCCACCACCCACCCTCATCACCTATAGTTGGAGGTTGTGAGTTAATGTCTCTTGAATTTCTTAGACCAAGTTTCACAATGCCTGATGTTATGGCTGCTATACCATTAGCATTGAGTTCAAAGTCATACCAGGCATCTCCAACCGGGGGCATCTCAGAGGTGTTCTTGCTACCGAAACTTGTAACACTGCCCAGCAAGCGGCCATAATCGGCAGCTTGGGCTACACTTCCCAATACCAAACTACTACCATCAACAATTACAACATCAAAATCTGTTGTAGCCCCGGACGCACCATCATTCATCTTAAGTGATAATATGGCTGATTGCACCACGAAACCAACGGGTAAAGACACATCAAACGGTATGGCAAATCTACCTATTATATACCACGGTTCAGGTATGCCCCAGGCTCTGCTCTGCCAGACGGCATAATATTTCGCGTTAATATTTGGGGGATTGGAGCAGCTTGGCTCATCATGGACACTTGCATAAGATTCTTCAGCAGTCCCGTGATGCATAAAACTAACATCGTTTAACCCTGCATAAACCACTAATTCTGCCATTTTTACTACTCCTGTACCACTGCCCAAACAGTGAGAATACCCGCCGTTGGCGCCACGGCTACTGTTATCCTGACGCCGATATAAGGGTGCCAGTCGTCCCAGGCGAGGCCCACGCTGATATTGCCATTAGCCGTGCAGGGGAGCACCGGGCCTATATCTGTGGCCAGGTTCTTACTGTCGGTGGTGTTGGCTATAAGCTGAACATTAACTGCTTGGTTAAGGGAAGACTCTACTTTAATGGCGAGTCTCTTGCCCTCAGTCCAGTTGACCATCTTGTCGCTGTAGAAGGTGCCGGCTGACAGGATAGCCCGGCTGAATATCTCCTCGGGCTCTTTGGCCACCCAGGGTGTCTTGACGGTAACCTCTACTCCAGGCGGCGCCACTCCTTGGGCGGCGAGCCACTGCTGGAGCAGGGCAATTAGTTGAGCGTTGCTATCAGCTACTTCCGCGAGCACTGGAATTAGAGTCGTCAGGCATTCTATCAGGTAATTAAGCTTCTCCTCGGGAGGAGCTGCCTCAGCAGGTTTAGCCGCGAGCAGCGCACCAATGGCTACCCCTAGTATGGTGCCTCCGACGCCACCAATGACTACTGCTGTTCCTGTGGCTCTATCTCGCTTTTCAGCCATAAAGTACCTCCTGCTTAAAGCACCCCCGCCATTACTTTGTCATAGACGTCTTTGGGCAGCTCATCCCTGGTGGCCAGCCCCCACCTAGCCCGGAAGATGTTGGTCATGGCGCACTTCCTGACGGTGAACCTGATATTAACAGGGTCGTCGGGTTGAACGGTTGCCTTGAGCTTAATCCTGAGCTCGGTCAGGGCAGGGATAAAGCAGTTAATCTCCTTACCCAGGGCTACGGCGTCTGTCGCCCCAAGTGCCCAGGTGGGAAACTCTACGTAGTCAGACACATAGTCTCTATCAATGGCTATCCTGATATTATCCGCAACATCAGCGGTATCACTTGGGCCAGATGAGAGCTTGGTTAGCACCAGGAACTGGCCGTTGAGCGGGTGAAGAGTCTCAATGTCGACCCCGGCCGTGGGTACGGTAACCTGGAAGGCGTGAGTCTCCTCCTGGATGACCTGGTACTCTCTGGCTATCTGCTGATCCAGGGGCAGGGGCAGCAGCCCCTTCTCTACGGTGTTGGAGATGCCCAATTCCTGATTAAGCTTCTGCTCCTCGGCGGTAAGGGGAATCCCCAGGCGCAGCTTGTGGGCTACCGTGGGCTTGATGACCCACAGGGAGAAGAAGGTCTTGAAATCGGAAACTCCGGTGCTATGGTAAAGGTTGTAGTAGATCCTGTCTTTGGCCAGAAGTGAGAAGTTATTGGCCAGCAAATCGAACATGGAGCCAGCTACTACACTGAGGGTGGTCTTGTCCACCTTAAAGCGCATCTCAGCATCGTCGTCCCGGTCAACGGCGACCTCGCTCAGGCGGACCAGCAGCGGCGGGAACTGCCTCAAGTCGAGGAGAATGGGAGACGCCTCGGAGCTGGCAGCAATCGTGGGGACGGCGCTATCGGGGAGCTGCTCCGGGAAATACTTGACCTTTCCTATGGTCGCTTCAGTTAACATGGCAAACCTCCTCTGGTTTTAGATTGCACACCAGTTCCAAAAATTTATCGGTAAAATGACCCTCGGTGCAGGAGCAACAGAGGGGTAATTGTGCCCCTCGTCCCTCATTGTGCAAAGCCTGATATTCCCGGTGTTTATCCGATTGCCAGACTTCCTCAATGGTATTATTATTCAGGTCTCCGAATACGACCCTGCCAAGGGGGTCAAAGCAGCACAGATTTACCCTTCCGTCATACCTTACCGTCATATAGCTTTTAGCCCTCATGCATGATGTCGGTCCTTGCCGCATATAGGGGTATTGCTCTCCACACCAGGACTGATACTGAATTACTGTGCCGCCTGCTTTAATAAAATCTCCGGCTTCCTCGCTGCTAATTTCCGGGCAACCTACCATGGACATTCGGCAGGGGACCCCGGCCTCCTCCATATATTTGATGGCACGAACAACATGGTGAAAATCATCTAATCCCATGACCCTTTTCCGGGTATCGGGAGTGGTCGCGTTCAGTGATACATCAATCTGGAGATTGGGTACTTTCCCCAGCTCCCTTATGATTCCCTCGGTAAGCAGGCTGCCATTGGTGTAAATCAGAATTTTTACTGAGGGTGGCAGAATTTCACGGGCGGACCTTAACCTCTCCATGAAGTTTTTATCGCAGAATGGCTCCCCAGTGAGCATTGGAATGAAGAACTGAAGATTGGGTAGCTCTGCTGCCTGGCGAACTATCTTCTGATAAAGCTCATCAACCATTGTGCCGAACTCGGTAAACCTGGAGTGAGGGCAGAAAACACAATGCCCATTACAGAGGTTGGTCGTTTCAATTTGGAGGCAAATGAGAGAGTTCAAGCTCGGGTCACTCCTTTCAGATTGCATATAGCCAACAATGTAGGCAAACTTACCCCCTCTTGGATCGCCGTCGGTGTGGGGAAAGTATCGGTGAAGCTCTCTATCTCAAAGTCATCAAAGAATCGGCGTACGAGCTCCTCCAGCGTCTCCCTGGTGAAAAGCTGCCGATGCTCGATAAATTCTTCCGGTCCGAGAACATTATCCGGGACCGTAAAGATGACCTTTTCACGAGCCACCCGTACTGCCTCCTTTAATAGTGCAGCCGGGTCATCTAGGTGCTCCACTATTTCCGTAGCGACAACAACATCAAAGGACTTATCGGGGTGGCAAATCTCAGGGAGCTCGCAGACCTTGCCATCGATGCCCTTTGAGCGGAGTAAATCAATGGCGACAGGGCTGATGTCTAGCCCGGCCGCTCCCTTACAGCGGGGGCGTATTATGTCCAGGAATACACCGACGCCACAGCCTACATCAAGCACAGTGTCCTCAGGTTTTATATAAGAGGCAATTTTTCTGAAGGTAAGCGGATACTTCCGCCAGGTATCTTGGCCTTCTCCAGCCCATATTTGGTCCCAGTAAGGAGCTGTATTTATGTTACCTGTAAGGATGGCCACCCCTGGCTCTCTTCTCTTTGCTGTTTTACCTGGTATCTCCTCACGGAGACCAGCCCGCGCCAGTAGCCCAGGCCACTTCTGGCTCCAGTCTATGTGATGAGGGAAGAGATCCAATTGCCCGAAGTTATTGTGGAAGAATAGGACCCCATCTGGTTTTATGGCTTGAGCCAGCATGCTTAGCTGCTCGGGTAAGTCAGGCAGGTGCTCAAATACATCTATCGCCACTATGAGGTCGTAGATTTCTTTTTTATCTGCAAGTGAATCAATGAAGTTTATCCTTCCGTTACTTCTGAATTTAGCGAACTCGGAAACTATTCCCGGTAGGTCAAGATAGTCAACATCGGCGCCTCGCTTATGCAACAGCAGAGACAGGCTGCCGATGCCACCACCGAAGTCAAGCACCTTCAGTCCTTCTACACTGGGAAGGTAGTTAATAATCTGCTTGAAGGCATCTGATGCGTTCCACATAGCTAAGTCAAATAGATATTCCGAAGTCTCTGAATAAAATTGCCTAACTTCATCCAGGGTTTGAGGGTTCTTTCCCCGCCACCTTTTAGCTACCTCAAGAGCAGGGTTATCTCTGATTTTCCGTTTGATGTAAGCAGGAGTCTTGTGAAGGAATCTGGCCAAGTCTCGAGCAATAGGCTCTTCGCCCAAAAACTCATTGGCCACGGCCGTATTTTCATATTGAGTAAGAAACTGGCTAGCACCTACCGGGCCTAATCGCAAGTGGCCGAGTAAGACCGACATATCAGCCCAGATTTCAAAGCCGTTTTTCCTTGCCTTATCACAGAAGTATAAATCCTCACCGCCCCTCTCAAAGGAAAACCAAGGATAGGGAATCTTCTCAAAGACCTCGCGTTTGACTAAAAGGAAACCAGCGCCAGCCCCGCCAATCTTCATAAGGCCGTCATTCCCCTCGAGGGTGGCGTAGGTTATCGCGCTAACCGGTAGGCGCTTTTTACCCAGGTAGCGATATACCGGATCCAGGATGGGGTTAAATGCCGGGCACATCTTGCCGCTTACTCTGTGGCGCCCCTGGTAGCTGTAGATAAGGGGGAACTGCATGGTTCCCCTTTGAAAATAGAGGCCGGAGATTATGTCCTTATCATGGGTAAGCAGCTTGCGGCAGGCGTTAGGGGCGCAAATGATATCCGTGTCAAGGAACAAAAGATGGGTTGCCCTGCTCCTGGCCAAAAACTGTTCGACTAAAAGATTTCTGCCAGCATCAATCAGCGTTGACGAAACTTGAATAAGGCCGCCAAGCAACCCGTCTCTCATCAGGTTAGCTTGCAGATAATCCCTTGAGTCAACGAAATCGTTGGTGTAACTACCACCGGACGGGCGGACAATGCCGATATATACCTTTGGCGATTCCACTCTGGCAAGCCTCCAAAGCTTTAATCCTAATTTATGGTTGCGGTACCGATGCCTTCTCCACCACCTCCAGCACCATCACGTCAGCCGCCTCAGGGGTGTGGGTCTCCATGTAAATCTCAAGGGTTTGTGCAGCCGTGAGCCTGATTTCACCATCAGCGTTTGGAGTGTCGGTAACCACAGTCAGATTGAGTGCCTCAGGCATAATGGGAGTGGTTACATAAGTAGGAGCGTTCCCGCTGATGAGGTAGCCGCTTACCACCCCCAGCAACGGCTTGTCCAGCGTGACTTCTTGCACACTGGTGGCCACGGCGGTAAGGCCTAATGCTTGGTGTATTCTGGTAGTCATCGCTTATCCTCCCTTCATCTCGATTCTTATTCCGGAGAGCGCGGCGATCAGGGCATTGATGATGACTGCCGTGCCGCCATCCTGGGCGATGACCTGGCCGATTTCATTCCAGATGAGGTACGGCCTCTCCAGCTTGGGGATGGCGTAGTACAGCGGGATGGTGTCCGGGAAGAAGGGGTCAGCCCAGCCGAAATGAAGCGGGTTATTGGTGAGGGTGGTTGGGATCAGCCCCTTGGGGTGGTAGTCACCGGCAATCTTGAGGGCGGTCTTGGCCAGGTTTCCGGCGGCATCCGGCCGAATGCCGAGACCCTCGACCAGGACAGCATCCAGTCTGTCGAAGTCGAAGTACATATTTTCTTCGGACTCAGCAACCTTCCCGGTCTGATACCGGAACTGGTAGTCGCCGCTCTTGCCATCGGTGGCCTCCAAGTTGTAGGCGTAGCGGATAAAGGGGTTTATCTTGGGGATGCCCTGGTCCTTGCCACCAGGCAGTGTTCTCCAGGTATCGCCGTTTACCGGTATGGGGGCCTTGGATAGGGTGATAGTTCTGGCCCGGGCTCTCTCGGTTAGATAGGCGGGGAATACCATCGTGCCGAAGACTCGGGGCAGCTCGTCTACCTTGTAGACATAGCCCCAGAGGCGGACGCGGTAAGACTGGGTGATGGCGGTGGTTGCACCAACCAGGGTCTCAACAGTAATGCTCTCCGAGTACTTGAGGGTGGTAGACAGGAGGGGATTGTTGCTCATCGGGGTGCCGAAGCTGTAGAGCTTTGCTCCCCAGATTCTCCCCTTGGGTGGCGCCATCACTGAGGACCTGATGCCCGATAGGGAGACATACTCCCCATATTTCTCGCCATCAAGCACCGGGATGATTTTCTTCAGCTCTTCCTCTACCCCAGCGCCGGTAACCGGGGACACGATCTCGGCAAAGACGACCTCGGCCCGCTCGTCCCTCTCGAGCTCGCCCAGGACAGTCCTTGGGGTAGGCCTTTCCCAGACATTCACCGCCTGTGCGCCGGTGTGCAGGTAATCTGCTAATAGGCGTAATTCGTAATGTTCCACTTTTTACCTCCGTTTCCATTTGGTAGGTTTAAGTTTTACTTTGGCTAGAACTCGATCCCGACTCTAGCCGCGGACTGTGCCCTCCGGGCTGCCTCGGCCAGGTTTCCTGCCCCCAGCAGCTTGACACTGCCGCCACCGGCGGCAATAGCGGCCCGCTGCTCTGCGGTCAGGGTCTTCCGCCCGGTGATGGGAGCCAGCAGCTCAGGCAGCGTGTAGCCGATGATACCAGCCCCTCCAGCAGCTACGCCTAAGCACACGTCGCTGATCATGCCCCTGGTGAACAGGGCGGTGAAT
>JABUBP010000174.1_pt1 | contig 15674 bp, 15 predicted proteins | sample 7240331 | NCBI WGS metagenome assembly JABUBP01 (sample SAMN07256347, study PRJNA390944) | subsurface metagenome | isolation source: Methane hydrate marine sediment | place: Pacific Ocean: Eastern North Pacific, ODP site 1244 | collected 2002 | reverse complement strand
GAAAGAGGGTTTGACCCACAAAGGGCAACTGTTGCTCCTCCCGTTTTGAGTGTTTCTGCAAGAACTGCTGTTTCTTTGGTTACATGCAAACATGCGCCTATAGTGATGTTTGCTAAGGGTTTTTCTTTTTCGAATCTGCTTCTAATTTGAGCTAATACAGGCATATGTTTTGCTGCCCATTCAACAAGCAATGCTCCCTGAGGAGCCAAGTTTGGGTCTTTAACTTTATAATCTGCCATCAAAATCTACTTCCTGCTTTTACTACCTTTTAGTTTAGTGCTATTTTGTTGTTACGGTTAAATGACCCAAAGAAAGTTGGTGATTACTTGGGTACTACTCAAGCCGTTTGATTATGTGATATCCAAACTTGGTTTTTACTATTGGGGAAATTTGTCCTTTATCGAGTGCAAAGGCGACTTTTTCGAATTCTTTCACCATTTGTCCTCTGCCAAACGTTCCGAGGTCTCCGCCACGTTTTTTGGAGGGACAGAGCGAAACATCCTTGGCGATGGCTGAAAACTTTTCTCCCTTCTTTAAGCGCTCTAAAATCGTGTTTACTTCTTTTTCTGTTTTAACGAGGATGTGGGCACAATGAACTTTATTTGACATGAGAACAACTAACCAAAAAACGGTTTATAACAATTATGGGTTAGCAACCATCAGATGTCAAAACTACTTCGGTGATTGACATCAGAAAAACGCTGCCGTTGTTCCAGTTTGTTCAATGTTTCATTTGATTTATTCAATGTAGTTTATTCTGAAACTATCCTGTTCACTATTCTTCTCGCTAATTGAAAAGCTAAAAGGCTTGTCGGTAAAGCTACAGCAAAGCCGATTATCCACCCGTTCACAAATCTCTGAAAGAACCCTGCGGTCCATCCAGTATTTATCGAGATCATCGTGAAAGTCATCGCTGAATCCAAAGCTATCGTCATGATTATCGCTGTCAATAAGCCAGAATATTTCTTATCAAGTTTCAAAATCGACAACCATCCTTCAGGCGTTTCTCCACAGGGTTATTCTCGATATCGTATATCCTGTTTGTTTCTTGTAACTTTCCCTACTTTGGATATCAAACTGAAAGTTGCTAGTCAGGCTTAAATACAAAGAACAGGTTCATTGATGGTAAGGTGCATGGGGAGCTGGGTTAACTCGGCTGAGAGGACAACTAGCTTGTTGTCGACCCTGAGAACCTGATCCAGGTAATGCTGGCGGAGGGAAAAAGAAGTGAACACAAGTAAACGAAAGTTTTCTACAAAAATATTAGCAGAGATTGTAGTGTTTGTGTCTCTTGCTACAGTTTTAAGTTACATCAAGATTTTTAGTCTACCACAGGGAGGGTCTGTAACTGCGGCTTCGATGGTGCCGATTCTTTGGCTAGCCCTACGAAGAGGACCAAAAGTGGGGTTATTTGCGGCTACGCTGTACGGCGTAGTGCAGTTTGCGCTTGGGCCATACATTTTTCATCCAGCTCAGGTGCTGCTTGATTACCCAGTCGCTTTTGGGTTGCTTGGGGTTGCAGGGTTCTTCCAGAAACGCCCCTTTATTGGAGTAACTTTGGGCATAGTTGGACGATTCGTTGCCCACTTCTTTTCGGGCATAATATTTTTCGCTATTTACGCGCCGGAGGGAATGCATCCTGCAATCTACTCTGCAGTTTACAATGGAGGCTACCTGCTAGTTGAGCTTGTGATAAGCGTCTACGTCATATACTTGCTGCGAAAAAGTAAAGTGCTGAAAATCTACCTGTAAAAGGCTGATGACCCCTACGGAAGATTTCTTTCAGAGAAAGTGTAGAATCCACGTTTTACTAGTTTAGTTGCGTTTAATGAATTCTTTTAAGCCCTGCTGGTTTCTCCTAGTTTTTCCTATAGTGATTTTCTCTCCAATTTGCAGTTTCATTCCGTCAAAGGCTGCTACTGTGGGGACTCCAGTTGTGTCTTTGATCAGTTTAACCTCGTAGGATGGTCCACTGAAGATCATTTTCATTCCGAAGTGCGTGGCTACTGCCATCTCAGGCTTTATAGCGTCAACGATTTTGGCGGCTTCTTTTGGGGTCATGTGTCCCGCCCATGGGTGTCCCAAAGGTCGCATCACAGAGAGGATGAGCACTCTTACTCCACGGTATTCGTCTTCGATGCCCTCAAAATATTCCGTGTCCGCTGTGTATCCGATGGTTCCAACCTCTGGAATTTCGAATCTAAAACCAACAGCTTCGGGATCGGAGTGTCTAGTTTCTGTGGTGACTATTTTGGTGTTGCCGACTCTGAAGTTGACTCCGGGCTTCACTGTTATCACCTTTTCTATCATCCGCTGATGGTACGTGGATATTGCAGGTCCGGTTTCCGCGTTTCCAGCTAGGATGTTGAGGGGCGCGGCTATGATTCCCCTTTTATTTAGCATACCTCGGGTCATGGCTTCGACTAGAATCTCTGTGTTGGCGTAGTGGTCTGGGTGCCTGTGGGAAACCAGCACTGCCTCGATTTTCTGGGGATTCAAGCCCGCTTCTAGTGAGTATATGAGGGCGCCTGGACCGGGGTCAACGTGAAGGTTGAGGTTCTTGGATAGGAAACGTATTCCTCCGGTTCTTCGTTTCTGGGTTATGGTGGCGAATCTTCCGCCTCCTGTTCCCAGGAAGACCAGTTCAGCTTCATCCATGTTTTTCACCGAGATAAGGTGGACTGCTGCTTTTGTTTGTTAAAATATGGTGGCATTTCGTTATAAGGATTTGAATCTTTGGGCGGTAGAGAATGTTATATTATTAGTTGCCGTGAATTATTTGGTAGAGGTTTCAATGATGAGGGTTGTTGTTCGTGTTGGCGGTTCAGTTGTGGGCTCTCCACTTAACGCCCCGCTGATAGGCAGATACGTCGATTTGCTGAAGGAATTGAAGCTGCAGGGACATGAGGTTGTTGCTGTTGTGGGCGGAGGCTCCTTGGCTAGGGACTTCATTAGCGTTGCTGCTGACCTTGGTTTGGAGGAGACTCGGAGGGATTGGGCTGCGATTCACGTTTCGCGCTTGTTTGCTCAATTGTTTGTGCTTGGTTTGGGTGAGGCTGGTTGTGGAAGGGTTCCCGTTTCTTTGGATGAGGCTGAGGCTTGTTTGGAGACTGGTAAGGTTGTTGTATTGGGCGGTTTGCGTCCGGGCATGACAACGGATGCTGTGGCTGCCATGATTGGCGAACGTGTTGAGGCTGATTTGCTGGTGAAGGGCTCCAACGTGGATGGTATATACAACAAAGACCCAAAGAAGTATTCTGACGCAAAAAAACTGGATGCATTAAAGTTTAATGATTTGGGTAGGCTTTTTGAGGCGGACAGTCATAGGGCGGGGATTCATCAGGTTATTGATCCGGAAGCCGTCAAGATTCTGCAGAGGTGCAGGTTGAAGACAATAGTGGTGAATGGTTACGTTGCGGAGAATGTGTTGGCTGCTGTGAATGGGGAACGGGTTGGAACCGTTATCGAGTAATTTTGTGTGTGATAGGTAAGGCTTAAATTAACTATTTCCTGTTTCTTTTGAAGAGATGGGCGGCGGTAGCGAAGCCAGGTCAAACGCGGAGGACTCAAGATCAGCGTTTGATGAGCTATCCTTTCCCATAGGGGTTCGCAGGTTCGATTCCTGCCCGCCGCACCACCACCTCTTTGTTGTCTAGGTTGATGCGCTAATTTAAAACATCAATTTGACAGAGTATTATTTCCGTAGCATAGGAGCGGAATATGGGTTGGTGAAGAAAACTAAGATTGTGTGCACGGTTGGTCCCGCCAGCCTACAGGTTGAGACTTTGGAGCGGATGATTCGGGCGGGCATGAACTGCGCTAGAATAAACACTGCCTACGGAGACTTTGACCGTTACAGGCTTGTTATAGATAATGTTCGGGAAGTAGCTGATGTGCCAGTTATGATTGATTTGAAGGGTCCAGAAATCAGGCTTCAAACAGACAAGGAACATGTTATCAGGAAGGGTGAGGTTCTGGAGGCAGGCTTCAACGGGGAAACGATCAGTTTTAATCACAACTTCATTGACAAAATGAATGTCGGCGATGTGGTTTTCATCGATAATGGCAGAATCAGAACATCGGTTACTGAAAAGAGTGATGGGACTCTTCGTCTGCTGGTTGAGGAGGGCGGTGTGATATCTGACGGCAAAGGCGTTAACATTCCCAACAAGCAGCTTACGATTCCAACCATCTCATCAAGGGACCTGAAGATTATCGAGTTCGCGAAAGAACATGAAGTAGAAATTTTGGCTCTCTCTTTTACAAGAAACGCCAAAGACATAGCAAACCTCAAGTCAGTGGCTGAAGGATTCAAGGGGGCAGTGGTCTCTAAGATCGAAAACTCTGAGGGAATCACGAACTTCAAGGAGATTCTGAACGCATCAGAAGGTATTATGGTTGCGCGTGGCGACTTGGGCGTCGAAATAGAGCCAGAACGGGTGCCCCTAGTCCAGAAATCGTTGGTTCGCAGGTGCAATCAGGCAGGAAAGACTGTTGTGACAGCCACGGAGATGCTTGAATCCATGATGCACAAGCCCACGCCCACCAGAGCCGAGGTCAGCGACGTAGCAAACGCGATACTAGACGGAACAGATGCAACCATGCTTTCTGGAGAAACAGCGGTTGGCGAGTTTCCTGTGGAGTCTGTTGCTATGATGGCACGTATAGCCTTGGAGACGGAAAAGGTGGCGAGAAGCAGTGTTGAAGACAGGGGATTTGTTAACATTTCGGATACTGTGAGCAGGTCCATCCAGCGGATATGCAATAACATGCCCTTGGACAAGGTAGTTACTTTGACTCGGTCGGGTTACACGGCGAAGATGATATCGCGATTCAAGATTAGGCAGTCGATAATCGCGGTTACTCCAGAGCAGATGGTTAAGAAGCAGCTTGAGCTGGCCTATGGCGTAGTTCCCGTACACTACGATTACCGTAAAGAGAATGATCGCATACTAGCTGTCGCATGTACACTGTATGCCATGAAGATGATAGAAATTGAGGATACGGTGCTCTTCACAGCAGCCTTCAGAACAAAAAAGAAACACTCAAGCAACCTCATCGAAATCCACAACATCAAAGAGCTGCTAGAACTCGCAACAAAATGAGAGGTTTGTAGCTTTAGATTCGTTTGATAACTTAGTCAAGGTTTCTTGACCAAACAAATGATACAATTTGCTATTTTTGGTCAAGGTTTCTTGACAAAAATCCTTTTCAACTCTGCTAAAGGTACTACTTGTAGTGTCCAAAGTGAAGGAAAAAAGGACAACTCTCATTCTGTTGCTGATTCTATGTTCTGTGCTTGTTTCGTTTCCAGAAATGGGGATAGTGAAAGCAGAGCCTAAGACGATTGTTGTCCCCAGCGACTATTCAACTATCCAAGAGGCTGTTGACAATGCAGCAGAAGGAGATACCATATTCGTGAAGAAAGGATACCATTTCGGAAGCGTGTTCATCAAAAAGTCTTTGTCGCTTGTTGGCGAAGCCAATGAAACAATTATAGTTGGAGATGATTACCGGCTGAACGGAACCATCATTGTGATACGCCACGATAACGTCAATATAACTGGTTTTACAATACGAAGCAATAAGCCAACAAGTAGCAGAAGGGGAATTCATCTTCTTCATGCGCGTTACTGTAACGTGTCTGGCAACACAATCACGAACTGCGCTGTTGGAATCTGGCTTTATGGTGCTTCCCAGAACAGCATAACCGGAAACAATCTCACCGACAACAGGTATGGAATCAACATTAACATTTCAGATACCAACACGTTTGTAGGCAATGTTGCCGCAGAGGGATTATATGGAATCCGGTTAATCTCTTCCACCAATAATACTTTTAGAAACAACAATATGACGAATAATAATTTCAGTTTCGAGCTCTCAGGCGGTGAGGAGGCAGTTTTCTTTAATGATGTTGACGATTCAAACACGATAGATGACAAGCCCATCTGCTATTGGGTTAACCGGTCATATGAGACGGTTCCATCAGATGTAGAATACGTTATTCTAGTAAACTGCACAGGCATAACTATTCAGGACGGTGATCTTGTTAAGAGCTACAAGGAGATACTGTTGGCGTACACCAACAACTCGAACATAAAAAACGTCAATGTGCCCATTCGGCTAGTTTCTTCAGCTCACAACACTATAGCACATAACACGGGAACTGTTCAGCTTGAAAACTCCTCTTCTAACATAATCACTGAAAACAACATAAAATACGACAATCAAAGAATATACCTAACCGGCTCCTCAAGCAACATCATCTCCGGCAACACGATCACAAACGGAAACGGCATCCATATCGAACAATCTTCAAACAATAACATAATCTCCAACAACACGTTAACAAACAACTATCAGGGCATCCACATCTCCGGCTCCTCAAGCAACATTTTAAGAAACAACCGCATGATCAACAACAAAAACCAATTTTTTGTTTCCAGCCCTGACAGTACGCCCTCAAATTTTGTCAATCACGTGGACACATCAAACACCGTGAATGGCAAGCCGATATACTACTGGATCAACAAAAAAGAAGGCACTGTTACATCAGACGCTGGATACGTAGTGCTCGTAAACTGCACAAACATAAGCGTTGAAAACTTGAACTTCACAGACGGGCAAAGCATACTGCTCGCTTGGACAACAAACTCGAACATAACCAATAACACCATAACAAACGGGCGGGGCATCCAGCTTGTCTACTCTTCAAACAGCAACACGGTTTCTGAAAACACAGTAAAAAACAACGACTACGGAGTCACAGTTAGCTACTGCGTTGATAATATCCTAGTTGGAAACAACATAACAAACAATAGGTTTAGCGGCATCCAACTTCGTGAGTGCCAATCGATAAGTGTCATCGGCAACACGATAACAAACAACGGCGTCCACGGCATCGGACTAATGAAAAACGCAAACAAAAACACCATTTCTGAAAATCACATAGCACACAACCAAATAGGCATCTTTGTTCATGGTGCTTCTGAAAACCTGATTGCTGGAAACATGATACTAGAAAACTATGACTGGGGCATTCAACTAACAGCAGGACAACACAGCAACATCATCTACCACAACTACTTCATAGACAACAGAAAATGGAAGGAGGGCCTTCAAGTGTCTATTCCCGGAGTGGAGGAATTTGGAGTTTGGATACCGGGACATGCCAATGTTTGGGATGACGGCGAAAAAGGAAACTACTGGAGCGGCTATCTCACAAGGTATCCGAACGCCACAGAAATTGATAACTTAGGGACAGGAGACACACCATTCCACATCAACCCCAACAACATAGACAACCATCCGGTTATGGAAGTTAACGTAATTCCAGAGTTTCCCTCATGGACACTACTGCTCATCATACTCATAGTGCCAACAGCTATCATGATAATCTACAAACGAAGACTGCTAAAAACACCAATGTATCATAGTTAATCTTCATAACAGATAACTGCTACAAAAGATGATACAGTAACACGGCATATTAGGAGACTAATAACAGCTGATTGTTGAAAACTAGCTTTTTCTGGAAGAACAAAATAGGGCATTTTTAACATAGTTATGATAGTATTTACAATATCAAAACCCCTATCAATTAAAATAAACCTTTTTTCATGGTCTACAGCATTGGTCTACAAGAGTTTTGATATTGGTCTACAGGGCAAAAAGTGTCTACAGTTTTTCCTAGTAGGAACTCGAAAACAACGGTGTTTCTGTCCTCTTTTCGGTGTCAGGTCAAAGTTTGTGAGTGTAAATGGTAAACGGTGCGTGAACCTTAGAGTTTTTTTCGTGGTTTCAACAATGAAAACGGGGTGCACACACCACAGAAACCCATGAGAGTAAAGAAGGGTTTACTAATTAGTGTGCACTTTAGGGGTTTACAAACTAGTGTGCACTCTCAGGGTTTACAAAACCGTGTGAAACTCTCAAGAGTAAGTATCTACACCCTTCACTATTTCATTCTTTTCGGTTTGTGACAAAGCTTCATACTCATTTCTGATTCTAAAGTAACTAGCTTCCGCCATGCGTAATTGTTTCTTGATATACTTCTTAGGGCGATCTAAGGCAAATAGTTTGAAAGCCTCTTCACGATTAACCTTTAGTCTGCCTTTCTCACCTCTTATTCTAGTCGAATCTACCTTATACTTCTTTTTGTGTTCCTTAATTGAATCCAGCGTGATACGAGAAAAGAGGTTTACTCCTAACTTTGATTTTTTGCATAATTCCATACAATCCCAACAATCTTCGGGTGTAGTTACCTTCAAGCTCAATCTCCAGAGTTTCATATAATCCAAATCCCGAATCTTCTAACCGTTTTGATAATAGTTTGTAGAAACAGCAATGAAGGTCATTTTCGGTGTAGAACAAATAAGGATTTGCAGAGAAGATTTTAATCAAGTCATTAATCCAAGCGGTCCTGATCTGGGCGAAAAGGGATGTATCGCTAGGCTTCTGAAAAGACGTATGGAATTTGAACGTGAGATTTACGATGTTTTCTTGGGAGAAAAGACTCTTCAGGGTTTCTTTTCGTATGCGACACAATCGTGGGACATAGATAAACGCAAGCTTTCACAAATGTTCTATGACTGTTTAGAAGGTTTAGATGACAAAGAGGCAAAAGAGATACGAAAAGAATTGGGGAAGTTTTTAGGGCTTTAGCCTTTCGGTTCTCATACTTTAAAAATAAAAATGTGGAGTTAGGAAAGATTAATGTTCCTCTTTAGATTCGTCTTTTATTTTTAGCTTCTCTGCGAAAAGCTTGCAAGCCATGACAAATAACTTAACAGTATCGACTAAGGAAAAGGTTTTTAGGTCAAAGAGAAGTAACAATGAACGGTGAAACATGACTAAAAAGAGTGAAGCTAGAGCCACAGTAGGTCTCATATTTAAGCCTCTTGAATTTGTAACCTTGATAGCTAAAACATCCGCTAAAACGGAAGAGGAACGTAAGAACGCCACGGATGCAAGCGAAATTCTGAAGTTGTTAAAAGAAACTTTCCAAGATATAGCGGAACTTACAACAGAAGAGGAATAATATATCAGGCTTAACGGGCTATCTCGCCTTGATATAACCTAACGCTTCATACAATTTGTTTAGTGCAGCCTTCCTTCTAAATTCATGGTTTTTGTCAATCTTAGCTTTCTCCAACTTTTCCATAGCTTCATGTACCAGCTTTTCGATTTCTTTGCCTAGTGACTTCACAATCACCATATCACCTTCTTTTAATATACTAAGAAAATCTCCACAGTCTGACTTTCATCGTAATCCCACACCGTTGAAAACTCGAATGGTGATGTTTCATCAATGTAAAGGTTCTCTATTATATCATAATCCCATGTATCGAAGACTGCTGTGCCGTCAGGGTTTCTGAGAATCAGATAGACGTAAACGGTTTCTATGGGTTTGTCGCTGATGTTAGTGATGGTTCCATTAATAGTGCAAGTCCAGTAGTGTCCGTTGAAAATTCCAACATTTGATATGTTGATGGCATCGCCGACTGTATAGTATGTGAAACTGTGCTGCTTTAGCCAAGTGTGCGTTGTATTAAGAGTGTCATATTGTGACCTTAGACTCCAAATCGTAAGCCAAAGTTCATCGTTTTCGTCTTCTAAGAATTTATTTTCGTTTTCTAGGTCTAAGATTTGAGCATCTTTGGCTGTGAGCTGAGACTCATAGTTGGTGATATTGCCGTCTAACCATGTTTGCAGTTGATTATTCTCCGTTTCAAGAGAAGTTACTTCTGTTTGTAAACTACTTTTGTCTGTCTGAAGACTGCTCACCTGACTTTCTAATTGGCTCTTATCAGTTTCAAGCGAACTTATTTGAGATTGAAGATTGTCTTTGTCTGCCTCAAGACTGTTCCTTTGTGATTCGAGAGTTTCAATTTCCGATTCCTTTGTATTAATGATACCTTCCAGAATTTCGATTTCGGAGCTTTTTGTATATACCGTGTTTTCTAGAGATATTATCTCTGAGTTGGCTTGGTTAAGTGATGTCCAAAACGACAAGTTTCCAGCGATACTAACCGCTAAGAGAATGATGCACACGACTATCGGTATTATCACTTTCTTTTTCATGTTTTCACCTCTTCTTGCAGCTCTTTATCTTTTTAGATACTACGAAGCCCGTGAATAAGATTACTCCATTGAATATGTAAACGAGGATTTTTGATAGCCAATTCATCTCAATAGAATATACTGCTAAAATGCCTATTGTTGCCCCAGCTACGGCTATGGGTAAGTAAACCACTATGCGATCATGAATTTTCATCTTTTTCACTTTTTTCCTATCCCGCGTGATCTCCAAGGGGGACATGAAAGACCTCCAATGCGAAATTCGTAATCTCCAAAGAAGATACACGTTTCGGGAGATTTTCTCGCTCCACGTTTCAAGGATTTTTTTCGTTTTCCAATTTTTTCACTCCAAAAAAAGAGATGAATGTTTTGTGGATTTAACGTTTTCTGAACTTTTGGAGTTTTCTTAATTCTCTTCTTCTTTCCACTTCTCCACAGTGGTTTGCTGGGGCTCAAGAAAGTGCTTCAAAGGGGAAATGGAAAATCAAACCCCCACACCGTCACCGAGTGTAGACGCTTCCCTGAAGCCCTCTCAGCCGTCTTTGATTTTTACTCCCAAAAAAGGGGGAGGGAAATGGGTTATTATTTGTGTTTTCTGAGTCCCCAGAAGCTGACTGCGCCTATGACGAATGATATGGCAACTACTGCTAGTATAGTCTGTTCTGTGGTGATGAGTGCTGCTGTTGTGGGTTCTGTCGGTTCTGGCTCATTTGGATCAGGTTGGGTTGTTAATGGCTCTGTTGGCTCAGGCTCTGTAGGTTCAGGTGTTGTATATTCAGAAGTTGTAGGCTCTGGCTGTTCAGGTTCTATTTGCTGTGCCGGTGATGGTGCAGGATCAACTGTTAGGTAGGTTGTCGAGTGAGAACGCCAGTAAGATTCGGATCCTTCGAAGGTGGCCATGATCCAGTATGTGCCTTCAATTTCAGGGTTAATTGCAAGGCCGTAGTTGCCATATGCATCGCTTGTAGTGGTGCCATAGTCTTGGTAATTGCCGTTCGAATCGTATCCTGTTATATGTACAGTAACGCCCATGAAGTTTTCTGGACACACCTGCTGCATGTAGACATACGACATCCATTCGTCCATGCATGAATCGTCTGCTACGGGAAGTCCATTGGAGAAGCGTTCAATAACGCCTTCTTGCTGTGAGCCTGCAGAAACGTCCATTACCGTGCCTTCAATTAGCACAGTGCTTCCTAGTTTGGAAACTTTTGGACCAGCTGTTACGGTAGTTGCGGTCGGTCCCTTGCCTATGCTGTAGATCTTAGCGTCCTGACTGTTCCACAATATAATGTGACCGTCTGCAACTATTGGACAATTTCGCCCAGTCCAACCAGTTAAGGTCCATACCGTTTCTCCAGTGGTTACGTTTATAGCAACTGTCTTTGATGGGTGTAGTGGCGGATCATACATTTTACCCTCTGAAAGGATAATCTTACCGTCAGCAATGGCATCATTGTACCATAGCTCATAGCTACCGTAGGGAGTGTCTAAACCAGCGTCTCCGCGGGTCCAAGTCCACTCGATATCTCCTGTTTGTAGATCGATTGCATTGCAGAAGCCGCCGTAGTCCCAAATGAAGACCTTGCCATAAGCGATGTCACCGGATCGTGTAATGGTACTCCAAGCATTTCCTGGCAACTTAACTGGACCCCACAGGTTGCTTCCGTCCAAAAGTGAATAGCCCCAAGCTTCGTTCATGTCTTTGTTGTGTAAGACGTATGCGCCTTCGCCTGCAGCAATGAGTCCTATGTCTTCAAACATTGGTAGTGTTTGGTTTATCGGTCCCCAGAGTAGTTCTCCTGTACGTGCGTCCATGCCTGCGGTTACTTGCCATCCGAGGTTTAGGGAGATGAACATTCCAGGTGTGGGTGATTGACGAAGTAAGATCACTTCAGGTGTTCTTGCAGCAACACTAAGGCGGAGGGCTTCTCCATTGAGTTCATTCGGATATGGCACAGACCACTCTATTCCATCTGTCCAGTTATAGGTGCCACGTACGCTCAAAACTAGCTGATCGCCACCACCATATAGGTTGTTTGACTTCCAAAGAGTGAGGTTGCCTCCGCTGGTATACCAAGCTAGTAGTGTGCCCTCTTGCCCGTAAGTGTCGTCCATTATGAATGTTGTGGATGTAGGATTCTCAATTGATGCTAAATATTCTCCGCTAAATGCATCATAAATAGTCATTTCGGTAATAGGTTGGAAAAATCCTCCGCCTACTACACCATACAGTATTGACCAAGATCCATACTCCTGAATTGATTTAGTACGGAATGATTGACCCAGCCGAAGATTTTCAGTAGTTTCTTTAGTCCACACTACTTCGCCTGTGCGAATGTCCACAGCGTTCCAGCCAACTACGGTATTGGATGGACCAACATGTATGGCGTAGTATAGTATTCCGTTGACGATTATTGGGTCGAAATAGTTATTAATTATCGTCGTGGTCTTGAAGTTGCTAGATTGGTCAGAGTAAATGGGACCACCTGGTTGACCTCCGAAATGAGTTGCTTTTGACCACATTATGTGACCACTGTTTGGTGCTTGGCTGTAGGGGTTGAAGTTGCCCATGGCATTATATCGGCCAGTAACTGCAAATGCAGGTGCAGCTAATCCAAACCAGCTTCCTCCAAGTTCTTTTCCCCACTCCCAGTTCGTTGAATAGATTGGACGAGTCCAGTACTCTTCTGGTAGTGGAGGAGAGCGATAGTTCCATTGTGCAGGATCCTCTTGTACAGTAACTGTCACTACTTCGCTGTCACTGGCTGCATATGTATAGTTGTAGAATATTGAGGGACCCATGAATGATGACGCCTCATATTCGATGTGTTGTGCGGGATAGTGGGCTTGGAGAGTCCAGTCACCGATTAGGTCAGGGGTAATTTCGAGCCATGTACCTCCTGTAGCATCGGTTGTGTATGGTCCGTACTCTACTGTTTCTCCGTTAGGTTTGGTGACTTCCACAGTTATATCTTCGTACATAACACCACTACCACCCATTCCTCCGGTTAGTGGGGGTTTGGTCATAAATGGGTTAACGTACAGAGTTTGACCTATGCCTACTGGATTAGGTGCTGCACTAAGCTGCAAGAAGGTCGGTACCACAGTTGTCCCATCTGTTAAATCTTGGGCTCCGGCTGGTATGACTGCCATGAATGCAGCCATAATCAAGATCAGAACTAAAGCTATTGTAGCAATCGTCTTTTTTGTTAATTTCATGTATTTTTCTCCTTTTTTCTTGCACGGCTTCAGATCTCCATGCTATCTCTTTCTGCCCCTCAATTAGGGCTAGGCGGTGAGACGCCCCCAAAAGGATTACCTCTTGGCTTCTATGACACATCATTCTATGCATGATTGCATTCATCAGACTATTACACATTTAAAATTAACCATGTTTACCGTCTGCTGGGGCTCAAGGAAGTGTATGAAGAGGGAAACAATGAAGAAACCCCCACCACACCGTCACCAAACGTGGACACTTCCCTGAAAGCCCTTTCAACCGTCTTTGATTTTTACTCCCAAAAAAGGGGGAGGGAAATGGTTTATTTTCGTTTTCGTAGTGTCCAATAGGCTGCTATGCCGATTACAGCTGCTACTGCAACTACTGCTATTATCGCTACTTCTGTAGAGATGAATGGTGCTGCTGATTCTTCAGCTTCAATTGGACTTGCCGGTGATGGTGCTGGATCAACTGATAGATATGTTGTTGTTGTCGAGGCATAGTAAGCGTCGGAGCCGTAGAATGTGGCTATAATCATGTATTGTCCTGGAACTTCAGGTTCAAACGTGAAGCCATAGTTGCCATATACATCGGTTGTGACTGTACCAAGGTTCTGGTAGTTATAGTTAGGATCAACAGCCTCCAATGTTACTAGAACACCAGTTGCGGCAGGTTTCGGGAACTGCTTGTACACATGTAGCATCCAGTCGCTCATTGATTCGTCAGATACGGCGGGAACTCCATTCGGGAACCGTGCTCTTAAAGCGTAATCTTCTGTGCCTGAAGATATGTCAGTGACTGTGCCTCTTAGCATTACGCTGCTTCCATGTACTGAGATTTCTGGTGATGCTGTAACTGTGGTGGCGCTTGGTCCTTTGCCTATGGCGTAAACACGCTGGTCGTATGAGTCTTGCGTCGCTATTATGCTGTCTCCGATAATTGCCGTCCCTCCCCAGTGGGTTTGACGGAACGCGCCATCTATTCTAAATATCTCCTCTCCAGTTGTTGCGTTGAGGCAGGTGAATGGTGCGCCACGCGGTTTGGGATCAATGGGGGAGTGCTCTGAATGACCTAGGTAGATTTTTCCGTCGGTAATGAACACTATTTGCCCCCACCAATTATTGGTCCACAAGATTTCTTGGTAGGGGTCGTCTGCAAGGTAGGTCCATAGTCGATTACCTGTCTTGAGATCGTAACAGTACACTATTCCGGAGACGCCAGATGAGTAGAGCTTGCCGTAAACGATAGCGGTTTCCGTGGCGACGTGAAAGTTCAAATAATGTTGCGGTTCGGTTTTCCATAAAAACTTCCCTGTTGTGGTGCTGAAGCCATAATATTGTCTAGTCTCTTTTACCCACGCAACGAGAACGCCTTCCTTAAGTGAGGACCCAGCCCAACCCACAGTTAGGTTGCCTGTAGTCCATTCAGATGGCGCATTCCAAGTTTCTCTGAACAGCTCCCTTCCTTCTTTTCCTGGTTCCAAGCTTAAACTCCATGACTCGACTTTCGTGGGGGTTACGATTCCACCGACTACTCTATCATCAAGCTCAGCTACTTGGACGCTTCCCGATAGGTCTGTTGGTATTGTCTTGTTCCAAATCCATGCAATCTGAGCCGCCGTAGTGTCCGCTGCCGCGTCAAACGTTCTTCCATGGGCTACATTTCCCCAACTACCATCATCAGGACCACCAGTGTTTTGTGGATTAACAAGTTTACTTGAGTCCCACAGAGCCATCCAGCCATCCCGTAGGTTAACGTTTAATCTATAGATTTCACCTTTCGAACCACGTAATATGGTGCCCGAAGGCACATTCTCGATGGTATACCGCCAGTCTCCAGTGAAGGCGTCAAACGCGTACCAATTCTCGGGAGTGGGAGGTCCAAACCAAGTAAAGCCACCAGTAGTTACCCACAAGTAGGGGAAAACGCCATGATAGTTGAATGAATCCCAATAGAATAGTTGACCAAAGGCTATCGTTCGGTTGTCTAGAAGGGTTTTAGCCCATAGCTCTTCACCAGTATGCAGGTCTACACAACGATATATCACTGGTTCAAGTCCACGTGATCCCCCTGCCGTGTAGTAAAGTTTTCCAGCTATGATTAATGGACCTGGAAATTTGCCTTCGTATGCATCTCCGCATTCGAACGCGTGATCACCAAGCTCTCCTCCGGCGACCCCTCCTATCGTAAACGGCTTTGTCCACAGTATATGAGCACTCTCTGGCGCATCGTCGTTATAGGGAGCGAACCGATTAGGGATAGCAGCTCCACCAAACATGCCTGCTCCCCATATCCAATTTCCTGCGATCTGCGACCATTCTCTAAGCTGCGCATCTATTGGGCGAGTCCAGTATTCGCTTGGAAGAGG
>JABUBP010000173.1_pt1 | contig 15728 bp, 14 predicted proteins | sample 7240331 | NCBI WGS metagenome assembly JABUBP01 (sample SAMN07256347, study PRJNA390944) | subsurface metagenome | isolation source: Methane hydrate marine sediment | place: Pacific Ocean: Eastern North Pacific, ODP site 1244 | collected 2002 | reverse complement strand
ATTAAGGGAATAATATGTATAAGAATAAGCTGCTTAAAAGAAATAGTATTTATAATTCTATTATTTCCTCTTTGGAAAGAATATTGTGGGAGAAAAATCAGGAAACAAAAGGACATACAGAACGCCTTAAAAGATTAGCATTACAGCTTGGAAGTGCTATTAATCTGCCACAAAATAAGTTGGATGAACTGGTACTTCTTTCTACCCTACATGACATAGGTAAGGTTGCAATACCTGATAAAATTTTAATGAAAAAAGGTAAATTGACTGCAAAAGAGTGGAAGATTATAAAAAGGCATCCTGAGATAGGGTATAAAATTGCTGAATCAACTCCACAAATTGCGCAGATAGCTGGAGACATCCTGTCACATCATGAATGGTGGAATGGAGCCGGCTATCCACAGGGATTAGGGGAAGGGGATATTCCTGTTAACGCCTGTATTACATCTATTGTAGATGCTTATGATGTTATGACATTTGGCAGGCCTTACAGGGAGGCAATTTCTGAGGAAGAGGCAATAGAAGAACTCAGGAGATGTTCAGGAACTCAATTCAATCCAATGTTAGTGCGGAAGTTTGTTATATTACTGAAAAAGTTGAATTGATATTTAAGAAGTTCAAATGATTTTAAGCCATAAAAAACCAGCTAATATCTAATAATTCTTTCCGATTTATAAAAATTTCCGGATTTTCATTAATCTTATACAGTGTTTGACAGTATTGATATAAGAAATGTTATAATAAATATCTGGTCCGGGTGGATCATAAAAATTAATATACAATGTAGAGGTATATAGGGATTGAGAACATAATTTTTATAGGTAAGTTTTTGCATATTAGTACGCTTTATACTTTACATATCTTAAACTGTTTAATATGCTGCGCGTAATACATATAATACGTAGTATTAATGAATTTAGGCAAAAATTCGATTAAAAATAAAAAAGAAATGAAACGTAAAGAAATGAAACGTATATTAACAGTAATAGTTTATATTATGATTTCAGTCTTTTTAATTGGGACATTTATAAGTATAAGCTGTGTCGGGAAGGTAGATAAAGATGTTAATGAAGAAAAAATTAGGGTTGTGGTAAGCATACTGCCACAGGCTGAATTTGTAGAAAGAGTTGGTGGAGACAAAGTAGAAGTTCCTGTTATGGTTATAGTTCCTCCAGGAGCCAGTCCCCACACATATGAACCTACTCCAGGTCAACTGGAGGAGATTAGTAAAGCTGAAATTTATGCCAAAGTTGGTTCCGGAATTGAGTTTGAACTGGCATGGATGGATAAAATAATTAAGATGAATGAGGAAATGCTTGTAGTGGATTGCGCCAGAGGAGTAAAGTTTATTGCAGCAAGATATAAATATGGGGAAGCTGTGGTGTATTATGAGTATAATGAAAGTGATAAAGCCCAAAGCGATCTTAAGGGAATTGATCCTCACATATGGCTTTCACCGGCAAATGCAAAAGTAATGGTTGAAAATATTTATGAAGGTTTGATTGAGATAGATCCACAAAGCAAAGAGTATTATAAAAAAAATCTGGAAAGCTACCTGTCAGAACTGGATAAAGTGGATGATGAAATTATCCAGACATTTTCAGGAAAAAAAAATAAAAAGATAATAGTCTTTCATCCTACCTGGGCTTATTTTGCAAAAGATTACGGTATTGAACAGATACCTATAGAAGAAGGGGGCAAAGAGCCAACAGCTGAAGGTATAAGAAATTCGATAAACCAGGCTAAAGAATATAATCTTAAGGTAATTTTTGCTTCTCCGGAATTCAGTACCCAAAGCGCTAAAGCCATAGCCAACGAGATTGACGGAGAAGTGGTTCTTGTAAGTCCGCTTGAGAAAAATTATGTGGAAAATATAAGAAAAGTTGCAAGAGCCTTTGCCGGGGCCATGGAATGAAATTTAATTATTTCAGGAGCTAATTGAAATGAAAAATAGCATTATTGTAGATTTAAAAAATATATTTTTCTATTATGGAGAGACGCCAGTCCTGGAAGATATAAGCTTTTCAATAAAAAAAAATGATTTTCTTGCCATAATAGGTCCTAATGGAGGGGGAAAAACTACATTACTTAAAATTATACTTGGATTATCGAAGCCGGATAGGGGAACAGTAAAAGTTTTTGGCAAAAATCCTGAAGAAGGCAGAAAATTGGCTGGCTACTTACCGCAAAATATCAGTTTTGATTTAACTTTTCCTATTAATGTATTTGATGTGGTTATTATGGGAAGATATAAAGGACTAATAAAAAAATATTCAGAAAAAGATAAGAAATCAGCACTGGATGCTCTGGAAACTGTAGGGATGCTTGAATATAGAAACAGGCATATAAGTATGCTATCAGCCGGTCAATTGCAGAGAATTCTTATAGCGAGAGCTATTGCAAGAGAGCCGGAATTGCTTTTACTTGATGAACCAATGGCAAGTGTGGACCCGGAAATGCAGAAATCAATTTATGAATTATTTCTGGAGCTTAATAAGAAAATGGCTGTTGTAGTTGTAACCCATGACATTGGCGCAATTTCTATCTATATTGATAACGTTCTCTGCCTTAACCGGAAACTGTTCTATCATGGACCAAAAGAAGGTAGTTTGGGTAAACTTGAGGAAGCTTACAGCTGTCCGGTGGAGATATTGGCTCACGGAATACCACATAGAGTACTGGGGAGGCATAAGAAATAATGGAAATTTTTCAGTACGAGTTTATGAGGAATGCGGTTATAGCCGCAGTTCTGGTTAATATAGCTTGTGGTATTGTCGGCACTTATGTAGTAATAAAAAAGATAGTATTTATAAGTGGAGGTATTTCGCATGCAGCTTTTGGAGGTATCGGGTTGGGTTACTTTCTAGGGATACCCCCGATTGTTGCCGCAATTCCTTTCAGCCTGATTTCTGCAATCACAATTGGTCTTATCAGCAAGAGAAGTAAATTAAGTGAAGATGCAGCTATAGGTATAATCTGGGCAGTGGGTATGGCCTCAGGTATAATATTTATTAATTTAACTCCCGGCTATGCGCCAGATCTTTTCAGCTACCTGTTTGGAAACATCCTGACTATTCCTGTATCTGATCTGTATATTATGTTTGCAATGGATTTAATAATCATTTTGATTGTTGCTTTATTTTTCAAGGAATTTTATGCAATATCCTTTGATGAAGAATTTTCAACAGTAACAGGCATTCCTAACAGGATTTTATATTTAGTGATTCTTTGCATGGTGGCTTTAAGTGTTGTTGTTCTTATAAGAATTGTGGGTATCATCCTGGTTATCGCATTACTTACCATACCATCATCAATATGCAGACAGTTTACCTATAATATGAAAAAACTAATAATCAGCTCAATTGTTACTGGAATAATTTTAACCATAACCGGTCTCTGGATTTCTTATTTATTGGATCTTGCATCGGGGGCAACTATAATTTTACTTCTGGCTCTAGTATTTCTGCTTTCCTTTTTTATAAAAAAAGCGGTTACAGCAGTAAGGAGATTAAAAACTAGATAAATTTATTTTTGGAATTTATATAATTGTGATCGGGTTTCTTTTACTGTCATTTCCGGGTATATTTATCAGTCTTTAAACCTCTATTGATTATGAGATTTTTACTGCCTATAATAAAAATGCAGCAATATAAAAGATAAGTAACTTAAAGTTGCTTTTAAAATGTAATAAGTGTTTGCGCAGACTAAATCTTATATTTTAAAGAATGGGTGATATATCTATGAGTTCAGGCTTGCTTGCCTATATTGATGAAAATATCGAATCTAAAGATAAATATTTCTACCACCGGGGAAAATACCGGACAGTATCCTGGAGCTTTGCAAAAGTATATGATTATGCAAAGAGATTTGCGTCACTGCTCCACCAGTTCAAGGTAAAAAAAGGTGATAAGGTCATAATAAAAGGGCAGAACCGGCCGGAGTGGGTAGTTGCCTATCTGGGGTGCCTCCTGCAGGGAGCAGTCGTGGTTCCGCTTGATATAAATTCCAGTACTGATTTTGAGAAAAAAGTGCAGGAGAAGATAAAGGCTAAAGTAAAAGTTCACCCCGGCAGTGAAAAGAAATTTCCCGGTCTGATATCGATAATTATAGAAGATATTGGAGAGCGTTTATCATCCATACCACCTTTAGAAAGTCCGGATATGTCTGTCTCTTCAGATGATTTAGCCCAGATTGTTTTTACCTCAGGTACTACGGCTGTCCCCAAAGGGGTAATGATTACATACCGTAATATTGAATCCAATTTAAAATCTGTCAAGCTGGTTATGGAAAGATGGAGAAAATTCTTCCGTCTTATGTGGAACTTGAAAATTTTATCAGTTGTTCCTTTAAGTCATATGTACGGTCAGCTTATTGGAATTTATATCCCGATGATGATTTGTGGTTCTGTAGTTTTTATGAGCAGTATCAGCCCCAGGGATATTGTAAAAGCGGTAAAAGAAGAGAGAATCTGGATTCTGGGGACACTTCCGAAGGTACTGGAACTGCTAAGGGACTATATAGTTAAGAACCTCGATCTGGGCAACAGGAAATTCGAGAGGAAATATAATATATTTAAGAAAATTAAATGGCCGCTGCGGTTTCTGGCTTTTCTGAATATCCATTTAAAGATTGGCTGGAGGCTTGTGGCTATGATTGTGGGCGGGGCGGCTTTTGACAGGAATATAGATGAGTTCTGGAGATGTATTGCCTATACCATTTTTCAGGGTTATGGATTAACTGAGACAGCCCCGCTGATAACCCTGGCCGATCCTGCCCAGACCGGAGCAGGCTCAATAGGAAAAGTCCTGGATGGGCAGAAGATACGCCTTGTGGACAGTGAAATATATGTAAGAGGAAACAATGTATCCCCCGGGTATTATGAGAATCCCCAACTGACAGAGGAGGCTTTTTCAAAAGGCTGGTTTAAGACCGGGGATCTGGCCGAGATAGGTGAGGATGGCAATCTGTATTTTAAGGGAAGAAAAGATACTGTTGTGGTAAGGGCTGATGGGATAAATATTTATCCGGAAGACATTGAATCTGTTTTGAAGGCAAATAGTCTGGTAAAAGACTGTGTGGTACTGGGACTGGGATACGGGAGCAATTTAGAAATTCATGCAGTATTGATGCTGGAGGATAAATACAGCGGCAGCCCTGAGAATATAATAAAAGAAGCCAATAGAAAATTAAATGTATATCAGCATATAAACAGCTGCAGTATATGGGATGGAGATGATTTTCCCAGGACTTCCACTGAAAAAATAAAAAGAGATGAGGTGGCGAAAGCTGTATCTTCCGGGCGAACAAAGAAGAAGGCCCGGGGGCCGAAACCTTACAGGAAATCACAGGAAATACTGGAAGTTATAAAAAACTTCCACAAAATTAAATCAAAGAGTATAAGAAAAGAAGCCAGACTTGAAAAAGACCTGGGTCTGGACTCCCTTGATCTGGTGCAGCTTGCCGGCGCTATTGAAGAAAAATATGATATAGAAGTGGATGATTCGCAGATTTTTGCAGGTACAACTGTTGGCGATCTTGAAACTCTGATTAAATCTTCCAGGAAAGCCTCGCAGAAAATACCGTTTTATAGTTTGCCGTTCCGGGCCCCTGTTCGTTTTATAAGAGTAATTTTTCAGTACATCCTGTATCCGTTTATGTCAGTGATTTATAGACTAAAAGTTGAAGGAAGGGAAAATTTAAAGAATTTAAAAGGGCCTGTTGTTTTTGCCGCAAATCACACAAGCCACCTGGATACTTTTGTAGTGCTATACTCTCTGCCGCTAAAATTACGGAAGCGGGTGGCAACCCTTATGTCTATAGAGCATCATTTTAACCATTTTTTCTACCAATCCGGTCCATGGTGGAGGCGGGCAGTAGAGGCAATAGGGTTCTATCTTCTGGTAAATCTTTTCATCAATGTTTTTCCTCTTTCCAGGACTCATGGATTCAAACAGATTATGGAAAATATCGGCAGGATGTTGAGCAGGGGATGGTCAATGCTGATCTATCCTGAGGGCGGGGTAACTACCGATGGAGGTATTAAAGAATTTGAGCCTGGAGTAGGAGTAATTGCATCCGATATGGAAGCTTCTGTAGTTCCGGTTAGAATTAAGGGGCTTTTTAATATTCTGAGAAATGGAATACTACCGTGGAAACATATGCCCAGATGGCCACTGGTGACGGTTAGCTTTGGTAAGCTGGTAAGATTTAAAGATAAGGACTATAGGAAAATTGCCGGAATAATTGAAAAAGCGGTAAGGTCTCTGTAATTTTTATAGTCTAAATATATTTAATGTTTTTAACCTTGAAAGAATGATTGTATAATAGTATGAAATTTTTACTTAGTATAAACATAATTTAATTTCATAAGGAGCAAGTTATGTTAAGGAAAATACTTTCCAAAACAAAGTACTTTTTAATCGTGGTTTTAGTTGGAGTTTTGGTTTTAACTCTTTTTCCTACCATTCTTGACGGAGGATCGGCAGAGCAGGTGCAAAGCTTTGTAACCCGTTTTTATGTTCAATGTCTTGGAAGGCAGCCTGATAGTGAAGGATTGAATGAATGGGTAGGGCGCCTTTTAAATGGAACCAAAACAGGGGCAGATGTTGCAGAAGGTTTTGTTTTTAGTGAAGAGTTTACAGGCAAAAATCACTCAAATGAGACTTTTGTTGCCATACTTTACAGAGCGTTTTTTAACAGGGAGCCTGATACAAGCGGCTATAAAGCCTGGCTGGAGAGACTGGCAGGCGGAATGAGCAGAAAATCAGTTTTAGATGGATTTTTAAAGTCGGAGGAATTTGCCGGGCTCTGCAGCAGCTATGGTATTGTATCTTATGCTGGTGCTCCAACTTATACCGCATCAACATATTCAGGTTACAGTTCAGGCGGAGCGACTGGTTTTCAGGCAGGGAGGAAAGTTAATTTTATTATCTGGGGGGATGACAGCGCTTCCGACAGACCAGGAGGAAGAGTTAGCGGGAGAACTGATATTAATATATTTGTTCATCTGAATCTTGATACCCATAAAGCGTATCTGGTAACCATACCCCGTGATACCTGGTTTGGAGGACGTAAAATAAATGGATACCATGCCTCAGGTGGAAATGCCGGTGCAGTAAGAGCTTTCGAGCAATTTACCGGGGCAAAGATTGACTTCTATGTTGTAACTGATTTTGATGGATTTGCACCTCTTATTGATTATTTTGGCGGTGTTGGTACTACAGTTGAAGAAAATATAGCAGACTCATTTTCCGGGTGTTACTTGACTCCGGGAGTGCATCATATAAATGGAGCCCAGGCGCTCGCTCTTACCAGAGCAAGATATGACAGGTCACTTTATGGCGGAGGCGCATATGCCAGAGAGAGACAATCAGCAATGCTTCTGGCAGATTTGCTCCTGCAAAAAAGACCAATGGTAAGTTCTAGAAATCTAAGCAATTTCTTAAATACAATGGGGCAATATGTCTGGACTAATATATCGCTAAGCCAGGCAGCGCAGATATTACCGGTGGCGCTTTCTATGAGCAGGGAGGATATTACTATTACTACCTTTAATTCATGGCCCCAGTGGTTTGGGAAATCAAGTGCTGTTGGCTATAACGAAGCAGAAAAGAATCAATTTTTCAGGAATATTCTAAATCAATAATATAAATATATTTTGGTTTTAATCATATTAACTATTGGAAGCATAATAGTATAAGGGAATATGAAGTCCAAAAGGGAATTGCTGCTAAACGGCAATATAACCAGCCTATTATTTAAATTTTCAGCACCTGCCATAATTGGAATGGTAACAGGTGCATTATATAACATTGTAGATACTATTTTTGTGGGCAAGGGTGTAGGCTATCTCGCAATTGCTGCACTTTCCATAGTTTTACCCATACAGCTTATTATAATAGGAATCGGGGCTATGACAGGTGTTGGAAGTGCATCCATAGTTTCAAGAGCACTTGGAAGAAATAGAAAAGACATAGCGCAAAATGTCTTTGGAAATGCGGTTGTGCTTAATTTTCTGATAAGTGCCTTCTGTACCATTCTTATCTATATATTTATGGATAAGTGCCTTGTATTTTTTGGCGCATCAGCCCAGGTGCTGCCTTATGCCAGAGATTATACCTCTATAATACTGACTGGTTTTATTTTCTTTTCTTTTTCCATAAGCAGTAATAATTATATAAGAGCTGAGGGAAATCCCAGGGCAGCTATGTATGTAATGGCAATCGGGGCCATAATAAATATCATTCTCGATCCCATATTTATCTTTGTGTTTGGTATGGGAATAAAAGGTGCAGCGGTTGCCACAGTTATCAGCCAGGTGATTAGCTCGATGTATGTCATCTTTTATATTCTTTTTGGCGGGAGCATTTTCAGGTTAAATGTATCTATATTTAAGATAAAATTTTCCGTCATGAAAGAAATCCTTTCTCTTGGTTTTCCGTCTTTTATAAGATCTGCTATGGCCAGTGTAATAACTCTTATTTTCAACAAGCTGCTGCTCTTTTATGGAAGTGATATGTATATTGCCATAATGGGGATCGGTCTGAGGATGATAAGCATGATTCAGATGCCGCTAATCGGAATTACCCAGGGGTTCTCAACCATTGTTGGTTTTAATTATGGTGCAAAGCTTTATCCCAGGGTTAAAAAAGTCCTGCGTATGGCTGTTGTGTGGACTGTTATTATTGCCGGTGTTGGATTTCTTGCTATGATGATTTTTCCCAGATTTGTAATCAGTCTTTTTAGCAGTGACGCTAATCTTATAAATGAAGGGATTTATATTTTAAGGATTGTGGTAGTATTTCTTCCGCTTATCGGGGTGCAGATGTTAGGTGGAGGATTCTTTCAGGCTATTGGAAAGGCAGCCCCTGCCCTTATTATAACTATATCCAGACAGGTATTGTTTTTAATTCCTGCAGCTTTCCTGCTGCCCTTGATTTTTGGACTGAATGGAGTGTGGCTTGCTGTTCCGGTCTCAGATTTTCTATCAGTGGCTGTTACTGTCTTCTGGATATCTAAGGAAATAAAAATTTTTAATAAAGCGATTTTAAATGGATAAAAATTTAATAAAGCATTTTTGATAAACAGATTTGAACTTTTTATGAATTTGGTATCAGAAAAATTTCCTGACAATTTTATACTTGGCACATCAACCTCTGCATTTCAGATAGAAGGTGCAGGTGAAACCGAATGGAAAGGTTTTACTGGTACAGACGGTACCCTTCTGGATCTGGCAATAGATCACTATAGCAGATATAAGGAAGACCTTGATTACATATTATACCTCGGGAATGCATACAGATTCAGCATGGACTGGTCCAAACTCCAGAGAGGACCTTTTAATCCTTTAGATCAGGACGTCATAAAACACTACGAAAAGATATTTAAAACTCTCAAGGAAAACAATAAAAAAGTATTACTTGTATTTAACCATTTTGCAAATCCATTATGGTTTTACCGGTCTGGGTGCTGGACAAATAAAAGTTCTCCAGTTTGGTTTTTTGATTATGCAAAAAAAGCACTTGAAGTCTTTTCAGGGCACATTGATATTATAAATACTTTTAATGAACCGAATGCTTATATAAACCTGGCTTATTTTTTCAGAGAGTTCCCGCCTAAGAAATTCAATCCTGTTGCCAGAAGAATGGCGTTATCGAACATGGCTAAAGCGCACAGCCTGCTATATGATTATATAAAAGAGAAATACCCTCATATACTTGTTGGAATCTCTCACGCGCATATAATTGTAGAAGTAATGAATCCAAAAGGCGTAAAACAACAACTAATAAAAAAATTCTTCGACTATATTGAACACGAACCTGTACATGAATATTTTACTAAAAAAGGCGCAAAAATTGATTATGTTGGTTTCAGCTATTACGGGCGCATTCTTATTGATAAATTTCCCCTGCTTGCTTATGAAGATAGAGGAAGAAAAATAATGGATGAACTGGGTATTCCTCATGATGATATGTGGCAATTATATCCTGAAGGAATATACAGGCAAATCAAGTTTTTCCATGAAAAATATAAAAAACCAGTGCTTATAACTGAAAATGGAACCTGTACAAATGACGATGAAATCAGAAAAAGTAACCTCTATAATCATTTAACTTTTATAAAGAAAGCCTGTGATGAAAATATACCAGTAATTGGTTATTTCCACTGGTCAACCTTCGATAATTATGAGCTGTACTATGGACCTTCAAGAAGATTTGGACTTACAGCGGTAGATTTTAAATCTCCAAAGTTAGAGAGGAAGATCAAAGAATCAGGCCATTACTACCATAAGGTTGTAGAATCAAACAGCATCCCTAAGATTTGAAAAAATATTTAATTAAGGAAATTTTAAACGAAACGGTTTTGATTTTAGTTTTGTAGAAGCTTAATGAAGATATAACAGGAACGGTTGATTTATTAATAGATTTCATTAAAAATGGGATTGGGACAAAAAATGAAGGAGGTAATGGCAATGATTAAAGTAGAAGGGCTATATCATTCTTATTCAAATGATGACAATTTTGCACTCAAGGATGTAAATTTTGAGGTGGCAAAAGGTGAAATTTTTGGATTTCTCGGACCGTCTGGTGCAGGTAAAACGACAACACAGGCCATTTTGACGGGTCTTCTGCAGCTTCAGAAGGGCAATGTATCTGTTGCAGGCTATGATATTAAAAATATATCAAGAAAGATGTTCAATAAAATAGGTATGTCATTTGAGCAGTCTAATGTTTACAGTAAAATGACAGCAAAAGAGAATTTGAGCTTCTACGGCAAGTTATTTGATGTAGAGACACGCGACCCTATGGAATTAATTGAACTTGTGGGCCTAAAAGGCAAGGAAAACATAAAAACGGGCGAATTTTCAAAGGGTATGGCTCACCGGTTAACATTCGCCAGGTCCATGATAAATAATCCCAGCATGTGGTTCCTTGATGAGCCTACTACGGGGCTTGACCCTGCTATAGCGGCTGACATTAAAGACATAATAAAAGAGCATAATAGTAAAGGTGTAACCGTATTTTTAACTACCCATAATATGTTTATAGCTGATGAGTTATGCAACCGTGTGGGATTTATTGTAGACGGTGTGATCAAGCTTATAGATTCGCCTAAAAATTTAAAGCTTCAATACGGTAAAAAGCTGGTCGAGGTGGAGTATGTTCAAGACGGCAATGTAAAAAAGGAAACATTTTCTACCATAATGCAGAAGGATAAAGACCTTCTAAATCAAATCATAGCCGATAAAGAAATCCTGACTATGCATACAAAGGAGGCAACGCTGGAGGAGATCTTTATAAAAGTCACCGGAAGGGGGCTTGTCTAATATGAAACTGCTAAGCAGCTTTAAAAAAGAACTCATTCTTGCTTCGAGGGGCTTTTACTTTTATATTGAATTGATTTTTGCCCTGGTGATCCTGGCGGTTTTATTATTTGCTATTCCGCAAAATTTTAGCAGTACTTCGACAGAATATCTTTATTTCAACTTGCCGCAAGAAGGAAAAGAAATATTTAAAAATATTATATTAGAAGGTGATCTCGATGCGAAATCAGAAATGGTGGAGATTGAAGCCGGTGGTAAAACATTTAATGCAGAGCTTATTGTAACCGATGAAAGTGAGATCTATATTGTTAATAGCGAAGAAGCTGTACGCATGCTTGCAGAAACACACAGAAATATGGGCGCAGTTCTTGAGCTAGACGATAATAATCAGCTGTACTATAAATACTATTTGCAGGGATATGAATCTACCCGCTTAAAAAACCTGATATCTATACTGTTCAATGAAAGTACTGATGTCTTAAAAGAGCGCATTGAAAATCAGGATGTGCGTCCGCTATCAACAGGTTATGAACCTCTAAACGACAGGGAAAACACCATTCCGCCATTAATTGCATTTAGCGGCAGCCTTATGGGGATGTTCATTATGGCGTCTTATATATTCCTGGATAAAAAGGAAGGTGTTATAAAAGCTTATGCAGTAACCGCATCCTCTGTCTGGCAGTATCTAATGAGTAAGATTTTTGTAGTCTTACTTACATCTGTTGTTTCAGGACTGATCATAACCATGCCTGTTATGGGATTCAGGATAAACTACGGCCTATTGCTGCTGCTGTTGCTCACAACCGGATTTTTTGCATCTTCACTGGGCCTGCTCATTGCCAGCTTTTATAATAATTTGACGAAAGCTTTCGGCGTCATTTATTTATTAATAATTCTCTTAATGGTTCCCAGTATAGCGTATTTTATACCTGGCTGGGATCCTGTTTGGATAAAAATAATACCCTCATATCCAATGCTCCAGGGCTTTAAAGAGATTATTTTGCCAAACGGCGATATTGCATATCCGCTGATCACAAGTGCCGGATTCTTAGCGGTGGGGATAATACTGTTTGCTATCACAAATATTCGATTCAAGAAAACGCTAAGCTTATAAGGGGGAATAATTATGTTAAAAAGAATATGGATTATCTTTATTAGAGATTTAAGGGTAAACATGCGGGAATTTATGACATTATACATGATGATCATCCCTCTGGTGCTAGCAGTGGGAATTAATTTCCTCTCACCCAGCGTCAATGATACAAGCGTAAATTTAGCTTTAATAGAAAATGAAAATCCTGAGCAGGCAGCTTACTTTGATGACTTTGCCCACGTTGAACTGTTTAGTGATGAACAAAGAGTTGAAGATAGGGTTATGTCAAGGGACGCTGTAGCTGGAATACTGCCCAAAGATAATGGCTACTATATTATGACACAGGGAAATGAACCCGAATCGGTTCTCGAATATGCTAAACTGCTAAATGTACTGTATGAATCAGATGTACAGTTGGAAGATGCCCGCTCGGAAATAATTGAATTTGGCAGAACGGTTCCGCCGCTAAAAAAGATGCTGGTGAACATGTTGCTGCTTTTGATCTCAATGCTGGCTGGCATGCTTATTGCCATGAATATTCTAGAAGAAAAGGTAGACCAAACTGTAAGCGCGATAAACGTGACACCCACTTCACGCAGTGCATTTATATTGGGCAAAAGTCTTACGGGCATGGCTGTTGCGCTTTTTTCATCTATTGCATGTCTTTTGATTACAGGCTTTTATAATGTCAATCTGGGCCAGGCGGCTCTAGTTGTCTTTTCATCGACAATATTGAGTTTACTGATAGGGTTTATACAGGGTATAAACAGCGACGATGTTATGGAAGCGGCAGGCAGCGTTAAACTTATGTTTTTGCCGATGGCCGGGTCCATCGCAGGATATGAATTTGTTACAGGAAACTGGCAGATATTTTTCTACTGGTCTCCGTTTTACTGGGCATATAGGGCAAATGACATGATACTGTCAAAAAGCGGCACATGGCCGCAGTTGATACTTTTTATCGGTATTATACTGGCTATATGCGGAGCAGTATATGCTTTACTGGCGCCCAGAATAGTAAAAGGACTTCAATAATAGTTTTTAGTGTATATGAGCGCATAGAATATAAGGAGAGGAGGTTATTATAAATGGGTTATGTGATTGGAGGAATAGCATGCATATTATACGCAGCATTTGTGTATTATGTCGCAATCAAAAGACCGCCTGCAATAATTAATCTGATCAAGAAGAAGCTGCTCAGCAAAAATATGAGCGATAATACAGCAGCAATAATATGCTATGTATTTGCAAGTATTGCACTTGCAGGAGGAATTGTTTTATTTATTGTCGGAGTCTGATGAATAAGAATAGTTAACAAGTAATAGGCGTTTTTATAATGCCTATTACTGTTTTTATGGTTCTGTACGTATGAGTATGTATTAATCTTTTGCAGCTTAAATTACATCCATATAGTTTCTATTCTTTTTTAGTTTGGACTTTTTTCTTGCAGCTTTACAAGTTCTATAGATGATTTAAGCATTTTTAGTACAGAACTCGGCTTATGGACTAACTCCAATAACAACTTACTGCAATTATTTCTATAAATACTTAAGAAAACTTTTCCCAGTTAATTAGATGTAATTATTATCACTTTGTATTAACAAACCCATAAGCCAATATATAATTTTCATAAGAATTATTATTTTTTAACTTATTAAATTATTAGATTTTAGATAAAATAGATAATATTATATTTAATTATTAAGAATGATGGATATAAAAAAACCGGTAAAAATAGCAGAGGCAATACTGGAGAGCAGTAAGGTAGTGGTGTTGACCGGCGCAGGGATATCAACGGAAAGTGGAATACCTGATTTCAGGAGCCCCGGAGGCATATGGTCAAAATTTGACCCTGGAGTTATGACCAGCAGTATGCTGTATGGCAATCCTGTGGGTTTTTATAAGCAGGCAGTGGCAATGCTGAGTTTTCTTAAGGAAATAAATAGCGCAAAGCCCAACAGGGCACATTATATCCTTGCAGAAATGGAAAAAGAAGGATACCTGTCCTGTGTTATTACCCAGAACATTGATGGACTTCATAAAAAAGCAGGCTCAGAAAAGGTTTATGAAGTCCATGGGAACCTGAGGGGAGGATACTGTATGTCCTGCGGTAGAAAGATTGGTTTTGACTTGCTGGTTGAGAAGGTCAGAAGCGGGGTTATACCTCCGGTGTGCGACAGTTGTGGGGGGATATTAAGGCCAGATGCGGTTCTTTTTGGCGATGAGCTTCCAGAATGTTTTATAGAGGCAACTGCAGAGGTTGAAGGTTGCGATCTCCTTCTTGTTATTGGTTCCAGTCTTGAGGTAACTCCGGTAAACAGTCTACCCGCTATGGCAAAAAGGTATGTCATTATAAACAGGGAAAGGACTTATTATGACCGCAGAGCGTATACCACCTGGAATGAGAAGGCAAGTAGTGCGCTGGAGGCGATTTATAAGGAGATAAAAAGGCGGGTGGAAAGGAGCTCTTAAAAGATTTACTTATGGTTTTTATTTTCTTATATTTATATATAATCTAATATAATTTTTATTATTTGATATATCTTGTTTAGTTTTTTAAAGGAGTCTTGATGATTATAAAGAAGAAAAATAATTTTAATCCCCAGATTATGGAAAATAAAGGGGCCAGTGGCATTAAGTTTTATCCTATGCTGACTGCAAAGGAGGGTACGCCTAATTTTGCAATGAGACTGTTTGAGATTGGCCCCGGAGGATATACACCCAGACACCAGCATAGCTGGGAACATGAAGTATATATTATAAGTGGGGACGGCTTTGTCCTGAAGGGTGAAGAGAAAATTAAAATTGAGGAGGATGACTTTATTTTTGTTGAGCCCTCTGAAGTGCATCAATTCCGGGCTGGCGAGAATGGAATGAGTATGATTTGTGTGGTGCCCAATAAAGAGCAGCCTTCATAATTTATTTTATAAAGGACATTTCTACTTTGCTGTAACATAAAGTATATTTGTAGTTTATTGATAAACTGGATTGTAATATAATTACTTCTGTTTTCCTTGAATTTTTTTTCTTTTTAGGAGGAGTTTGTGCTTGGTCTTAATAAAAAACTAAAAAGCCTTGCAAGCAAAGGAAAATCCATAAAAGTTGCCATAGCCGGAGTGGGTCAGATGGGAAAGAGCCTGGTGTCACATATAAGGGAACTGGATGGAATGCAAGTCCTTGCAGCAGTAGACCAGGATATAGGTAGAATTACCGGTACTATAAAAGAGCTGGACATCGGTTACGATGAGATGGTGCTGGTTGAAAGCAAGAATAAGATAAATTTGGAAAATAATAATATAAGCAGGATCACCA
>JABUBP010000172.1_pt1 | contig 15742 bp, 14 predicted proteins | sample 7240331 | NCBI WGS metagenome assembly JABUBP01 (sample SAMN07256347, study PRJNA390944) | subsurface metagenome | isolation source: Methane hydrate marine sediment | place: Pacific Ocean: Eastern North Pacific, ODP site 1244 | collected 2002 | reverse complement strand
AACGCGGCGTCGCCATGCATCAGCAGCGGCATCACGGAGATGCGCATGTCGGGCGGATCGCCGTGCTGATCCTGCTTGGCGCGGACCTTGCCGAGCACCACGGGGTCGACGATTTCGAGATGCGAGGGGTTCGCGGTCAGCGACAGATGGATCTTGTTGCCGTCGAACTCGCGGTCGCTGGAAGCGCCGAGGTGATACTTGACGTCGCCGGAGCCTTCGACCGCGTCCGGATTGGCCGAGCCGCCCTTGAATTCATGGAACAGCGCGCGGTGCGACTTGCCCATCACCTGCGTCAGCACGTTGAGCCGGCCGCGATGCGGCATGCCGACCACGATCTCCTTCACGCCGAGATTGCCGCCGCGCTTGATGATCTGCTCCAGCGCCGGGATCAGCGACTCGCCGCCGTCGAGGCCGAAGCGCTTGGTGCCGGTGAACTTGATGTCGCAGAATTTCTCGAAACCTTCGGCCTCGATCAGCTTGTTGAGGATGGCGCGCCGGCCTTCGCGGGTGAAGCTGATCTCCTTGTCCGGACCCTCGATGCGCTCCTGGATCCAGGACTTCTGCGCGGCGTTGGAGATGTGCATGAATTCGACGCCGAGCGTCTGGCAATAGGTGCGCTCGCAAATCGTGGTGATCTCGCGCAGCGTGCCGTATTCGAGGCCGAGCACATGATCGAGGAAGATCTTGCGGTCATAGTCGGCTTCGACGAAGCCGTAAGAGCGCGGGTCGAGCTCCTCGCGGTCCTTCTGCGCCTCGATGCCGAGCGGATCGAGCTTGGCGTGGAAATGGCCGCGCATGCGGTAGGCGCGGATCAGCATCAGCGCGCGCACGGAGTCGCGCGTTGCCTGATGCAATTCGGCGGGCGTGATGTCGGCGCCGCCCTTTTCAGTTCCCTTGGCCTGCGCCTTGGCGGCGAGCTTGGTGCTGACGGCCTTCTCGATCAGCGCCCAGTTGCCGTCGAGCGCGGAAGTCAAATCATCGCGCGGCGTCAGCGGCCAGTGATCGCGTCCCCAGGAAGCGCCTTCGGCGTTCTTCTTCACGTCAGCCGGGCTGTCCTTCAGGCTCTTGAAGAACTCCTGCCACTCGCCATCGACCGAATTGGGGTCCTGTTCGTAGCGGGCATAGAGATCGTCGATATAGGCGGCGTTGGTGCCCTGCAAAAACGACGAGAGGGCAAAGGCGGCGTTCGCGTCCTGACGAGACATGATGGCGTCCTGGTGATTTCTTGCTTTCGCGCATGGAATACGGCGCGCAGGCCGGTCTGGTTACGGACCGGCAGGTTGAAAAGACCTTTACCCTATTTATGGCGAATGTTCGCGCCGAAAAGAACCAAGTCGCGAATTTGAGTTCAAAGCTTTGAGCGAGCGTCCGAGGCTGCATTCGGCAACGAAAAAGGGCTCCGGCGATACCGCCGGAGCCTTGATCTTGATCCAGGCAGGCTGCGTTGGCCCGGCGCTAACCCTTGAGCGCTTCGACCAATGTCTTGCCGAGGCGCGCGGGCGACGGCGATACCTTGATACCGGCAGCTTCCATGGCGGCGGTCTTGGAGCCGGCGTCGCCCTTACCGCCGGAGATGATGGCGCCGGCATGGCCCATGCGGCGGCCGGGCGGGGCGGTAACCCCGGCGATGAAACCGGCCATCGGCTTCTTGCGACCGCGCTTGGCCTCGTCCTTGATGAACTGGGCGGCGTCCTCCTCGGCCGAGCCGCCGATCTCGCCAATCATGATGATCGAGGTGGTCTTGTCGTCGGCGAGGAACTTCTCCAGCACGTCGATGAACTCAGTGCCCTTCACGGGGTCGCCGCCGATGCCAACCGCGGTGGTCTGGCCGAGGCCTTCCTGCGTGGTCTGGAACACCGCTTCATAGGTCAGCGTGCCCGAGCGCGATACGATGCCGACGCTGCCGGGCTTGAAAATATTGGCCGGCATGATGCCGATCTTGCACTCGCCGGCCGTCATCACGCCCGGGCAGTTCGGCCCGATCAGGCGCGACTTCGATCCCGAGAGCGAGCGCTTCACCCGGACCATGTCGAGCACCGGAATGCCTTCGGTAATGCAGACGATCAGCGGGATCTCCGCATCGATCGCCTCGCAGATCGCATCCGCTGCTCCCGGGGGCGGCACGTAGATCACGCTGGCATCCGCGCCGGTATTTTGCCGCGCCTCGGCGACCGTGTCGAAGACAGGCAGATTGAGATGCTTGCTGCCGCCTTTGCCGGGCGCAACACCGCCGAGCATCTTGGTGCCGTAGGCGATCGCGGCCTCCGAATGGAACGTGCCGTTCTTGCCGGTAAAGCCCTGGCAGATGACCTTGGTGTTCTTGTCGATCAGGATGGACATGGTCGGGATGACTTTCGCGGGATGCAGGAGTTACAGTCAGTGCGCGCGCCGGTAAACGCCGGTGAGCACGTCGGCCCATCCTTCCGCGTCAGGCGAGAACTGGATTTTCATGGAGTAGCTGTTGTCGTCGATGACTTCGTAGACGTGGCGGGCGTTGGCGCGTAGCGAGGCGCGCACCAGCACCAGTTGCTTGCCCTGCCAGCCGCCGGAGGCCGGCGACGGCGGGTAGTAGCCGAGCGAATCGAACCAGAACAGTTTGTAAAGCCGGTCGTCGCGATCCCAGGTGAATACGCCATGGGTCGAGAAGCTCTCCTTGCCGTCGCGCATCTGAACCGTGTTCTGGATCAGGTAGAAGCCGTTGAGATCGATGCGGGCGCTGACGCGAGAGGTAGCGGGTCCGCCGGCGTTCCAGCGCGAGGGAAAAACTGTCTCCTCGCCGGTCCACTCACCGGCGAACGCCGCGAGCCGCTTGTGCTCTTCCTGGGCCTTCGGTGCGGAGAGACGGTCCTCGGCCATTACTAGCCTCCCTTGACGGCTTTCACGATTTTCTGCGCGGCGTCATCGAGATTGTCGGCGGGAACCACGTTGAGGCCGGACTCGCGGATGATCTGCTTGCCAGCATCGACATTGGTGCCCTCGAGCCGCACCACCAGCGGCACTTTCAGGCCGACTTCCTTGACGGCGGCGACAACGCCCTCGGCGATGATATCGCACTTCATGATGCCGCCGAAGATGTTGACCAGGATTCCCTTCACGTTGGGATCGGCCGTGATGATCTTGAAGGCGGCTGCCACCTTTTCCTTGCTGGCGCCGCCGCCGACGTCGAGGAAGTTGGCGGGCTCCATGCCGTAGAGCTTGATGATGTCCATGGTCGCCATGGCCAAACCGGCGCCGTTGACCATGCAGCCGATGGTGCCGTCGAGCGTCACATAGTTGAGGTCGTATTTCGACGCCTCGATTTCCTTCGGGTCTTCTTCGGTGAGATCGCGCAGCGGCACTGCCACTTCAGGATGGCGGAACAGCGCGTTGTCGTCGAACGACACCTTGGCATCGAGAACACGCAGCTCGCCCTGTTTGGTGACCACGAGCGGATTGATCTCCAGCATCGCCATGTCCTTGCCGACAAAGGCGGCGTAGAGCTGGCCCACCAGCTTTTCCGCCTGCTTGGCGAGATCGCCAGAAAGATTGAGGGCTTTTGCCACCGTGCGGCCGTGATGGGCCATGATGCCGGTCGCGGGATCGACCGAGAAGCTGACGATCTTCTCAGGCGTGTTGTGCGCGACTTCCTCGATGTTCATGCCGCCTTCGGTGGAGACCACGAACGATACTTCGGAGGTTTCGCGGTTGACGAGGATCGACAGGTAAAACTCCTTGTCGATGTCGGAGCCATCCTCGATGTAGAGGCGGTTGACCTGCTTGCCGGCCGGACCGGTCTGCACGGTCACCAGGGTCGAACCCAGCATCTGCTTGGCGAACTCAGTGACCTCGGCGACCGACTTGGCGATCCGCACGCCGCCCTTGTCGCCGGCCTTGGCTTCCTTGAACTTGCCCTTGCCGCGGCCGCCGGCATGGATCTGGCTTTTCACCACCCAGACAGGACCGGGGAGTTGCTTGGCAGCCGCCTCGGCATCCTCAGGCTTCAGAACCGGCACGCCCTTGGAGATCGGCACGCCGAATTCGTGCAGCAGAGCCTTGGCCTGGTATTCGTGGATATTCATCGGCAGACGCTCCCCAAAACCCTAAGTTCAGTGGAGTTCAGCGCCCCACCTCCTGTTCTGTGGCTGGCATACCATATACCACAGGAACTGCAAGGGCCGAAGATCGGACTGGCCGATCCCCGGCCGTTAGTTAGCGAAATCAGCGGCCTAGCAGGTCCGGCGCGATCTTCTTGCAGGCATCGACCAGACCCTGCACGGCGCCGACCGACTTGTCGAAGGCGTCGCGGTCCTTGCCGGCCAGCTCGATCTCCACCACGCGCTCGACACCCTTGGAGCCGATCACGACGGGCACGCCGACATACATGTCCTTCACGCCGTATTCGCCGTTGAGGTACGCGGCGCAGGGCAGCACGCGCTTCTTGTCCTTGAGGTAGCTCTCGGCCATCGCAATCGCGGAAGCGGCCGGGGCGTAGAAGGCCGAACCGGTCTTCAGCAGGTTGACGATTTCGGCGCCACCATTGCGGGTGCGGTCGACGATCTCGTCGATGCGCGCCTGCGAGGTCCAGCCCATCTTGACGAGGTCGGGCAGCGGAATGCCGGCGACGGTGGAGTAGCGGGTCAGCGGCACCATGGTGTCGCCATGGCCGCCGAGCACGAAGGCGGTGACGTCTTCCACGGAGACGTTGAACTCGTCGGCGAGGAAGTAGCGGAAGCGCGCGGAATCCAGCACACCGGCCATGCCGACCACCTTCTTGTGCGGCATGCCGGAGGCTTTCTGCAGCGCCCAGACCATCGCATCCAGCGGGTTGGTGATGCAGATGACGAAGGAGTCGGGCGCATATTTCTTGATGCCGGCGCCGACCTGCTCCATGACCTTGAGGTTGATGGAGAGAAGGTCGTCGCGGCTCATGCCGGGCTTGCGCGGCACGCCGGCGGTCACGATGCAGACCTTGGCGTTGTCGAGCGCTTCGTAGGAGTTGGCGCCGACCAGCTGCGCGTCGAAGCCGTCGACCGGCGAGGATTGCGCGATGTCGAGCGCCTTGCCCTGGGGGATACCTTCGGCGATGTCGAACATCACGACGTCGCCAAGCTCTTTCAGTCCGATGAGGTGAGCCAGCGTACCGCCGATCTGACCGGAGCCAATCAAAGCAATCTTGTCGCGCGCCATGGGAAATCTGTCCTTTGAGAGCGGGTAGGAAGGTGGGGAAGGAGCTTTCGCAAGGGTGGTTATCCCTTTACCCGCACCTGTTCAAGTCGCGCCATGCCCCTTTGGCAGCACTGCCTTGAATTAGGTCAGGTATGCCAGCAACCGTCACTCCGGGGCGCGCGGAGCGCGAGCCCGGAATCCATAGCCACAGGCCCATGTTGGTTGAAAGAAAGCCGACGACCAATCCTCAAAACAATAACCGCCGCGGCGTATGGATTCCGGGTTCGCCGCTGCGCGGCGCCCCGGAATGACGGTCAGGTTTCCACCAGCCCCGTGCTGGCGCCGCTGGCGGAGGAGTCCTTATGCCCGTGCGGCAGCGCCAGGTAGGATTCCGAGCTCATTTCGATCAGGCGCGAGGACGTGCGCTTGAACTCGTTGGCCTCGACGCCATCGGTCGCGACATAGAGCGAGACCGGATCGGCGGCCGCCGATGCCATCAGCTTCACGCCGTTGTCATACAGCGTGTCGATCAGCGAGATGAAGCGCTTGGCGGCGTTGCGATCGCCGTAGTCCATGACCGGAATGCGGTCGACCAAAATGGTGTGGTAGTCGTGCGCGAGCCGCAGATAGTCGCTGGCCGCGAGCGGCTTCTCGCAGATGTCGGCAAAGGAAAACCGCGCCACGCCATGCGCCGAGCACGGCACATGCAGCTTGCGGCCCTTGATTGCGATGTCGCGCGGCTTGCACGGCGCGTTGCCGGTCATCTTCGACCATGCCTTGTTGAGCGCAAGGTCAGCCTCGCCATCCGCCGGCACCAGCCACATCTTCGCGCCTTGCAGCTTTTCCAGGCGGAAGTCGGTCCGCGCATCGAGCCGCATCACGTCCATGTGGTTGGTAATCTCGGCGATGAACGGCAGGAACAACGCGCGGTTCAGGCCGCCCTTGTAGAGATCCTCGGGCGCGACGTTCGAGGTCGCGACCACCACCGTGCCGAGCCCGAACAGTCGCGCGAACAACCGGCCGAGGATCATCGCATCCGCAATGTCGGTGACGTGGAACTCGTCGAAGCAGAGCAGCCACGCCTCGTCGAAGATCGCGTGCGCCGTCAACCCGATCACATCGGCATCGTCGATCTCGCCGCGCGCGATGTTCTGGCGATACGCGTAGATCCGCTCATGCACCTCGGCCATGAACTCGTGGAAATGCGCGCGGCGCTTGTGCGAGACCTGCGACTGCTGGAAGAACAGGTCCATCAGCATGGTCTTGCCGCGGCCGACTTCGCCATGGACGTAGAGGCCGTGCGGCGGCGGCTCGTCCTTGTCGGCAAACAGCCGCCCGAACAGGCCCTGCTTCTTGAGTGGCTTGTAACCGCTCAGCCGCTCGTCCAGCGCCGCAAAGGATTCCGCCGCACGCTGCTGCGCCGGATCGGCCTCGATCGCGCCTGAAGCGACGAGGGCCTTGTAATGGGCGTGGAAACTGGCGGGCGGGCTGGAAAGCATGCTCCTCTTTCCGCCTCAGCGCGGCGGAAATTGCAAGCCGTGAATTGGGCGGACGGCTATGCGCGCTCACCCTCTCCCGGCGCTTGCGGAGAGAGGCGAAGCGGACTCCCGCCTCAGCGCGTAGGAATCCTCGACCACATAGGGGCCGCCGCCGGTGGACGCGCGTGAGGAGAACAGCACGAAGCGCTCCGCGGTAAAGACCTTGCTCGGAAAATAGCCGCGCACCGAGAGATAATCGGCGACGTCCTGGCTCGACGCATCATGCAGCCGTGCCAGCGTCACATGCGGGGTGAATTTTCGCCCTTCAGGATTGAGGCCGAGGCGCTGCATCAGTCGTTCGTGCTCGGCCTGCAGCTCGATCAGCGGCCGGCTCGGCTCGACGGCGGCGACCACCGCGCGCGGCTTCTTGCCTCCGAAGCTGGTCAGCCCCTGCAACCGCACCTCGAACGGCTTGCGGTTGACGCGAAACAGCATCGAGGCGATCTCGTTGGCATACATGCCGTCGATGTCGCCGATGAAGCGCAGGGTGACGTGATAATTTTCGGGATCGATCCAGCGGGCGCCGGGAAGACCGCCCCGCAAGCCGGAAAGCGTATGGCCGATCTCGGCCGGAATTTCCAGTCCAGTGAACAAACGCGGCATCGTAATCACTCCCGATGCTTGGGCACGCCTGCGAAACTATAGCCGCTTCGCATCATGTCCTAAACCAGAGATCGGCGAATCACCGATCTCTAATTTCTACCCGACTTATATGACTCTGCGAAGCACAACGCGTTAACACTCCGGAAACTTGCGGGGAGTTGTGCAGAATTCAACTGCGTTGCCCGGCGATCGTGCCCAGAAATGCCTCCACAACAGGCAGCATGTTCTTCACGATGGCATCTACACCCTCCGCGGTCGGATGGATGCCGTCTTTCTGATTGAGGCTTGCGTCGGCCGCCACGCCATCGAGGAAGAATGCGTAGAGCGGGACGTCAAATTTCTTCGCCAGTTCCGGATAGATCGCATTGAAGCGATCCGCATAATCAGTGCCATAATTCGGCGGCGCCATCATGCCGCAGAGAAGCACGGCGATCTTGCGCGCCTTCAGCCGCGTCAGGATGTCCGTCAGCGCCGCGCGAGTCACTGCGGGATCGGTACCGCGCAGGGCGTCATTGGCACCGAGTTCGAGGATGACGGCGTCAGTTCCCTCCGGGATCGACCAGTCGAGCCGGTCGCGGCCGCCCGAGGCGGTATCGCCGGACACCCCGGCATTGATCATGTCGACCTTTATCCCCTTGGATTCCAATGCCTTTTGCAGACGCACGGGGAATGCCTCGTTGCCCATGAGGCCGAGCCCCGCGGTCAGCGAATCGCCGAACGCCACAATCTTGATCGGCTTTGCGGACGTGGCGGTGGGGGCCTGCGCAAAGGCCTGGCCTGTCATCAGGAATGCCAGAATCAACACAATGATGTGCGCGAAGTTCGAAAAGCGCCCCTCGACCCCGCGGGCCGACTTGCCATATGACGCAACCATGGACAGCCTCACCGACACCTCGTCTTTGGCCGGCACTGCGCCGGACTCGATTGCAATCAGCAACGTCAATCTCTCGCTCGGCTCCGGCGCCGCACGCGTGCATATCCTCAAGGATATCAGCTTGCGCGTGGGATCGGGGGAAGCGATCGGCCTGATCGGCCCATCCGGATCGGGAAAGTCCACGCTCCTCATGGTGATGGCGGGACTGGAGCGTCCCGACAGCGGAGAGGTGGTGGTCAACGGCACGGCGTTCAATGCCCTTGACGAGGACGAACTGGCGCGTTTCCGCGGCCGCCAGGTCGGCATTGTCTTCCAGTCGTTCCATCTGATCCCCACGATGACGGCGCTGGAGAACGTCGCCGTTCCACTGGAACTTGCCGGCAAGGCGGATGCTGCTGCGCGCGCCGCCCAGGAGCTGGCATCGGTCGGCCTCGGCGATCGCCTGCATCATTATCCCACGCAGCTTTCCGGCGGCGAGCAGCAGCGCGTCGCGCTGGCGCGCGCGCTGGCCCCGGATCCCGCGATCCTTGTGGCCGATGAGCCCACCGGCAATCTCGACGAGACCACCGGCAAGCAGATCGTTGATCTCCTGTTCTCCAAACATGCCGAGCGCGGCATGACGCTGGTGCTGGTGACGCACGACAGTTCGCTCGCCCAGCGCTGCGACCGCGTGGTGCGGCTGCGTTCCGGGCGCATCGACGGACACAGCGCTTGACCACGCTCGCCGACGAAACCGCCTATCAGGCGCGCACCTCCTCGCTCGCGTTCCGCTACGCGTTGCGCGAATTGCGCGGCGGCCTGCGCGGCTTTTACGTGTTCATCGCCTGCATCGCGCTCGGCGTCATGGCGATTGCGGGCGTCGGCTCTGTGGCCGCGAGCCTCGCCGACGGAATCTCCCGCGAAGGCCGCACACTGCTCGGCGGCGATGTCGCCTTCTCCCTGGTCCAGCGCGAGGCCAAGCCCGAAGATGTCGCTTTCCTGCGCTCGCGCGGCAGCCTCTCCGTCGTGGCATCGATGCGTGCGATGGCGCGCGCCGGCAACGGCCAGCTCGGGCTGGTCGAGCTGAAGGCGGTCGATGGCAGTTACCCGCTGCTTGGCGAAGTGACGCTCGATCCCAAAATTCCGCTCGATGAGTTGCTAGCCGAGCGCGACGGCGCATTCGGCGCGGCCGTCGATTCGACCCTGCTGGCGCGCTTCGATCTCAAGCTCGGCGACCGTGTCAGTGTCGGCAATGCCAGCTTCCAGATTCGCAGCGTGGTCGACGCCGAGCCGGACAAGCTCGCCGGCAATGTCGGGCTCGGGCCGCGCTTTCTCACCAGCCAGGCGGGCCTGCGCGCCACCGGCCTGCTGCAGCCCGGCAGCCTGGTTCGCTGGATCTACCGGGTAAAGCTGCCTGACAACGCCGCCGATGACCGTTCCGCCGCGGCGTTCATCGCGGACGCGCGCAGCACTTCGCCGGAGGCTGGCTGGGAGATCCGCAGCCGCGCCAACGCCTCGCCGCAGCTCGAGCGCACCATCAACCGCTTCACGCAATTCCTGACTCTGGTCGGACTGGCGGCGCTCCTCGTCGGCGGCGTCGGTGTCGCCAACGCAGTCAAGAGCCATATCGACCGCCGCCGCGACGTGATTGCGACCTTCAAGGCGGTCGGCGCGACGGGGCGCGACGTCTTCACCCTCTACACCACACAGGTGATCGTGCTCGCGGCGCTCGGCTCAGTCATTGGCCTCGCCGCCGGCGCGGCGCTGCCCTACGTGGTCGTCGGCGTGTTCGGCAAGATCCTGCCGCTGCCGGTGGTGCCCGCTCTGCATCCCGAGGAATTGGCGCTGTCGTTCGTCTATGGCCTGCTCACCGCGCTTGCCTTCGGGCTGTGGCCGCTCGGCCGCGTGCATGACGTGCCGGTCGCCGCGCTGTTCCGGGAAACCGTGACCAGCACCTGGCACCGCCCGCGTTGGCGCTACGTCGCGCTGATGGCGGCGGTTATTGCGACTCTGGTCGCGGTCGCCGTCGGGCTCGCCTACGACAAGCGCATCGCCGCGGTGTTCGTGGCCTCCTCGGTTGCCGTTTTCGTGCTGTTGCGCGCGATCGCCGCCGGGCTGATGGCGCTGGCACGCCTGATGCCTCGCAGCGGCATCACCATGCTGCGGCTGGCAATCTCCAACATCTACCGGCCGGGCGCGCTGACGCCGTCGGTGGTGCTGTCGCTGGGCCTCGGGCTTGCGGTGCTCGTTACCATCACGCAGATCGACGGCAATCTGCGCCGCCAGTTCCTTGCCGCGTTGCCGGAACGCGCACCCTCGTTCTATTTCATCGATATCCCCTCGTCCGAATCCAAGCGCTTTGGCGCGTTCCTGAAGCAGATCGCTGCCGATTCCACGGTCGAGGAAGTGCCTATGCTGCGCGGACGCATCGTCGCCGCGCGCGGCGTCAAGGCCGAAGAGCTGAAGCCGTCGCAGGACTCGGAGTGGGTGCTGCAGAGCGACCGCGGCCTGACCTATACCGCCGAGATCCCGAAGGGCTCCAAGGTCGTCGAGGGCGATTGGTGGAGCGCCGACTATCAGGGCCCGGTCCTGGTCTCCATGGAGAAGAAGATCGCCGACGGCCTGAAGCTCAAGATCGGCGACGAGATCGTGGTCAACGTGCTCGGCCGCGACGTTCCCGCCAAAATCTCCAACCTGCGCAACATCGACTGGCAGGGGCTCGGCATCAATTTCGTGCTGGTGTTCTCGCCCAACGCCTTCAAGGGCGCACCGCACAGCCATGTGGCCACCCTGACCGAGGCCCATCCGGATCCGGCCAGCGATGCCCGGATCATCCGGCAGGTCGCCGACGCCTTTCCGATGGTGACGAGCGTGCGGGTCCGCGAAGCGCTGGAAACCATCGGCACCGTCGTCACCAATTTGGCCCTCGCCATCCGCGGCGCCAGCGCGGTGACCCTGATCTCGGCGATCCTGGTGCTCGGCGGCGCGCTCGCCGCCGGGCACCGCCACCGCGTCTATGACGCCGTAATCCTGAAGACGCTCGGCGCGACTCGGGTTCGGCTCCTGGGGGCGTATGCTCTGGAATACCTGATGATCGGTTTTGCCACGGCGGCGTTCGGCGTGATCGCCGGCTCCGTGGCGGCATGGCTGATCGTGACGCGGCTGATGACGCTGAGCTTCGTCTGGCAGGCGGGCAGCGCCGCGGGCGTGGTGGCCGCCGCGCTGGTGGTGACAGTGGGCCTGGGACTGGCCGGCACGCTGCTGGCGCTGAACCAGAAGCCTGCCACAGTGCTGCGCAATTTGTGACAAAGTGAAGCGGGGCCCTCGCCACCCGCCGTTTCACCCAACAACTTCAGGGTTAACGGGATTTCAGCGTGATTTCATGCTGCAGAGCGACATTCAGCCGCGCGTGGAAGCTTGCTTTGATTGTGTTAGTTTCCCAAATACAGACCAAGCCGGAAACGCCGTTTGATGACAGGATTTTAATGTCGGCAGACGGCAGGTTTCTGGGATAGATTCTACCTCGGCGGCGCGAAGCACTCGCGGCTCGCCGGGCCAACCAACGGGAATTCGACCATGTCGGACCTAGACCGTAACTATGCTTCCCCCTTCGGCCGGGCTGCCGGGCGCGTTGATGCCGCGACCGTCGACGCCGGTCTGCGCGCCTACATGCTGCGCATCTACAACTACATGAGCATCGGCCTGGCCATCACCGGTCTGGCCGCGCTCGGCGTCTACATGGCCGCCGTGACGACCGACCAGGCCGGCGCCGCTGCCAAGTTCGGCAACGCCTTCCTGACGCCGTTCGGCTACGCGATGTATGTCAGCCCTCTGAAGTGGCTGTTCATTCTCGCGCCGCTGGTGATGGTGTTCGCGATCTCCGCCGGCATCAACCGGCTGCGGCCGGCGACCGCCCAGATGCTGTTCTGGGTGTTCTCGGCGCTGATGGGCATTTCGCTGTCGTCGATCTTCCTGGTGTACACCCACACCTCGATCGTCCGCGTGTTCTTCATCACCGCGGCGACCTTCGGCGCGCTCAGCCTGTTCGGCTACACCACCAAGCGTGACATGAGCGGGATGGGCTCCTTCCTGTTCATGGGCCTGATCGGCATCATCATCGCGAGCCTTGTCAATTTGTTCCTGGCGAGCTCGATGCTGCAGTTCATCGTGTCGATCGTCGGCGTACTGGTGTTCGCGGGCCTCACCGCCTGGGATACCCAGCGGCTGAAGAACGACTACATCTACGGCTATGCCGCGCAGGGCGGTGACGTTGCCGAGCGTGCGGCGATCTCAGGCGCACTCTCGCTCTACTTGAACTTCATCAACCTGTTCACGCTGCTCCTGCAGCTGCTCGGCCAGCGCGACTAAGCGCTCACGAAGCGAAACAGAGGGAAGCCCCGGCCTTAACCGCCGGGGCTTTTCTTTTGCCGCGGGCAAAAATAATGTTCCCTCCATGCCCGCCCTTGAAATCAGGCCGGCCACCGAGGCCGACCTTCCCGCCATCACCGAAATCTACGAACACGCCGTCCTCCACGGCACCGCCACGTTCGAGCTGATTCCGCCCGACCTCGCCGAGATGACGCGGCGCTTCCGCGCGCTGACGGACGGCGGCTATCCCTATTTGGTCGCAACTATCGACGGCGAGGTGGCCGGCTACGCCTATGCCGGCGCCTACCGGCCGCGGCCAGCCTATCGCTTCACCGTGGAGAATTCGATTTACCTGAGGCCCGCGAGCCACCGCCGGGGGATCGGGCGGCAGCTATTGCACCGGCTGATCGAGGAATGCGAGCGGCGCGGCTACCGCCAGATGATCGCCGTGATCGGCGATTCCGCCAATGCCGGATCGATCGGCGTACACAGCGCTTGCGGATTTGAGATGATCGGAACGCACCCGAATGTCGGCCTCAAATTCGGCCGCTGGCTCGACACCGTGATGATGCAGCGCGCGCTCGGCGAAGACGCGGCGACAGTGCCGGTGGATTCGAAGGTCTAGGCGCTGACCGTCTCGTCCTTCACGGATGCTGCTTCGCTGTCTCGCGCCTGCCCTGCACATTCATTCGCGATAACAACCCCATGCAAAGCAGCCGCTGGGCAAGGCAGCCGGCCCGATGCAGATCAGTCGCCGCGCCTGGCGGCATCCGGCGTCCCCGAATATTGCCGATTTTCCCTTTTTAGGTTGGCTCATGCCTTGTAGAAATAGGGATGTCGGTCACGGAATGTGTGGGAAGGAGCGCGTTGTCGTGAAGGTTTGGCGGGTCGGCTGGAGGTCGGTGGGGTCGATCATTGCGATATCGATTCTTGCGGGGTTTCAAAGTCTGCCGCAGTCAAAAAACGTCTCCCATGACGCTTCACGGACCAATGCCGACACCGCGGGCAATTCCTGTGCGAATGCTTCATTTGAGCGGAGGCTTCGATACGGACCTGCAGAACTCAATGTTCTGGACGTCGTCCGGAAGGAAAGCTTCGACAGCTCTCAGCGACGCCCCGTCCTTCTGTTTGTGGTGGGCGAGAGCTTTACCGAGGCTGCGGGCTCCGCCGCATCCAGCGCCCTGCTCGATCAAGCCATGTGTATTGCCGCGCGCAACGACCTTGTCGCCGTGCGAATGTCCTACCGGCTGGCGCCGAAGCATCGTTGGCCCGCCGCGGCGCGGGACGTCGCCGCCGCCGTTTCCTGGATCAAGGACAATATTGATCTGTACGGAGGCGACCGCAACGAGGTGATCGCCGTCGGCTACTCGGTCGGCGCGTTTCATTTGGCGAGTTCGCTGGCGCATCCCGAACTACGGGTGCAGAATTCCGCGCTTGCCGGCGTCGTGCTGATTTCCGGCCTGTACCGGATCGGAACCCATTCGAGCGCGCCGGTGAAGGCTTACATCGGCAACGACCCCGCCAAGTACAAGGAAAGATCGATCTTCCCGGGCATCCTCTTCACCGAAAGTCCGATCCTTCTCGCCTGGTCGGACAAGGACGTCGGACATGTCATAACGGAAAGCGAAGAGCTGAAATCGCTGATCTGCGAGGCGCGCCGCGGCGCCTGTCCGCAATACGCGCTGGTGCCGAGCGGCGGCAGCCTTGCCTCAGTCATTGAGGTGCTGGGCAACCCCATACAGTCCTTGATCAGTCAAATCGAGGCGCGGGGACTGCCCTGATAGTCGCGCGGCTGGCGCTACGGGCACACCGCCCCGGAAAGCAGGATTTCTTGACGATGCCAAGGAAGATGCAACGGCGAGCTTTTTCGGATTCGATGAGCGCCATGCTTGTTGCCATCGGCCTCGGCGCAACGATACCGGCTGCTTTGGCGGCAGACCGCGTCGAGGCTGTGAAATTCAAGCCCGGCGGGACTTCAACGACTTTGCGCGGCTCAATCCGCGGCTACGACGGGATCAGGTATTCCGTCGGCGCAAGCGCGGGTCAGGTGATGTCGGTGCTATTCAGTCCCTCCAACCGATCTTGCTACATGAATGTGTCGGCACCCGGCGCGGCTTCCGCTGCGTTCAACGGCTCTGTGAGCGGAAACAAATACGCCGCCAACCTCTCCGCGTCAGGCGAATACGCCATCCAGGTCTACCTGATGCGGAACGCCGCGCGCCGGAACGAGAAGTGCCGGTACCGGCTAACGATCGAGATCACGGGCGCGCCGGGCGGCGCGAGCGCCGGTACGTCCGATATGGTCATGCAGGACCGCTGCAAGGGTGAGGCGGCCGGAATGTACGGCGTTCAGCCGAAGCAGATCACGACCGGCTCGGTAACGCGCGTGGCGGGCGGATACCAGATCGACGGCACGGCAGACAAGGGTGCGGAAGGCGTCAAGAAACTACGCTGCATCTTCAGCGCCGGGCGGTCCTTCGATCGCATCATGGCGATGACCCCAGACGGGGAATAGGCTGGCTTGCGAACGCGAGCGAGTTCTCGCCCCCGGGCGTGGCGCCTGATTTCCTAGACCACTGCGAGCTTGCGGTCGATCACCAGCAGCACGCGGTCGAGCTCATGGCCGCGGCGCAGGATCAGGCCGGTCGCCGAGATCACGCTGTACATGCCCTGCTTGCGGGCAAGACGCGGGTCCTTCTCGATACGGTAGATCGGGACTTCCGAGGCGCGGCGATAGACCGAGAACACGGCGCGATCCTTCAGGAAGTCGATGGCGTAGTCTCGCCACTCGCCGTCGGCCACCATGCGGCCGTAGAGATTGAGGATGCGGTTGAGTTCAAGGCGGTTAAAGGTCACCCGATTGGGCGGAGGAGCCGCAGCGGCCGGTCGCACCGCTGCGCGAAGCCCGCTTGGATCGGTGTCCTCCGAAATGATGCTCATCGAGCGCCTCCTGATTACGCCGCGACGATCTTGCTCCGAAACCGGTGTCCCCCCCCCGCTCGGGATCGTCATCCAGGCGACATGATTGCGCTGACTGGAGCCGGCCGCAAGGGGCACTCAATAAATACCTCCAGCGTCGAGCGAATTCGCCGCACGCCTGAAAAAATGAGGGTCACGGGATCGTTAGTTACATCTTATTACTGCCCCACTTCCGCCAACCGCCCGCCGTGCCCACTTGGCATAAGTGATTCTGCGTTGACCCGGTCCTTTCGGTTCCGGATTCCTCAGCCCCAGC
>JABUBP010000171.1_pt1 | contig 15782 bp, 13 predicted proteins | sample 7240331 | NCBI WGS metagenome assembly JABUBP01 (sample SAMN07256347, study PRJNA390944) | subsurface metagenome | isolation source: Methane hydrate marine sediment | place: Pacific Ocean: Eastern North Pacific, ODP site 1244 | collected 2002 | reverse complement strand
AAATCAGTAGAAAGGTCCTTAAGAGGGATGATGTCTATATCAGCTCCCCTTGCCCGGGTCAGATTAGTCTTTGTATCCTCTCTCATTTCCTCTTCTTCTGCAACAAGAATCACTCTAACCTGAGCACCCAACTCCTTCAATTTCCTCGCCACTACCAGCCCATCTCCTCCATTATTCCCCTTTCCCACAAAAACAACAATCTTTTTCTTAACTATATCGGTAATTTCTTTCTGAAGAACTCTAACCAGCCCAGTCCCCGCCCGCTCCATCAATTCAATTCCCGCAGTACCTTCGGAAATCGCCTTATTATCCAGCACTCTCATCTGTTCAGAAGAAACTATCTTCATATCGGTCCACTATTCCTCATCTCTTTCCCTCTCCCCTCTGGAAGAGGATTAAGGTGAGGGGACTCTCACTATTTTTCCCTCTCCCCTCGGGGGAGAGGGTTAGGGTGAGGGGACTCTCACTATTTTTCCCTCTCCCCCGAGGGGAGAGGGTTAGGGTGAGGGGGTTATTCAACCACTATCGCCTGGGCAACCGCATAGTCACGAGAGTGGGTTAGACTAACCAGAATTTTTAAAGGGTCCAGCCTCTTACCTTTCAGATAAACCTGCGGCTGACCATTCGACCTGTTTTTAATCTCTATATTTTTTAAACCCACACCTCCTTTCCCCAGCGCCTTCCAAACAGCCTCCTTGGCAGCAAAGCGAACTGCATAGTGGTGATACTTTTTCCTCTTCTTCTTCTCACAATACCTGATTTCGTTCTTAGTAAATACGCGGCCCTTCAACCGCTCATCTTTTTCCATTAACTTCTTAATTCTACTGATTTCAACTATATCTATGCCCGTGCCAGAAATTGGCATTCCTTTTCTCCTTCTAAACGGTAGCCGCTCCGATGTATCGGAGCGTTTATATTCGCCAGCTAAAGCCGTCGGCTACCATTTTTTGTTATAATACAAAAAAAGTGTCAGGAAAATCAAGTCATTTTTCGACGCCTAAAAAATACCCTGAGACCTCTGACTACATCACGCTCCGATGTATCGGAGCTACTCCACGCAGACTGAAGTCTGCTACTCCAGATTACTCAACAGTAACGCTCTTGGCAAGATTACGCGGTTGGTCCACATCGCAACCTCGGAGGGCAGCAATGTGGTAAGCTAACAGCTGGAGCGGGACCACATTGACAATAGGAGACAGTATCTCAATCGTTTCCGGCAGATAAAACACATGGTTGACCTTCTTCTTAATTTCCTTATTGCCCTTGGTAGCTAAGGCAATTACAATCCCTTCACGGGCTTTCACTTCTTCTATATTTGACACGACTTTTTCGTAGACCTTGCTATTGGTGGCAATGGCTACAACAGGCATATTCTCATCCACCAGAGCAATCGGGCCGTGCTTCAATTCGCCAGCAGGATAGCCCTCTGTAGGAATATACGATGTCTCTTTCAATTTCAGTGCGCCTTCCAGAGCGATGGGATAGTTCATGTGGCGGCCTAAAAAGAGAAAAGCTATCCTCTTAAAATGACTTTTCGCACAGGCTATAATCTCCTCTTGATTTTCTAAGACCTCTTCCACCTGGCGAGGAATGCGCAGAAGATGCATCAATATATTCCTGGCTTTTTCTTTTCCCAAGGTCCCCCGTACTCTCCCGAAATAGATTGCCAAAAGGCATAAAGCCGTAAGTTGGGCAGTGAATGCTTTGGTGGAAGCCACACCAATTTCCGGGCCTGCCCTGGTATAGATTACGCCATCTGCTTCTCGAGTGGCTGTAGAACCAACCACATTGCAAATAGCTAAAGTCTTCCCTCCCTTCTCTTTTGCTTCCCTCAATCCCACCAGGGTATCCGCAGTCTCGCCCGATTGGGAAATCAAAACAACAAGAGTCTTGCCATCTACAATAGGGTCTCTATAGCGGAATTCGGAAGCAATGTCAACTTCACAGGGGAGCCTCACTAGTTCCTCGAGAAGGAATTTGCCATAAATTCCAGGAAATTACGAAGTGCCACAGGCAACGATATAAACCTTCTCAATCTGTTTAATATCTTTTTTGGAAAGTCCCAGTTCTTCTAAATAGACCTCGCCTTTATCTGGCTCTATCCTTGCCCGAAATGTATCCCGGATAGCCCTGGGCTGTTCGTGAATCTCCTTCAACATAAAATGTTTATAGCCTCCCTTTTCAGCCGTGACCAGGTCCCAGCTTATTTGAGAGACCGCCTTTTCTATTCTCCTGCCCGACTTGTCGTAGACCTCCACACCACTGGCGCTCAATTGAGCCGTCTCACCGTCGTCGAGATAGATTACTTTCCTCGTATGTCCCAGGATTGCCGGAACATCAGAAGCAATAAAATATTCTTTTCTTCCCAGCCCAATAACCAGGGGGATATCCTTGCGGGCGCAGACAATCCTCTCCGGGTCATCAACTGAGATAACTCCCAAAGCATATGAGCCCTCCACCTCCTTAAGTGCCCTCTGGAGTGCAAGAAGAAGGCTTCTTTTCCCTCTCGTTTTAGCAAGATACTTTTCTACAAGATGAGCCAAAACCTCAGTATCCGTTTCCGATTTAAATCTATGCCCCTCCTTTATTAATGCCTTCTTCAATGTAAGATAATTCTCAATAATTCCATTGTGGACTAAACCCAGTCTGCCCTGGCAACCGGTATGGGGATGTGCATTCTGTTCAGACGGTTTCCCGTGGGTCGCCGACCTCGTGTGGCCAAGAGCTATATTTCCCTTGGCGGGCTTCTTCTTCAAGATGTCTTCCAGATTACCAATCCTCCCCACACATCTTCTCAACTCCAGCACACCACCCTCAATTACACCAATGCCTGCCGAGTCGTAGCCTCGATACTCGAGCTTCTTTAATCCATCAATTAAAATCGGAACAAAATCCTTATTTCCAATATAGCCAACAATTCCACCCATAAAACACCCCTTTTCCCCTCTCCCCTCTGGGAAGAGGACTAATCTTACTTGTTTTTTCCTCTCCCCTCAGGAGATAGGACTAATCTTACTTGTTTTTTCCTCTCCCCTCGGGGAGAGGATTAAGGTGAGGGGGGACTCAATCAATCTTTTCATCTCCCTCACAGCCTGAGCCAGACCAACGAATACAGAACGGCTAATAATAGAATGTCCAATATTCAAATATTCTATTCCGGGAATTCTTGCCACCGGTCTCACATTCAGGTAATTAAGTCCATGACCAGCATTAAGGCGTAACCCCATTTTCACTGCCAACTTACCCGCCTGTTTCAATTTCCTCAGTTCTTTCAGTTGTTTCGTTTTCCCTTTTGCCTCTGCGTAAGTTCCCGTATGGAGTTCCACGCAATTAGCGCCAACTTCCTTAGCCGCTCTAACCTGTTTAGGTTCAGGATTGATAAAAAGACTCACCAAAATTCCCTTCTTCTTAAGCCTCCTAACCACCCCTGTCAATCTTCTCCTCTGCCCCCAAACATCCAGCCCACCCTCAGTAGTTAACTCTCTCCTCTTCTCAGGAACTATACACACCTCATCTGGAACAACTCTTAAAGCAATCTCCACAATCTGCCCAGTTGCAGCCATTTCCAGATTCAATTTTGTGTTAACTATTTTTCTTAAAGAGTAGACGTCTCTATCCTGAATATGCCTGCGGTCTTCTCTCAAATGCACAGTGATTCCATCCGCACCTGCCTTCTCACAAATCTTTGCAGCTTCTATAAGGTCAGGATAAGGAGTAAATCTCGCCTGCCGCAGAGTCGCCACATGGTCAATATTTACTCCCAAATTCGCCATTCAAATCCTCCTACTAACTCTCTCCCAAACTCTCCCCCTCTCCCCCTCTTCCCCCTTTAGGGGAGGAGATGAGACACGAGGTAGTCGGGCTCGTCCCTGAGCCCGACAAACCTGCCTCGGGGTCCGGGACGACCCCGAGTACCTATCATTCCTCTAATTTCTTTACATCCTCCTCAGTCAAAATGTTATGCTCTTTAAGAGCAATTATGAACGCATCTACTGGTTCAGGATCGAATTGTGTCCCTTTACATTTCAACAATTCTTTTGCTGCTTCTATGGGAGTCCCTGCTTTTCTGTAGGGACGGTCAGAAGTCATAGCATCATAAGCATCAGCTACAGCCAGGACTCTTGCACCATTAGGAATCTTTTTCCCTTTTAACCCGTCCGGGTAGCCTTTCCCATCCCACCTTTCGTGGTGGTAACGGGCCACCAGAGCATACTCCTTGAACTCATCGACACCTTCCAGGATATGAGCTCCCTTCCCAGGATGTTCTTTAACCTGCGCCCACTCTTCCTCAGTAAGCTTGCCAGGTTTGTTCAATATTCCATCAACAATTCCGATTTTGCCGAGGTCGTGCAAAAGACCACCATTTCGGAGAATTTTCCCAGCATCTAACGTCACATTCTCCCAGCCCTGCTTCCCTCTCAGTTTCTCTCCTATCCAGGTAGCATATTTGGTAACCGATTCAGAGTGGCCGTGAGTGTAAGGGTCCCTTGCCTCTAACGCCTTAGCCAGAGCATAGAGGGCTTGCACAGCAGTCTGTGCCAATTTCCCGTATGCTTTCTGGAGTTCATCCGCTTTCTTCTCTATCTCCTTGTAAAGAAGCTCCTTCTCTTGCACCTCTCTTCGCAAATCTCCAAATAATTGTGCATGCACCTTACCCAACGCTACATTCTGCAGGTAGTCAAAAGTAAAGGGCTTAGTAACATAATCACTCGCTCCCAACTTTGTAGCTTCTTCAATTTTCTGCTTATCCTGGACGCCGGTAACCATAATCACCTTAATTGTATTATCGAACTCTCTTATGCGAGCCAAAACATCCATTCCAGACATACCTGGTAAACCTATATCCAGAAATACAAGGTGTGGCCTCGAATTCTTTATCAATTTTAAAGCGTCCTCTCCATTATAGGCAGTATAAACCTCATAGTTCTGCTTCTTGAAGAAACCACCCAGAAAATCACACAAATTACGCTCATCTTCAACCACCAACAATTTTATCAACCTTTCCCTCCTCAAAAATTCTGGTCGGGCACCATTTATGGTACCACCTGGTCGGGCACTCTTCAGAGTGCCGTTCAATCCTTGTAGCAGCAATATCATTTGGAGTAGCGAAACTTGTTTCGCGATTTGGAGTAGCAGGTTTTAACCTGCGTTTTAAAGCGCCGAGCAAGCTCTCCTACTCCAGAAGCGAACCAAATCCCGAACTATTCTCCCTTTTTCCACACCGGAAGACGGATAGTAAAAGTTGTTCCCTTCCCCACCTCGCTCTCTACATCCATAGTCCCCTCATGCTTCCGAATCTTATCATAACTCACAGATAATCCCACACCAGTTCCCTGCAATTTAGTAGTGAACAGAAAATTGAAAACTTTACGCAGATTCTCTGCAGGAATTCCACACCCTGTATCCGCTACTTTTATTTCCGCCATTTCAGGATTATTACCCACTGTCCTTGCTAAAATGTTAATACTTCCCGATGGCATACCTTCCATTGCCTCTAAGGCATTATTGAAAAGATTCAAGAATACTTCTTGCAAGTCCCCGGCAACTCCTCGAATCTGGGGTAAATCTTCCGGGATTTCCTTTACCACCTCTATCTTCCTCAGGCGAATGGGGTATTGCACCAATCCTAAGGTAGTTTCAATCAATTCCTTCAAACTCAAAGGCGTAAAATCCTTATCTGACGCTCTCACATATCCCATTATCCTCCCAATAATATGCGATATCCGAAAAGCCTCACCTTTTATCTTTTCCAACTTATCCTCAACATCCTTGATTATTTTCTCTTTCTCCTCTAAAGATTGAGCCTTAAGAAGGTCGTCTCTCAGAGACATCAGGCTTAGCTCAATGCCTGAAATAATAATTGCCACAGGATTATTTATCTCATGAGCAAAACTTGCCGCCAGCTGTCCCATTGCAGACATCCTATCCTCCTGTGCTATCGTGGCATAAGCTTTCTGGAGGTCCTGACTGAGCTGGGCACTCCTTATGGCTAAAGCAGCATACCTGGCAAGTCTAAAGAAAAGCGCCAGCTCCCTCGGGTTAAATAAGCCCTTCTCTTTCTCTCCCAAAATCAGAAAACCTAAAAGCCTATCCTGGTAGAAACTGGGAACACAGAGGACTGCTCTTAATTCCACCATCAATTTCTTTAGTTCAACTAAATTAGGCTTAATGTATTCGCCCAGACGAAGCAGCCTCTCCTCCTTAAGCCAGAAGTCTATATCCTCTCTTTGCAGAACATCCAGCTCTCTTTGCTTGACAAATCTTTTCTCCTTTATAACAGGAACTATCTTCTCGAACCATATGGAGATGGGATTCTCTTCTTCAGGAAGAGTCCTCTCCAGAGAAACCCTTCTGGCTCCAGAAGTCGACTTCAAAACATATTCTTTTCTATCTTTATCCAGAAGAGAGGTAGTAGCATGAGTTATCTTGACTTCCAGACGGGCATAATAGAACTTGGTAAGATATCTCGGAATGAGCTTCACCAATCTCTCCACATCATTTATCTCAATCATCCCCTGCCCTGTCCTCTCCAGGTCCTCCTCCATTCTTCTATCCCTCTCCCGATCCTTAGCCTCAAGCTTCTGAATGAGAAATAGTGCTATAAAAGGACCCACCAGAGCAAGCCCTGCAAAAAGCCCCAACGGAGGAACCCACCACAAATCACCCATAACCCCCATAAGCCACAGCCTTCCCACCGAAGCCACCAAAGCCGGAACCCCGATAATAAAAGCATAAGTCCCCACCAGCACCCCACCCCTGGTCATCACCATCTTAATGTCCATAAGCCGATAAGTGACTATGGCATAAGCAATGGTCAATACACAAATAATAACTGCGAGGTGACCAAAAGGATAAACTCCTATCCCATAGTTTGGAAGATAATCAACTGCTCCCACATAGCCAATGAGGAGGGCTATAAACAGATATTTTCTTCGGACGCGTTCGCTTGGTAGTTTCGCTCTCTTGAACCCCAGAAACAAATTATGAAAACTTATTAACATTAACACTGCAAAAAATAGCAAGAATAAAGGATGTAAGAATCCCGCCTTAAACCAGTAACCCCAGAAATACCGATACACAGATGGGAGAAAATATTTAGTTCTACTCAGAGGGAGAAAAATTAAGGCACCTAAGAGATAACTCAGAAAGACATATTTCTCTTGTTTTTTCAACCCCAAAAAAGTGGTGACAAAATGAAATGTCGTAACAGGGATAAAGATTGCCCCGATATAGACAAGCCTACACCAAAATAGTGCTTGCTTTGGTTCAGTGACCAATAAAAGTAGAAAAGTCCCTAATTGCCAAATAAAGACTGTTATCGTTAGAAGAAGAAAAGACGTGTAAACTTTCGATCTTTTATTCTTGGTAAAGACAAAAATACCTATACCTATTGAGAAGATTGCAGAAATCAGGTTAGGAATTGCATGGGGGTTCATCTGATACATTGAATCGATTCTCCCTATTTATTCAGATTTCGAATGCATTAGGTCAACGATAGAACGGCCTTTAAAAGCTAATGAGGAATTTTTAATGAGAAAGCCGATAACTCTTAAAATGTTCGATATCCTTATCTGTTATAATTCCTCCAGAATTCCGAAAATCTGCTAGAGATAAACCTACTTGCTTTTCTTCCACCAAAATTTCGTGAACGTGGTTAGGGTCCACTTTCCCAATGGAATAATTTCTATTCCTATCTTTCCAAGTCAAAATAAGAACCTCACCAAGACATGCGTAGACTTCGTCTTTACGAAGACCTATGTCTAACTTATAATTAATGCCAGAGAGCTTAGCCACTCCGGATTCAATCACTAAAACGTCATCCCTTTCCTCAATTACTTCTTTAGAAACATTCTTCGGTTGACTGCCATCGATAATGATACTCCCCGAACTCAAATGTGAAGGAGTTATTATTGTTCCCATTGCGCTGGTCGCTACAATAACAATATCAGCAGTAGAGACAACATCAACTTCTAAATAACTCTTCAAATTACTTCGAATCCCTAATGTCACAATAAGAGATTCTAGAGCTTTTCGATCTATATCTACTAATATAAACTGTCTTACTTTTTCAGACAATATTCTCGTGCACGCAGAACCGACCGACCCCGCCGCTCCTACGATCGCAACTGTGGCATCTTTTAGTTCCATTCCTATTTTCTCAGCTATTTTAATAACATTCTGAATCAAAAGAGCGACCGCATAAGCATTCCCTGTAGTCAAACCCACCTTTACTTTACCAATCAAATCAGTGCCATCATGAGTAAGAATAGAAGTGAATGCTCCCAATCCAACAATCTCTGCACCTAACTTTTCCGCTAACTTGACAGATTGCAAAATTTTTCTTCTAGCTAAAGGTTGGTCCCTCATCATTTGTCTTGGTGTTAAAGGACAAACAATGATCCATCCTCTTACTTCTTCATTTCTTTTTGTCTTAAAACCTGTGATTTCGGACCCAACTATAGGCCAATAATATCTTGTCCAAATATCTATAAAACTTTCGGGCAACTTCCCAGCAAAGGGATACTTCTTGCCCGCATCTTTAAAACTTAGTGGATGTACTATAAATGCAAACCTGCCGGGAGCTATAATTAATCTGACAAGTCCCCGAGGTAAGAACCTTATCACCAAGTCTCTAAGAGCATGAAGAAAAAGTCTTGCTGTGTTCAATATATTAAATATTCCATGCATCAACTTAAATGGATATTTGTATATTTATTTCTTATTATCTAGAAAGTCGAGAAATTATGTAGGTTACTATATCATCTACTGTCTTTACATCCGCGAGGTCTTTTTCCGGAATCTCTATGCCAAATTTATCCTCCAATTCATATACTATTTCTATTGAACTAAAAGAATCTATGCCGAGGTCATCGGTGAGAATAGCCGTCTCCTTAATCTCTTCCATATCTAAGTCTAGCTGGTCTGCAAAAATCTGCTTGACCTGCTTTTCTACTGTATTTCTGTCAGTTTTTGCCATTTAAACCTACTTCTAGTTCTTTTTACAACTCAGGTATCATATTTTCTAATTAATACCACCGCATTATTACTACCAAAGCCGAAGGAATTTGATAAAGCGATGTCTATTTTATTTCTCCGAGCAGTATTTGGGACATAATCAAGGTCGCAATCGGGATCGGGTACCTTATAATTAATCGTGGGAGGAATAATATTGTTATCTATAGCTAAAGTACAAACAATTAGTTCCACTGCCCCGGCAGCGCCTATTAGGTGTCCAATCATTGATTTAGTAGAACTTATAGGCACTTTGTAGGCATAATCACCGAAAACTTTCTTGATTGCTTGCGTTTCAGTCCTATCATTTGCCCGGGTAGATGTTCCATGAGCGTTTACATAATCCACCTCGGTGGGAGCAATACCTGCATCTTCTAAAGCTAAACTCATCGCTTTGGCTGCATCTTTTCCTTCTGGAGCAGGCATAACCATATGGTGAGCCCCACTTGTCATTCCATAACCTATTATCTCCCCATATATGTGAGCACCTCTTTTTTCTGCATGCTCGAGCGATTCAAGTATAAGAATACCTGCTCCTTCTCCCATAACAAATCCGTCTCTTTCTTTATCAAACGGTCTACTGGCTTCTTTAGGTGATTCGTTCCTTTTTGACAAAACCTGTAAAGCACCAAAGGCCCCAAAGGTAAAGGGTGTAATGGGTGCTTCTGTGCCCCCTGCCACCATTACATCTGCTTTCCCCAATCGAATCATGTAAAAAGCTTGACCCACAGCATGTGTCCCTGAAGAACAGGCTGTAGAGATAGCTATATTTAGGCCCTTTAATCCCAATTGAATAGAGATATGTCCAGGTACAGCGTTAGGAGCAACTTTCGGCACTCCTAAAGGATGTGCCGATTTTGGACCCTTTCTATGCATAAGCTCTATTTGCTCTTCATGAAAAATGACACCACCCAATCCCGAGCCTATACACACGCCAATTCTATCCTTATTTTCCTTTTTTAAATCCAATTCTGCATCTTCTACTGCTATATTAGCAGAAGCAATCCCAAGTTGAGCAAATCGGTCAACTCTTTTTGCAACTGATTTTGCCATATAATTTAAGGGATCAAAATCCGAAACCTCCGCAGCAATCTTGGTATCATAATTCGAGGTATCGAAACTTTTTATCCTATCAACTCCAGATTTTCCTTTGATAGTTGCCTTCCAGAAGGCGTCTTTTCCGATGCCGTTAGGGGCTATCACTCCTAGACCCGTTATTACTATTCTCCTGTCCATCGTCTTTTTAACTTTCTTTAGCACCATTTCTGCCTTCCACAGACGCTCTTTCAGTTCCTTTGTCTTCGTCCTTCGCTCGCTCCTTCTCCTCTCAGGAACAGATTTATTGTTTTCTATTCCCTCCCCTATTAGTTTATTGAGGACTTCTCGATGCTTTTCTCCCAGGTCAAGAAAACGCACTCCACAGTTAAACTTTTTATTCCTTGCCAAGAAATAACTCCACATCACTTGTGCTTTAGTCTCTATTGGGGAAGAGTCAGGAGGTAAATCGAGTCGAAGAGTAACTATTGAGGAGACAGGAAGGGAACTATTCAAAATCAGAGATGCACCCTCACTACTTATATTACCAATCTCTCCGGAAATGCTTGCAGGAATCCCGGAAGGCGGGTTTTCTATCTCTATATCGACAGGATAGCCGGATAGAATGCGGGGAAAACCCCTTCTATCATATGAAAATTCATACCTTTCCATCTACAACCTCCCGTAGAGAAAATAATCTATTTTTTTCCCTTTCTATACGCCACCTGCTGCTCCTTAAGCCACTTCTTAATCTCTTTCTCCTCAAACCTCCAATGTCTACCAACCTTAGACGCAGGTATCCGTCCAGTTTGAGCTAAATAGTAGACTGTAGGTTTAGGAATTTTTAAATATGCGGAAAGTTCATCTACTGTGAGCAATTTGGAGGGCATAACAACCTCTGTGGAAAGTTACTAGTAGTTACCAGTTAGTAACGATAATTATAAATATCTATAAACTCCCTGTCAAGAAAATTCTTCAAAAGCCCTGAAAAAACACCTTTTTATGAGCTGGTTCTCGAAGTCCAGGAGAGGTCAATTTTTAGGGAAAACTAATTTGAATTTTTGATGAGGTTGCCTGATAGGCAAAATTGGAAGGTGTTCTCTAAAGATAATATAAATCTTGTGGAAGTAGCTAACTCACTGCCATAAGACAGCGAAGATCGACCTAAAGATCCACTGGCAGCGAGAAAAATATAGTTATTGAAAATCTAAGACTTCCATTATTACTTGGGGGGTACCGCGGCCGCTTTCTAATCCTTCGTATCGAATCCAGTTATGGGGTTCGTCTGCAGTATACCAGAAATATGTCTTGGGGACAAATATCTTCAAAAGACCTATGTGAAAAATGATTTCCACCTTATAACATTCAACTTCTTTTCCAGCAGCAATAATGTTCTCCTTCCGCAAGCATTTTGCTGTTACTTTATATAATTTGGGCTCATCTGTACATAAGTAAAACTCAGTCTTGTATCCCTCGGCAAGGTCTGCGCCTCCTAATGCCAAGCTTATATTCTCTGGACCTATTACCGTTGAACCCGGTCTAAACGAGTAACTGTAAACTTTATCTGAAATCAAATCCGTACGTTCAAATTCTACAATGCCTTGCTCGACGTCAAACTTTTTCGAGACTATCTCAATAGTTCCGCCTTCTCTATTTTTTATTTCTTTCGTCGAATGGGTCCTCTGGAGAGAGTCGTCATATTCTAAAAACCTTTCCGTAGACCAGCTTATCTTTTCTTCCCGGTTACCATAAATTCCGTATCCATGCTCCTTCATTTCCAGAATTATCTTGTTATCCTTCTGAACTTTTTCCATGCTCCAGTCTACACGCCACCGCTCAGTCCCCGAATTTTTCTCCAGACAATGATAACTCCCCTCTGCATAATCAGAGGTTACAGGCATTTCAAAACAATATCCCGACGAAGCCACTATCACCGTTACCAAAAAAGAAATTACCATCGCTTTTCTAAGTCCTAATAGGGAGCTCGAGATTCTGTAAATCTCGTGCATTTGCCACCTCCTCAGAAAGGGTTTTATCCAATGAACTCAAATTTTCTATATTTAATCTTTTTAATCTTCTATTTATCCTTTTTTGTTTTTAAAGACCAATGTAAATTAGTATAAGTTCGCCATAAGTTTTTAGAAATACCGTAGTCGCCTGATATAGATTTCAGGATTATTTTGGAAACTTTACCTTTCTCAACCAGTTCTTTGCCTGCTTGCTCCAGGTTTGCTAGAACTTCTCTTAAATAGTTTCTATATGGAGGGCCATCATATAAAGCTTGTCCACCGGGTCGTAATATAGTGGCAATAAGCGGCCTATGTGAATTCCTTGCTATCCCTTGAAAAGTCTTAACTACGGGATGGAAATGCTCAATTTCGGGAAAACCACTAATAGAAAAGAGCGTCATATACCTCTCCTTGGTATTCCGTAACGGATGTCTGGTCAAGTTATTGTAAGGCACAAAAACAGGCATAATACTGATAAATACTCTGTCAAGAAATGCCTTCAATTTAGCAGGAATTGAATCAATATATAGTGGAAAGGCAAAAATAATTAGGTAGGTATTATTAACCCTGTCTATTAACTCATTTGCTCCATCTTCAATCACACATTTTTCATTCGTCTTGGTCCAGCAGGTAAAACATCCCCTGCAAGGCTCAATATTGAACTTCGCATCATAAATATCAACGACTTCGACCCTTGTGCCTGTCTGCTCAATGCCTTTAATCAAATACTGCAAATAGAAGTAGGTAAAACCTTCTTTTCTACGTGGACTCCCATTCATAATCAGAATCTTATCGGGTTTTTTCCAAATCCTTTTCTTCGGGATTTCAAAATCCTGAATTTTGTCTTCTATCCCTGGTATCTCCTCATTAGTAAAATTCTTCCCAAATATCTTATTAAGCATCTTAAGATAATAGAGCGGTCCCTGAATACGATATTTTCTGGTAAGCCATCCCCACCTTCCGCTAAGTTTACCACTAGCAATATCAAACCAGACCGAAACTGGAGAATAAATTGTGATAGTGGGGGACTTATGTTTCCCTTCACCGTATTCTGCTTTTCCTCCCGATACCGAAAGATAAAAGTAATAGGTCTCTTCCCCATCTTTTAAAAAGAACTGATAAACCGCCTCAAAATCAGGAAAATGTTTACTCTCATATAGATTACTCCATTGCCAAAAAAACCTGGATAAATTTTCTTTTGTTGAAGGCATTTCAATCATATTTTTCTCCTCTTAAAGTGTACTAATAGTAATATCTTCTTTAAAATGCCTATGATAAAAATTCGGTTAAAAGTTCAAACTGGTATTCTACACTGTCCAATTGCTTATTTTTCCTAATTTTTTCGGAAAATTTCTTATAAACCTGTCGAGCTTTCCCTCTTTGACCTTGCGAATTCAATGCTTTTATATAGTAGTAATTGACCAAAATTTCCAATTGTTCTTTTTGTTTAAATTCTTTGGAGTTATCTAGAATTACCAGAGCTTTTTCAAAATCGGATATTCTTTGATTTTCTTTGATATACTCCTCGGATATGTTCAAACTGGCCATGCCCCTTACCAGATAAATCAAGATTTCATTGGGAAACATTTCTTCAGTAAAGTCCATTTGATTTAGCCCTTTCTTTAACCAGGCAAGCTTGTCAAAATCATTCTTTTCGTATTCAGACAATTTGATTAAAGCCATTCCATAGAAAACATGTGCTTTAGAATCTTTGGGATTATCTTTCAGATACTCCTCAAAAATCTTAATTCCTTTTTCAAAATTTTCGATATCCTTGGCAAAAAATGCATAGCCTATAGCTAATTTCAATTTGGTTGAGGAATCATTTGGATAATCTCTGTATTGATTTTCTAATTCTATCAATTTTGGATGTCTTGTATTACACCCAATCAGAACAGAAGTAGATAATAATAAACAAACCACCCATACCACCGTTTTTTTCATGTTTCTTCCTTGTTCAGAAAATAAAATTACACTTAACAATCAAGTCGTACTTCCTTGGAATAAGGCCGAATTCGCTGCGCCTTTCCCCTACAAAATAGTTAAATGTGATAGAAAATTGAGCTCTGCCCATAAAGCTATACCTTATTTTCGAGCCAACAACCATACTGTTATCCTGCAAATTTGTCAGCCAGAATATCTCTGGCTCTAATTTATCTACAAAAACATCAGGTTTAACTGCTCTTAAATAAAGGTAATGTCTCCCCAATTGGCCAACTTTCAAACTATTCAAAACCGAATCCATATGACCTAAGTAGAGTAAGCTATTACCACCAAATTTTGGGTTGGAAGGGTCTAAAGAATCAAACGCGCTTTCCCACTCACTGTTAGAGTAGCCTGCTTGCTTGTAATAATATTCGCCAATGATATTTAATCCATTTCCAGCGGTATAGTTAAAACTTGCAGCCGATTCAATAAATGTCTTATCGTTTAACCTTTCAAAAAGATTAAATGGCGGAAAAGAATTGTTACTTTCTTCGATAGTTTTTATGTCACTTCCCCTGGTAAATATATTTTCCCACTGCAACACCCAACTTCTACCAAGAGAATAACTTAACCCTAATCCTATGTTGTTTCGCTCACGGTGGAAAAAACTAAGCTCCGAAGCCAGACTACCCATATAAGAAACCAGCTTAATCAAATAAAATTGTTTATCGTCAGAATCTCCAATTTTAAACTCAGGACCGTAGGCAAACATAATATTGCCCCAATCAAAAAAGAGTTCATTCTTTAACAACACCTCGCCTTCTCGGCTGTTTTTTTTCTCCTGGTTATCAATGTCATTGACGTTACTTATGTCTTTAGTAAAATACTGAAAATAATCGGTCGGAGTAAAAGCGTAACAAAGGCCCCCGGCGATATTTTCTTTTCCTACATTGAACACGTATCCATCATTAACCCAATAAGACAAGTAAGCTTCTTTAACATGATTTCTCATGCTACTTTTTGTGGCAGCATTATCATCCCTAATTTGGCCAATTAAATTGTCCCTGAAAATGAAGTTGCCCTTTTCGCCAAAGAACAACTTAATTTCGGTATCTAAAATGGAACGGTTAAAATATTTCGGTACGTAAAACAGGCTGCCGCCGGGGTTAATCAAACTTTTCTTATTTATCCATTGATAAGTAAATTCCTCCTTAACCTCAAACCTATAACTATAGTTGATGTTTGCTAAAGCGGATTCTGCCGCAAAAATCAAAAGTAGAACAAGAATCTGGCTCTTGGACGTCAATTTTCGACTATTAACTTTACACATCACCTAATATGCTTCAGGTAATCTTTTTGAAACATTCTATCGGATAATTTTTTGAGCTGATAATTCGAATAAAACATCTTCGTCCTCAAAGTGGAATTGATGGCATCAACTATTTCCAGCTCCTTTGGCCTTTCTTTACCTAAGGATTCGACAAAACTTCTATAATATCCGGTCTTGATTAGTCTCCCGGAAAAACCGTAATGTTCTGTTATGAGAGGGTGGAAATTACTCTTATCAACCCAGAGTTTCACTCTGTGATAAGTCACAGACTCACGTTTGGCCCTTAATTCCAAAACATAACATTTCTTCCCATCCAGCACTTCCTCGCTGACTAATTCAGAATCATAGTCATCGGTAAAATTTACTCCAATAACGTCCCCATTGGCCACCTGGCCAATAAGCCTTTGACGAGGACTTATTCTTATTGGTCTTCTCACCTTCGGTATATAAATCCATAAATCTCCTTGAGA
>JABUBP010000170.1_pt1 | contig 15791 bp, 11 predicted proteins | sample 7240331 | NCBI WGS metagenome assembly JABUBP01 (sample SAMN07256347, study PRJNA390944) | subsurface metagenome | isolation source: Methane hydrate marine sediment | place: Pacific Ocean: Eastern North Pacific, ODP site 1244 | collected 2002 | reverse complement strand
TTTGGGGATGGAGAGGAGACCCCAGTTGCTACCAAACCACCTATACCACCATGAGAGGGCTACACGCGCTTAACATAGATGCCATTGACTCCATTGACTGGTTCCAGGATTTCTGGGATGCCCTTCGTAACGAGCAGGCTGGTGATGGCTGGTGGCTAGTTAGCCGCTGGGATACTGGAGACCGAGTCCTATCTACGGCATGGGCTATGCTTACCCTGCAAAAGGTGGTTGCTCCGTCACCGCCGCTGCCCAGGCCGGTAGCGGACGCTGATGGCCCTTATCTGGTTGAGGTAAACTTACCAGTCACATTGGACGGGAGCAGTTCGTATGACCCGGATGGGGGGGAAATAGTGGACTATCATTGGATATTTGGGGATGGCAACACCGGAAGCGGTGTTTCGCCAACCAATACCTATAATACTGCCGGGTTATATACAGCTGAATTGACGGTTACCGATGATGTGGGCGGAATAGACACCGCTACTGCCATGGTGGTTGTTTACGACCCTGACGCTGGCTTTGCCACTGGAGGTGGCTGGTTCATACCAGACGGCGCTACCAGTGACGAAGGCGATTGGCTTCCCGACATGGACAAGACTAGCCCGGCTAACTTCGGGTTTGAGGTCAAATATAAGAAGGGAGCTTCAAACCCCAACGGGCAGCTAGAGTTCCAGTATCCCCAGGGTAACTTTAATCTCCATTCCAAGGCGATGGACTGGCTGGTCATCGTGAACAACTGGGCTAAGTTCCAGGGGACAGCTACTATCAAAGGCTTTAAGGGTCTTTACCCCTTCCGGGTGGATGCTAGAGATGGCGACTTCGGCGGAGGCACTGAGCTTGACCGCTTCATCATCAAGGTATATGCCCCCGACGCAGACCCCGACAAGGATGACCCCATCTACAAGGCTTCAGGAGACCTAGAAGGCGGCAGCATCGTCATCCACGCCAAGAAGGTAAAAGTAACCACGCTGAGGGTGCAGAGCGGCTCTCCTGCCGATATGCTAGGCTACCAGGTCTTCGAGACATGGGCAGAGACAATAAGTAAGACCAGTGGCGGGCGTCTTCAAATTGAGCCTTATCCTGCCGGGGCAATAGTACCTACCTCTGAAATGTACGATGCCGTCCAGAGCGGTGTCCTTGACGGATTCGTTGCTGGGTCCATGCAATGGACCGGTAAGCATGCTTTAGCCAACTACCTCACATCCTACCCCTTTGGTCTTGATGAGCCATACATGTGGGAGATCTGGTTCTACGATAGGGGTGGTATTGAGCTGGCCCGGGAGGATTATGCCCGGTTCAACATGCACTATATTGGTCCGGTGATGGGCGCTCCAGAATATGCCCATTGCGTAAAACCTCTCGACGCAATGGCAGACTGGAATGGTTTGAAGTGCAGATACGCCGGTGGTATGACCGTCGACATCTTTGAAAAAGCCGGGGCTGAGGTATTCTGGATGTCCGGTGGTGAGATTTACCAGGCGATGGCCACGGGCTTTATCGAGCTGGGCGAGTTCAGCTCCCATTACATGAACAAGCAGCTAGGACTACACGAGGTTGGTCCAAATATTATCGGCCCAGCACAAATGCACTCAGCCGTAAGCATAGAGACCTTCGTAGTGAACATGGATACCTGGAATAGCCTGTCTCCAAAACTCCAGCAGTTACTTACCACGGGAGTTAGCGACCTGTCCACGAGCACGCTTAGTGCTTTGCAGGCCGCCGACATCGAGGCTTTGCAGTGGATGATCCAGGAAGCGGGATGCACGTATATAGAGATACCACCTGTGGAGCGAGCGGAATTCCGGTTGATTTCTGTCGAATTTTGGAGCAAGTATGCCACGGATGTCATTTCTCTGCAGGCAGTAGAATCACAAATTCTGCTCATGTCGGAGGAAGGGCTTCTTGATTTCCCTGGACTTAAGGCTGAAGTGGAAATATATTTCCCAGGCTTACTCCCCTAGAAATTAAGCAGCGATAGCGGAGTAAGTCTCTCAGCTTGGCGGTAGGGAACAGACGGCTGGGAAAGGGGGACAAGAAGAGTAGCAAGTCTCCCCTTCCCCCGGGGTTTGCTTTTTACGCTGACCTGCCCCCATTAAATGGTCCACCTTTTAAGTTAGTGTTACCGGCATTGTAGCCTTGGGAGCAGGTGGCCGGTAGCCTGGCGAACTGTGAGGACGTACCTGATTGTACTCTCTCCGCCACTGCTCAATCAATACTATCGTTGCGAAATGCAGGTATAAAAAGGTGCGCCTTATTTCAAAGCTAAGTGGGCAAAGCTAAAGGTGATAATTAAAAAAGGAACGATTTACGGCATGGCAAACCATTGTCGCCTTTTCCTTTTTCTTCTGTCCTTGGATCCACGTGGCCTGCCCAGACCGGTACCAACGTTGGTATTAGTTCCCTGTTTGGAATCATGCTGCCGCTGATGATGGTGATGAGTAGTGTGGCGGGTGCGGGAGTCTGTCATTAAGGTTACCCTACCCTTCCCGCAATGCTTTACAGCTCACACAAAGGGTGGCCAGTGGCAGTGCTTCTAGCCGAGCAGGATTTATAGGTTGCTCACAACTGTCACAAAGCCCGTACGTTCCTTCATCGAGTTTCTGTAAAGCGTGTTCCAGCTGAACCAAAGTGTCTCTTATGCGACTTTGTAGAGCTACGCGTTTTTCCAAATCTGCCGCTCCATTGGCCTCTTCTTCTATCTTACCAAAAGGACTTCCATCTCTCCTTTCTGTAAGGTGGGTGCTATCACTACGTTGTTCCAACTCCTCGGTTAATTGTTTTCGTTCCTGCTCTAAGCGAGAGCGGATAACGTTGAAATCCATAGCCATCTCTCCTTCTTCCACCGATGGTGAAGGTCAATTTGGTATTCTTAGTGCTTGTCGAAAGCTATTGAAATGTGGTCAATTGGGAGAGCCATAGCAGGAGACAACACTTGGTTTGGTATCAACGCTACTAACAGACCAATCTTCGCTAATGATGCTCGGCACACACGGTCCATCTGTCCACGCCAGAGATACGAGCAATTTTGGATGTTACGATATCTCCCATCTCAGTGAAGTCTTCTGCCTCCAAGACAGCGATGACATCATAAGGCCCGGTCACAGCGTGGGCCGATACCACACCGTTCCTCTGTTTAATTGAGTCCGAAACTTCTTTGGCTTTGCCTTGAGCAGTGTGAATTAGTACAAAGGCTCTCTTCGTCACTTCCACCTCCTTTGCGCTTCAGCAACAACTTACCTGCTGCCTGTATTCGTTCGCTTCCACACACTGCGTTAAGCCGGTCAAAAGGCACAAATAGACACTACCTGAGTAGAAAGTTCGCAGTGTTGGAAAACGGTTTTCTGTAGCAGAGAAAAGGAGAGTCAGCTAGAAGCTGCGTTCCGGGGTGGTTCTAAGCGCAAACGTTTCCCCCTGCGCTAGACCTGTGGTAAATCTAAATGGGGCAAGTGTCTGCTTGCACAGATGATTGACTCTTGACTTCTGTTACTGTCGACGGGCGGCAGCATACTCCTGCGTATACCTCCTACCATCAATCAACACTAAAAGTGACAGCATGCTCGTGATTAGAAAACGCAGAAAACCACTAATGACTGTCAATTGAATTCTACCCCCCTAGATACTTTTAGGCAAGTCCAGAAAAATGGGTTTGCCCGAGTTTGCAGTGGTTTGCAGGCGATAGCGCCCAGCCCGCTGACCTTTTCTGCCATTCCCCACGCAATTAGACAATTAAACGGGTAACTGTGCTACCAGGCGTTCTGCCATATTTGTCGGACGTCATCCAGAGTCAACGGCTTCGGATTGAAGCTCAAGAGGCGGGTAATATCCATGGTGGCTACGGCCATATCTTCGAGGGCTTCCCTCGGCACGTCGAGGTCGCGCAGCCTGGTGGGAAGGCCGATGTCCGCTGCCAGCGTTCGCGCTGCTAAAACTCCCTGTTTCGCCGCTTCCCGCGGTGATAGCCTGTCCGTCTCGATTCCCAGCAGCCGGGCTACAGTGGCGTATTTAACCAGATTGGAGGGGAGGTTGCATTCCATAACATAGGAAAGGAGAAGGCCATTGGCAACACCGTGGGGCACGTGGAATCGTGAGCCCAGTGGATAAGCCAGAGCATGAACAGCAGCGCAGCTGGCGTTCGTGAAGGCTGCCCCGGCGAGGAGTGATCCCTCCGACATCCCGTTGCGTGCTTCTTTGTTGGCGCCATCTGCGACCACTGCCCTTAAGTTAGTGACTATCAATCGCATTGCTTCCAGGGCCAGCGTATCGCTGAAAGTGTTAGCCTTTTTGCTGGTATAGCACTCAATAGCATGCACCAGTGCATCCATGCCACTGGCAGCGGTGACCTTTAACGGACAGCCATAGGTCAGGGTGGGGTCAACCAGCGCTAAATGGGCAAAGAGGTAAGGGCTGACCATGCCCGCCTTCCGTTCTCTTTCCGGGTCGCCGAAAACAGCGATGTTGGTTACCTCACTGCCGGTTCCGGCGGTGGTTGGTAGGGCAAAGACAGGTATACCGAGTCCGGGTACCTTGTCGACGCCGAGATAATCCTGTCCGCGGCCGCCGTGGCTCAGCAAGATGGACAGGCCTTTGGCAAAATCGATACTCGAGCCGCCACCAACACCGATGAGGAGTTCGCATTGCTGTCTGCGGAGCTTGTCAGCAGTGGCATCCAGCCAGGGCAGGGTCGGTTCTGGCTCAGCCTCGGCACAGATGTCCACGTCAAGCCCGTGGTCTGCCCCCCAAAAAGTAGTCCAGCGTTGATGTTAGACTGGAACTGAAAATAAAGGGGGGTAAATCATGGTAAAGAAATCGCATTCTCCGGAACAGATTATCAACAAGCTGAGGGAAGCTGAGATCCACATCAACCAAGGTATTCCTATCGCCGAAGCCAGCCGGAAGATCGGCATCACCGAACAGACCTACTACCGATGGCGCAAAGAGTACGGTGGTATGCCACTGTAGATTGTCACTTTCACTAAATTCACCCATAACTACACCAAATAAAAAAGCGCTAAAGCAAAACCCAAAGAACAACAAAGTCCCTTAAATTCTTGCCTCACCGCTCGCTCTATCTATCTTTCGGCGATGAAAGCCGATTGCTATTCAGTTGTAATTTTATATTAGCACAAGTTGGTCAAGAAATAAACGCTCACCATGCACGAGATTATCGGAATTACGAAGAAACAGGACGGGAAGCATTACTAAACGGGCCCTTTCGGTTTCTCTCTTCCATAGTGCCCATTAGATAAGCCATCTGTTTCTCGGTTTCGAATTTCATTACAGCCATGTCATAATCGAATCGTGATACGAGTTTGTCTTTCACCAAAGGTGAAAGCATCTGGGCGAATTCCGCTCTTACATTATCAATGTCTTTTTCTGACAATCTAACCGTGCTGCTGGTTCTTGGTACCTGGCACTCACATATCACATTTCCACTGGCATCTTTGACTTGCTTAGGCTCGATGCCGAGCCGCTTTTGTCTGAGTCCAATCATATGACTAACCAGCCGGTCGATATCATAATCGCTGAGACTACCCGGTGCGAACAGAAAGCCAATTATCAGGCGAGCTACATAGAGATTATGGGTGTAGCGGGATGTAGTTTCCTTAAGAACTGCTAATTCGACAAGTTTTGTTCTTACCTCACTGTTGAATCTGTCTAGCTCTTGTGTGTTTTTGTATATTGACTTTTGGAGATTGTCATCGATACTCTTTAGCTCCTTTACGCTGCTGCTGTAAGTCTGCTTTTTTCGAGCTAGTTCATCAACTTCAGACTGCAGTCCGTCCTTTTCTCCCTCCGATTGCTTGATAACATTCACAAGCGACCCTGTGTAGCTGATCCGATTTGTGAGGTGATTTATTTCTCTTTGCGTCAAGCATGACTTATCGAGTGCTCTATCAAGTAGAGCCAACACGATATTAACCTTCTTCCACGATAACTTGTTCCGGGCAAGATATTCGTTTAGCTGTGACTTCAGGTCATTCTTCTGTTTGCGGAATACATCCTGGGCAGTAGCTATAGCCTTGGTGATCGAGTTCAGTTCGCTGGTAGCCTGCTCTTTCTCTTGTTTGTGCTTAAACACGACCTCACTGAGCTGCTTGTTCTTTTTCACGATTTCCGTATCCATCTCTGCTGACCTTTTTAACTTCTCATTGTAATCAGCGATTACCTCTCCATAGGTCAAACCATTCTCAGCCTCCAGCCTAGCCAATTCCAGGGCTGCAGCGACGAACTTGCCGCTGGACACGGTTGGTGAGGCGATATCCTGGCAAATATCAAGACATTGCTCGGACTCTTCGTTACTCACGCCCATTTCCTTAAGCTTAGCGTCAAGCCTGAGACAGGATTTTACCTGTGTAATACTGGTGTTATTTTTCCTTAGGTCGACTGCCACCTGGCGGAGCGCATCAACATATTCGGTCATGTCTGGAGGTACTGACAGATACCCTTCTCTAAACTCGTTGATAATGTGAACCACCGATCCCTTGGCTATTCCGACCTGCCGAGCGATTTCATCATAGGATAGCCCGGTGAGGAACAACTTGATGACTTTGATTCTCTTTTGTGTATTTATCTCTCTCATTTTATTTCTCCTTTACCATTGATGGTAGTACATTGGAATACTCATCTGACCATTTGACTGACTGACTATTTGACTGATTAGATGAATTTTTTGAACAGGATGCGACCGCTATGTGAACGAAGAAAGAGTCAACTTTACCTCCAATGGTTATTGATTAATGGTTTTAAAAGAGCGCCATCAGCTCAAATTCGAATCGGTATTTAACGGTCAACGGTAGAGAAATTGTTTGCCCAGATTGCCCGGGGCGGCTTTGCAGGTAGGGGTCTGCCGGCAACGCCCACAATGTTGACCGGGTGATAAATTTGCCTGGGAACGCCGATAGTTGCATATTGCCGGAAAGCTTGCCCCGGCACCAGACATCAATTAATTCTAATGCTTTCACTTTGCGTCTCCATCGGCGGCGGAGTCACCCACATTTCGGTCTCTCCGTAGATCCTCACCGATAACTGTTTCACCCGGAAAGAGGGTTCCCGCAAGCAGGAGTTCCAGGGCCTGCTCGAGCCGTAGCTCCGCATTGGGCACATCAACATGACGGAGAGAGACCGTGCTCCGGGTGATCTCTCCCCGTCTCCCTTTGAGAAGGTCCCGCTTCTCTCTGTCAAGTCGTCGCCTGCCCATAATTTACAGTATAGCAGACGGTATTATTGACAGACCTCGTTATTGCAGGTTATAATTATGATACAAAGTTAGACCAAAAGTGACAATAAGGAGGACCGATGGCTAAGAAACGTTTGTCAAGGGGCGGCCGGGGACCCCGGGTCCGGGAGGATGAACTGGAGCAGATGGTGAACCTCTATCTCGAGGGAAAATCCTTTAAAGCCATCGCCGGAGAGGTAAAGCGACACTGGCAGACGGTAAAAAAGTACACCGTCAAAGCCCTCCAGGAAAGGGAAGGACACGAACTGCGGCGGGAAGCCCTCAAAGAAGCCCTGAGTGGCCATTTTCAGGATCTGGTGCGTGCCCTGGATTCCTTGAGTGAACTGCTGCAACTACCGATAGAAGTCTGGCAGGAGTCTTCGGGGGGCTGGCAGCACTCTGTCCCTGATAGACGAAACCGGCTCCTTTTGCAGGCTTTGCAGGACTCCCATGCTAAGGAATCCCCTTTGTGGTCATGGTTGGACAGATGGAATCAGGCGAGAGGTGCCTATGACAGGGCGCTCGCGCCCCTCCGGAATAAAGTTACGGGCCAATTGTCAAAACTTCACCGATTATCTCTGCTGGAAGCGACCTTCGAACTCACCGACGACCTTACCGAGATGCTCCTTAAACGAGGTGTGTCGATGGCCCAGGGTTTCGCGCTGTACGACCCGTCAATGCTCACAGTAAGTCCCTCTACGGACAAGAAAGATAAGAGGGGTATAGAGGAACTCTGGCTCGCCCAGTCCACCAGGCTGGCCATTGGGCAGAATATGGCCGTGCTACAGGAACGGCTTTCCAGAATCATGGAGACCATGGGGGAATGGGAAGAAGTACAGGAACTGGCGAGGCTCTTTCGCCAGATGGCAGAAACCAGGGACATGATAGAAGAAGAGGTGGAGGTACTCTCCCTGAGGCGAGCCTTCCCGGGGCATTGCCGCCTTTGTCCCATATAGGACCTTACAAGGGAGAGTATAACTGAAAGCATCGGAACATTCAGGGGAGGGTGAAATATGGAGACCAAGAAAAGAGCTGGGACCTATATCAGGGTATCCAGCAGGGAACAGGCCACAGAGGACAAGGCGAGCCTCGAGGTGCAGCAGCGTGATTGTGACACTTACTGCCGCCGTAAGGGCTATGATATAGTCTGCTCGCCATATGTGGATGTCCAGTCTGGTACCGACAGCCGCAAAGAAAGGGCTGCCTTTGAGCAGATGCTTGAGGATGCGCGAAAAGGTGCTTTCGACATTATCGTCGCCTGGAGGCCTGACCGTCTCTTCCGCAGCCTGTGGCCGGCGGCCCGGCTGAAACAGGTGATGGATACTACCGGAGTGGACGTGGAGACAGTAACCCAGCCCATGGACAAGAGCACGCTGGGTCTGTGGGCCTGGGTAGCCGAGCGGGAGATTCAGAACATCAGGGAAAGAACGATGATGGGAAGGGAATCCTTAGCCAGGGCCGGCAAGTTCGTGACCGGAAATCCTCCATACGGTTATAAGTACGATCCTTCAATTAAGCAACTGCGACACGATGAAACAGAGCATCTCCAGGTAGTGGGTATTTTCAATTGGGTTGCTCAGGGCAAGTCCATTGGTTCGCTGGTCACCGACTTCAATTTGCTGGGAATCTTGACCAGGCGCGGCAAACCCTGGACCCGACAGCAGATAGCTAAAATACTCAAGAATCCCATCTACACCGGACGGGCCTACTGGGGTAAGAGGGAGCGGCGTAATGGGCTCGTGGTAGCTAAAAAGAGCGTCGAAGAAAGGATACTAATACCGGTAACGCCTGTGGTAACCGAGGAGATATTCGAGAGGGTGCAACGTCAATTGAACAAGAATCGGCGAATATCGCCCAGGAACACCAAGGCAGTCCATATACTGCAGCATCTGCTTTGGTGCCGTGGCTGCAGTACGTCCTTCGGGGCCAGAAGCCGAAACAGCCGGTACGGCAAACCGTTGATAACTCCGAAGAGGTATTACGGGTGCAGGGGCATGAAACAGAGCCCGGGTGCCTATCACTGCCGCAGGCCTGCCGAGCTAAACGCTACCACCCTGGAGAATGTAGTCTGGAACGAAGTGACTCAGGCATTTGCCGAACCACAGACTCTGTTGAAAATCTTGAGAGACAGAAATGCAACCGCAGATGAAAAAGCCGGGTTGATAAGAACAAAACTCGACAAGGCTGCAGAGCAGCTTGAAAAGAAAAACCTCGAACTGCAGCAGGTGCTTACCTATGCAAGGCAGAACCTTCTGTCCACCGAAGAACTAAAACCTCAGCTGGCGCAGGTGCGTGAACAGAAACAGCATTGGGAAGAAGAGGTACAAAATCTCAAACAGAAGCTGGGGTCTCTGCAAGCTGATGCCGGGAACCTTGCAGATGCAGAGAAACTGTGTCTTTCGATTCGTGAACGACTGGTTGATGTTACACCACAGCAGAAGAAGGAATTCCTGCGGCTTGTGGTAGAGCGTATATGGGTGGACAAGAGTAATAATCTGGAAATAGAAGTGGTTATTCCGAAGTTGGAGAAGCAGCCTAATGATGTCATTTGTGAAACTCCCTTCTCCTTGCAAGGAGAGGGGGAATTTTTATGGGGGCAAATGTCCTTCTAACATAATATAGCGATGGATATTATGCGATGGTATAATATTAAAGTAAAACATAAATCAGGACTTATATATGACAACAGAAGAGCAAAAACAGGGAGAACTAGATAGGCTTCCAGAATCACATTATAACGCAGCGGTACAACTCCATAATCAAGAGTTTAGAACTCTTGGTGAAAGGACTACAGCGTTTCTCATAATTCAGTCTATATTAATTGCTGGCTTTTTCACCGTGCTTGTTAACCCAACATGGTTTCCCTCTGCATTTCCGTTCATCATCTTAGGAATCAGTATAGCAGGAGTTTTGTTTTGTATTTCTCACCATATCTCAGGAAAAACAGGATCACAAGCTGCCTTTAAATGGAAACAGTACATGCTTTATATTGAAAATAAGCGACAAGATGCACCGTGGAATTGGGTATATAACTGCTGCAGTGATAATCATGAAAAACACGGAGAACCACGAAAGAGAAATTTATTTAGGCGGTTACTCTGCCGTAGGTGTCTGCTTGAAAGATCACCCTTACCAAGTTCTTGGATAACAACCCCTGCTATATTTCTAATGGTATGGTTTTGTGCTTCGCTTTATGTTGTCGTTCGTTTACTTCTACCCAATGACCATCTTCACTCAAATTCTTTAATCTGCCCCAGTGTATCTATATCAATCTCATTTATTATAATGCTGTTCGCCCTAGGCGCTCTGAGCTTCGTGATCTGGCAAGCAAGCGTATGGTGGCAAAATCGCTAAAATAGAATCTGATTTCCTTTGTTACCCCTACTCCCCCGCCCTCTTCTTCATCTCATACAGTTTGTTCAGCGCTTCCAGGGGGGTCATGGCGTCCAGGTCCAGTTTTTCCAGTTCTTCAAGGAGGGGTGATTTGGGGGTTAAAAATGATAGCTGCTGCGCCGCTTCCCTGCGGCGCTTTTTTGATAATGGCTTTGCCGTGCGGCTGTCCCCCTCTAAATCTTCCAGGACCTCGCGGGCGCGGTGAACCACCGAGCGCGGCAGGCCGGCCAGCCGGGCAACGTGTATCCCGTAGCTGCGGCCAACGCCGCCGGGCTCTATCTTATATAAAAAGATGACCTCCTGTCCCTCTTCCCTCACCGCCACGTTGAAGTTCTTCACCCGGGGTAAATAACCGGCCAGCTCCACCATCTCGTGGTAGTGGGTGGCAAAGAGCGTCTTGGCGCCGAGCCGGGGGCTGTTATGAATATACTCGGCCACCGCCCTAGCGATGGAGAGGCCGTCGTAGGTGCTGGTGCCCCGTCCGATTTCATCGAGGATAATCAAAGAGCGGGGGGTGGCGTTGTGCAATATATTCGCTGTCTCGACCATCTCCACCATAAACGTGGATTGTCCGGCGGCGATGTCCTCCCCGGCGCCGATGCGGGTGAAGATGCGGTCGGCGATGCCGATACTGGCCTGCTCGGCAGGCACAAAGCTGCCCATCTGGGCGAGCAGCACAATCAGGGCCACCTGCCGCAGATAGGTGGACTTGCCCGACATATTCGGGCCGGTGAGCACGATAAGCTGGGCGTCATCGTTGGACAGAAATGTATCGTTGGGCACAAAGTGGGCGTCTACCAGCGTCTGCTCCACCACCGGGTGGCGTCCCTGCCTGATGTTTATTTCATTCCCGTCGTTCAATGCGGGGCGGACGTAGTGGTAGCGCACGGCGACCTCGGCCAGGCTGGAGAAAACATCGAGGTGGGCGAGGGCAACGGCTACGGCCATGATGCGCTCGCTGGCCGCCGCCACCTGCCGGCAGACCTGTTGAAAAAGCGATGTTTCAAGGTCGATGATGCGGTCTTTGGCGTTCAGGATTAACGACTCGTACTCCTTCAGTTCGGCGGTGAAGAACCTCTCCCCACCGACCAGCGTCTGCTTGCGGATATAGTCAGAGGGCACCTGGCTAAGGTTGGACTTAGACACCTCGATGTAGTAGCCGAATACGTTGTTGAAGCCGATTTTCAGCGACTTTATTCCTGTCTGTTCCCGCTCTTTGCGCTCGAGGTTGGCCAGGTACTGCTTGGCGTTTCTCGACGTCTCACGCAGGCGGTCAAGCTCCTCGGCAAATCCCTGCCGGATGGCCTCCCCCTCTCCCATGGTCGAGGAGGGGTCGTCAACCAGCGCCCGGGCAATCAGGTCAACCGTGTCCTGACAGGGCTTAAGCTCGTCTTTCAGCCAGCCAACCTGTTTTCCGCTTTCCTCCGCCAGTACCTCTTTTATCTCGGGTATCACCTCAAGGCTGCGACGCAGCGTGACCAGCTCGCGGGGAATGGCAATGCCGCCCCGCACCCGGTTGGTCAATCTTTCCAGGTCGGATACTTCCCCCAGCAGCGACACCGCCCGGGTGCGCGCCAGAGTATGGTCACTGAACCAGTCAACGGCGTCCTGCCTCCAGTTCAACATTTTTATGTCAAGTAACGGCTGGCCCAGCCACCGCTTGAGCAGCCGGCCCCCTCCTGCCATCCGGGTGAGGTCGATAATCGAAAGCAGCGAGCCCGGTACATTACCGCTACGACTGGCCTGAAATATTTCCAGATTACGCTGCGTCTGCGTGTCCAGCGCCATGTAAGCTTCCGCAGAGTACGTTGACAGGCCGGTTATCTGCCCGAGGCCGCTTTTCTGTGTCTCCTGAATATAGTGGATGGCAGCACCGGCGGCGCTTACCGCCAGGGGCAGACCGGCACAGCCAAACCCATCGAGTGTGTTCACGCCGAAGTGGTCCAGCAGTGCCTGCCGCGCCACCTCAACCTCATACCGGTAATCGTCAAGTCGGCTTACCGGCATGGTCAATTCCAGAGCCGACAGGTCGGCATTCTGGGCAGCGATTACCTCCGATGGCTGCAGTCTCTCAATCTCCGTGGTCAACCGTGATAACGGTAGCTCGGTGGTTGAAAATTCGCTGGTGGTGATGTCAACGCAGGCAAGCCCCGCCTTTTCCTCCCCCAGCACCAGACTGACCAGGTAATTGTTCTTCTTGCTGTCGAGGAGACCCGGCTCAACCACCGTACCCGGCGTGACCAGACGTACCACTTCCCTCTGCACAATGCCTTTCGTCTCGCCCGGTTTGGTAACCTGCTCGCAGATGGCCACCTTGTAACCGCGATTTATCAGTCGGGCCAGATAGTTGTCCAGCGCGTGGTACGGAATGCCCGCCAGCGGCACCTTGTTCCCTTTGCCCAGCTCACGAGACGTCAGGACAATTTCCAGCTCGCGCGAAGCAATCTTCGCGTCCTCATCAAAGGTCTCGTAGAAGTCGCCGAGGCGGAAGAGGACGATGGCGTTGGGGTATCGTCGCTTGATCCTGAGATACTGCTGCCGGATTGGCGTCGCACGCTCGCCCATGACAAGCTTATTCTACTAGAATTGCCGGGCAAAAAAAAGGGAAGCGATGTATCGCTTCCCTCTATTAAAAAAGCCGGCGACCAAACAAAAACGGCCTTCAGTCCCGGGCCTTAACCTCGACCGGGACCTCTTCCGCTCCCGTCCCTGCTTTTGGGAACTTCAACCGCGGAATACAACTGACGGCCACACCAAGCCCGATAGCACCGAGAACGGTGCTCAGTACCCTCTCCATCCCCGGCATGGGCTGCAGCCAGGTGAATACCAGAATAAGGGTGCCAGAGATACCAAACAAGGCCATTAACAACATACTCAGTGACCTGTCTCTCGCCATTTTCAGCCTCCCGCTTTATAATCTTTCAATATATATAACGTGAGTTTTATTATTTGGTTAGTTCTCTATACTAAAATTTGGTAATTTGATAAAATCAGACAGGTTAGGGGGAAAAACCGCCAAAAGACTTCCGTAACCCAGTACAACATCGAATGACGAAAGGAGGCAGCATGTTAGTCAAAGACAAGGTAGCCATTGTTACCGGTGGCAGCCGGGGCATCGGCAAAGTGATTGCGATGACCCTGGTCAGAGAGGGCGCCAAGGTATCGATATGGGCGCCACCTCCGGAACCGCTGGAACGTGTTGCCAAAGAAATGGGAACACATGGAGGAGAGGTCCTGCCCGTAGAAACCGATGTCTCGGACAGTGCGTGGGTCAACCGTTCCACGCAGCAGGTTCTTGATACGTGGGGGAAAATAGACATCCTGGTAAACAACGCCGGCATTCTACCCCAGACGACCAGCGTTGCTGACCCTTCCAAGGTAAACCCTTTCCTGGATTTAACCGACGAGCGCTGGGCTGAGGAGATTGCCATCGACCTGAGTGGCGTGTTTTACTGCATGCGGGCGGTCATCAAACCGATGATTGAACAGCGTTCGGGGAAGATTATAAATATAGGCTCGGTGGCCGGGGTAACCGGCGGCTATTTCTCCTCACCTTCCTATGTGGCTTCCAAGGCAGGCCTCATGGGCATGAGCATGCTGGCGGCAAGATGGCTGGGCAAGTACGGCATCAACGTCAATGTGGTCAATCCCGGCCCGGTACTGACTGAGGGCACCGCCTTCGGCCCGGCGCAGATTGAAGCCCTGAGCAGGATGATTCCATTCCGGCGGGGTGGGGTGGAAACGGAGATACTGTGCAAGCCCGAGGACATCGCCAATGCCGTGCTTTTCCTTGCCTCCGACCTCTCGTCGTACGTTACCGGCACGCGCATCAATGTCTTCGGCGGGCAGGCTATGGGGTAATAAAAAGAGGGGCGGCAAGCCCCTCTTCTACTCCTTAACCAGGCTATAGACTCATTTGCCCTTCAAATACTTATCTATATCCGCCACCGCCCTTTTCGCCGCACCCATGGCGCTGATGACGGTAGCGGACCCAGTAACGATGTCGCCACCCGCCCAGACTTTATCTTTCTTTGTCCGGCCCGTCTCCTCATCCGCCACCACCGTGCCCCGTTTGCCGGTCTCCAGGCCAGGCGTCGTCTGGGCGATGAGGGGATTGGGCGTCGTGCCCAGCGCAATTATAGCCACATCAACGTCAATCATGAACTCGGTGCCCTCTTTCACGATGGGCCGTCGCCGACCGCTCTCGTCGGGCTCACCAAGCTCCATTTCGTGGCACTCCATCTGGCAGACATTGTTCTGCTCGTCACCAATGAACTGCAAGGGGTTGGTCAGCAGCTTGAAAATGATGCCTTCCTCCTTGGCATTCTCCACCTCCTCGCGCCGGGCGGGCAGTTCGACCTCGGAACGCCGGTAGACGATGTACACCTTCTCGGCGCCAAGTCTGAGGGCACAGCGTGCCGAATCCATGGCCACGTTACCTCCACCAATCACCCCCACCCTCCGGCCAATCCTGACCGGCGTATCATACTCAGGGAACTGGTACGCCTTCATCAGGTTGACCCGGGTGAGAAATTCATTGGCCGAATAAATGCCATTCAGGTTCTCTCCGGGGCAGCCGAGGAACATGGGCAGACCGGCACCCGTCCCCAGAAAAACAGCTTCATAGCTATCTTTAAGCAACTCGTCTATGGTCACCAGCCTGCCGACGACCGAATCCAGTTTTATCTCCACGCCCAGCGAAGCGACGTAGTTCACCTCACCCTGGACAATATCCTTGGGCAATCTGAATTCGGGGATGCCGTACATCAACACACCGCCGGCCACGTGCAGAGCCTCGAAAATGGTCACGGCGTGTCCCAGCTTGGCCAGGTCAGCAGCCGCCGTGAGCCCGGCCGGTCCAGAACCAACCACCGCCACCTTCCGGCCACTCGACGGGCCCGGCTTCACCGGCAGGACGCCCATGTGCTCCCGCTCCCAGTCGGCCACATAGCGCTCCAGGCGACCAACGGCAACCGGGGCGCCTTTTTTGGCCAGCGTGCAGACTTCCTCGCACTGCGTCTCCTGAGGGCAGACCCGCCCGCAGATTCCGGGCAGGGCGTTCTTGCTCTTCATTATCCTGACGGCCTCTTCCATGTTGTCATCGTGGATGGCGAGGATGAATTCGGGGATATCTACCTGAACCGGACAGCCCGCTTTGCAGGGGTATTTGGGACACTGGATG